>Ga0207706_10003633_pt1 | contig 14736 bp, 14 predicted proteins | sample KBSC53metaG_FD_184318 | JGI IMG/M metagenome (GOLD analysis project Ga0207706, IMG submission 184318) | Corn rhizosphere microbial communities from Kellogg Biological Station, Michigan, USA - KBS C5-3 metaG (SPAdes) (version 2) | ecosystem: Host-associated > Plants > Roots > Rhizosphere > Soil ... | reverse complement strand
CCGCGTGACGTACGAGATGATGGAGAGCTACTGGCCGGCGGTCGCCCGCGGCGACGAAGAGGCGCCGCCAGCCATGCGCGAGTGGGCGGTCAAACTGCAGGCAAAGCCGAAGTACGTCGTGTCGTCGACGCGGAATAACTTCCCCTGGACCAATAGCCACCATATCGCCGGCGACCTGCGCACGGGAATACAGAAGCTGAAGGACGCGACCCCGGCTGGCGTGCTGCTCGGTAGCGGCAAGCTCGCGATCGAGGTGGACCGGCTGAATCTGATCGACGAGTACAAGGTCCTCGTCCACCCTAGGATCGCCGGCCACGGTCCAACTCTGTACCAGAGCGGGCTGCCCAGTACGCGACGGCTCGAACTTGTTTCGGCCACGCCACTCCGCAGCGGCGCGGTCGCCATGCACTACCGTCGCGCGCGCGGCTAACCGTTTGCAGCGGACGGTCCGCTGTGCGGCCCGCCGATGAACCGGGGCGTTGAGCGGCCGCTTCCTGGCAGTTCACTTCACCAAGGCCGACTTCCGCTTCGGGTCCGCTAGCGGTCAGCCAGCGGCTACCTCACGGGCCGGGGCGCACATGGCGATTCCATCGCTCTGCCTCAGTCGCTCCTTCCACACCGCGCGGGTTTGCTGGCGGACGGTTGCGCGCGTGCAGCGCCGCCGAACGCCCGAGCAGCCGCCGCATCACGGCTTCTCGTAGATGGCATAGATCAGGGCGCCTCCCTGCAGATTCGAGACGACGGCGTCGCGGTCGGCCTTCGAGAACACGAAGCATCCGTCGCTGAGCCCGGGTCGCCCGGCCTTCTTCCCTTTCCACGACTCCGGCTCCATGTACCGGGCCGCGTGGATGACGATGTACCGCGATCGGGCATTCGAGTTCGTGGGCGAGAGGCCATCCATGCGCATCGCGAGACCGGTGTACACCTCGCTTACATAGGTTTCGGCCGTCCGGTACAGGCCGAGGCTGCTGGCATTGGTGTCGGGAACGTTGGAGAAGACCTCCGCGAAGCCGTCGTTCCGCGATCCTTCCGAGCCGTGTCCGTGCGACACCCGGAAGGTCTGCAGCACGCGGCCGCTTGCCCGGTCGATCAGGTGGAATCGCGGCGTGCCCGAGTGCGCGGAGAAATCCAGCACGGCCGCTCGCGGGTGATCGGACGGCTCACGCAGCACACGCTCGATCGCGCGCGCCACCGCCGGTGAGATCTGCGGGTTCGCACGGGCGATCGCGTCTGCCGACGGCCCGTCGTCCGGCGCGGGGGGCGGGACGGGTGCTGCTTGCGGAGGCGCTTCCCGCGGTGCGTCGCGGGGGGCCTGCGGCGAGCTGCAGCCGCAGACCAGCGCCACGAGCGCCGCCATGGCCGCTCGTCGGGGCCCGCCGGCAGGAAGGTCGTGCCGCTGCATCGCTATCGTTGCTACTCGAGCGTGATCTTCGCCTCGCGCACGACCTTGCCCCACTTCGCGATGTCCGTGTCGATGAGGGCCCTGAATGCTTCGGGCGAGGATCCACCCGGCTCGGCGCCGAGCTTGGCCCACGTGTCCTTCAGCTCCGGATCGGCGAACGCCTTGACGACGGTGTCGTGGAGCTTGCGCACGACGCTCGCAGGCGTGCCGGCCGGCACCCACAGCCCGTACCAGGACGTGACCTCGAAGCCGCCGAGGCCCGACTCCATCGCGGTCGGGATGTCGGGAAAGGCGGGCGAGCGCTTCGCCGAGGTCACGACGATGGGTCGAACGGTACCGGCATGAATCTGGCCGGCGGCGCTGCCCAGCGCCTCGAAGATCCAGTCGATCTCGCCGCCGACGAGCGCCTGCGTCGCCGGCCCGGTGCCCTTGTAAGGCACGTGCGTGGCATTGACGCCGGCCGCGGCGTTGAAGAGCTCGCACGAGAGGTGACGCGAGGTGCCGTTGCCCGCCGAGCCGCAATTGAGCTTGCCCGGATTGGCCTTGGCCCAGGCGATGAGCTCGGGCAATGTCTTCGCCGGCACGCGATTCGCGGCGACGAGCACGTCGGGGAAGATCGCCGCCGTGGTGACCGGAACGAGATCCTTCTGCAGGTCGTAGGGCAGCGTCTTGTACGCAGCGGCGGCAACGGCGCCGTGCACGGAGTACAGCAGCACCGTGTAGCCGTCGGGCGGTGCCTTGGCCGCCAGGCCTGCGCCGATCGTGCCGCCGGCGCCGCCGCGGTTGTCGATCACCACTTGCTGCGCGAGGATCTGCGCCAGCTTGGCCGCCAAGGGCCGCGCGACCGTGTCTGTGCCGCCCCCGGGCGGGAAGGGCACGATCATGCGAACGGGCCGGGTCGGCCATTCCTGCGCTTGCACGGGCACAGCGGCGAGCAGAGCGATGGCGAGCAAGGCACGGAACATGGGGTCTCCTGTCGCGGTCGCACCCATTCTTGCCCGCGCCGTGCCGGATGCGTATGCGGTCATTACGCCCACCCATCTCGCCAGACGAGGCGCCCGGTCAGCGGCCGACATGCAGGCGGTTTCGCTAACGTTGTAGCGAGGCCACGAAGCCTTGCAGGAACTGCTGCAGCTGGCTCCGCATCTTCTCATCCACCATCTCGCCGGCTTCGTTGAACACCTGCCCGGCGCGCGAAACCATCAGTCGGCCACCGAACCACGGCCGTGTTCCAAGCGTGCGCAGCACCGGCAGCCAGGCGTTCTGCGCGAGGATCGTGCCGAAGCCGCCCGGTGAAGCCCCCAGCACAGCGACCGGCCGGTCGCCGAACACCCGGCCGATGTCCTTGCTGGGTCGGCTCAACCAGTCGATCGCGTTCTTCAGCACGCCAGGCATGCCATTGTTGTACTCGGGCGTGCACAGCAGCAAGCCGTCGCAAGCGATGACCCGGTCCTTCAGCTCCTGCACTGCCGGCGGAATCCCGTCGCGTGCCTCCGCGTCTCCGTCATAGAGCGGAATGCCGTGCAGCGTCGCGACCGCGAGCGTGGAGTTCACGGGCATCAAGGCGGACGCAGCACGAAGGAGCGCCGTGTTGTAGGAGCCGGCGCGAAGGCTGCCGGACAGTCCAAGAAGGTTTCGCATGCGTTTTTTTCCTTAGAGACCAGCGGTCGCACACTGTATGTGGCGGCACGTGCGAATCTCTTCAGGATCAAGATCCTGAAAGGACCGATTCCATCCGTTCGAGAAATGACGTCACAGGGGAGGCAGTGTGATCCACCTTCGCTCGCAGCAACCCAGAATCTTCGCCATCGTCCTCGCGCTCGCGGCGACCTCGATGGCGCTCGCCCAAACCGCGTCGAGCGGAGCGCCCGCGGCAAATGTCGTCGTTCGGGTCGGGCGTCTGCTCGACGTCCGGTCCGGCCAGTACCTGACGAACGTCGCGATGTCGGTCGCCGGCGAGCGCATCCGGGCGGTCGGCCCGGCGGACGACATCGTCAAGGCCGCTCCCGTCGGCGCGCAGGTCATCGACCTCGGCGCAGCCACGGTGCTGCCGGGCCTGATCGACTGCCATACGCACCTCATGGCCAGGATTCCGGACGAGCGGTACGGCTACGAAATCAACCTGCTCACGAAGTCGCAGGCCCACCGCGCGCTGGAAGGCGCGGCCAATGCTCGAGCCACGCTCGAAGCCGGGTTCACGAGCGTGCGCGACGTCGAGAACGAGGGTTCCGGCTACGCCGACGTCGCGCTGCGCAATGCGATCCGCGAGGGTCTGGTCGCAGGTCCCCGGATGCAGGTGGCGACGCGAGGGATCGCCGCGGTCGGTCAGTACTTTCCGTTCAGGACCTCCCCCGATCTCGCCGCGTTCCCGACGGGTGCTGAGATGGTCAGCGGCGTCGAGGAGGCCCGGCGCGCGGTGCGCGAGCAACTCGGCCGCGGCGCCGACCTGATCAAGATCTACGCCGACTGGAGCCAGCCGACGCTCACGATCCCCGAGATGGAAGTCGTCGTGCAGGAGGCCCATCGCGCAAAGCGCAAGGTCGCCGCCCACGCGACGACGCCCGAGGGCATCCGCAACGCCGTTCTGGCCGGCGTCGACTCGATCGAGCACGGGCACGGCGCAGACCGGGGCGCGCTCGAGCTGATGAAGGCGAGAGGCGTGTACCTGGTGCCGACCCTGTCCGTGGTGGACGCGATGGTCGCGAAGGAGCCTGGGCAGTGGACGTCGCCGCAGAGCCGGTCCTTCCTGGAGTCGATCCGTCAGGCGATGGCGATCGCCAAAGAGCTCGGCGTCAGGATCGCTGACGGCTCGGATCCGGCAGCAGTCGATCGCCATGGCAGGAACGCCGAGGAACTCGAATCGATGACCCGTCGTGGCTTGTCTACGTTGGAGGCGATCCGCGCGGCGACAACCTCGGCGGCCGACCTGATGGGGTGGACCGACGACGTCGGCTCGGTCGACGCCGGCAAGTTCGCCGATCTGATCGCGGTGCAAGGCGACCCGACCGCCGACATCACGGTCTTGCAGCGCGTCAAGTTCGTGATGAAGGGCGGCCGGGTGGTGAAGAACGAGCTTGTGCCCTAGTCACCCCTCTTTCATCGGGCGGTGTCGATTGCCGGCGTCGCCGTTCGACTAGCAGATGCCGGACCACGGCAACTCACATTCATCGACGGAGCCACCATGACCACGACCATCACGCCCTACCTCTCGTTCGACGGCACCACGCGAGAGGCGTATGCGTTCTACGAACAGGCGCTCGGCGCCAAGATCCTGACCATGATGCGCTACGGCGACATGCCGAAGACGGAAGGCCAGGGCCCAGGGTGCGATGGCACGCCGCTGGTGGCCGACGACATCATGCACGCCTGTCTCGAGCTGCCCGGCGGCGCGATGCTGTTCGCCGGCGACGTGCCGCCGCACATGATGCCGCCCGAGGGATACGACGGGATCAAGGGCGTCATGCTGGCGCTGCAGTACGACACCGTCGACGCGGCGCAGAGCGCGTTCCACGCGCTGTCGCAAGGCGGCAAGGTGACGATGCCTCTCGGCCCGGCGTTCTGGGCGAAGACGTTCGGGATGTTGACCGACCGGTTCGGCGTCGATTGGGGCATCAGCGGCGAGCCGATCCCGATGCGCTGAAAGACGCGACCCTTCCCGCCGATTGGGCTCAGGCCCGCGGCCGGTACGCGACCATGTCGATCTCGACCTTCGCATCGACCATCAGGCGGGCTTCGGTCGTCGAGCGCGCCGGGCGGCCGTTGGCGAAGTAGCTCATGTAGACGCGGTTGAACGCGCCGAAGTCGCGCGCGTCCTGCAACCAGCAGGTGCTCTTGCAGACGTCGTCGAAGGTCGCTCCGGCAAGCGCGAGAACGGCCTTGAGGTTCTCCATCACCTGGCGGGTCTGGGCTTCGATGCCGCCGGCGACGATCTCGCCGTCGGCGCCGGCGGGGACCTGCCCCGACACGTAGACGAAGTCGCCGGCGCGCACGGCGGGCGAGAACGGCCGCACCTGGCGGTCCGACGCTAGGGGTGGATTGCCCAGGTATTCCAGTGGCATGACGCCTCCTCGAAAGCCACGGAGTGGCGATGTCCTGAAATATATTTTCAGATGACGGCCTGGAGGCCCTGGGGTTTTCCCCCGAAGTCGCCGCGCCGCCGCTGAACTAGTCTCCGAAACTGAAATTTGACTTCACGGGAGCGCTCGATGACCGATGGGATTCACATTCACCGCCGCACCGCCGTGTCATCGCTGCTGGCCCTCGCTGCCACCGGCGCCGGATTACCGGTGGGTGCGCAGGCGGGCAGGTCCGCCCTCAATCTGGCGATGGTCGCCGAGCCGCCCACGCTCGACATCCAGTCGACGCCGGCCGACCTGGTCTGCATCATCATGCAGCACGTCTACGAGCCGCTCTACACCTTCGACGCGAAGGCGGCGCTGGTGCCGATGCTGGCCGAAGCGATGCCCACGATCTCGGCCGACGGCAAGGTCTATGGCATCACGCTGCGCAAGGGCGTCAAGCTGCACAGCGGGCGCGATCTCGACGCAGAAGACGTCGTCGCCAGCCTCAAGCGCTGGATGGAGGTCTCGCCGCGCGGCAAGTCGGTGGGGGCGCAGCTGGCCGATCTGTCCGCCAAGGGGCCGCTCTCCGTAGAGATCAGTCTCAAGAACGCCTACGCACCGCTGCTCTCGCAGCTGGCGATGGCCTCGGGCATGGCCGCGATCATGGCCAAGGAGACGCTCGCCCAGCCACTGCGCGAATTCGTCGGCACGGGACCCTACCGCTTCAAGGAGCGCAAGCCCGATCAGTACGTGCTGCTCACCCGCTTCGACGCCTACTCGGCGCGCAAGGAGGCGGCGAGCGGCTACGGCGGCAAGCGCCAGGCGACGGTGGAGGAGCTCCGCTTCGTGCCGGTTCCGAACGCCAACACGCGGGTCGAAGGCGCGCTCGCCGGCCAGTTCCATTACGCGGACCTGCTGCCGATCGAGGCGCTCGGGCGGCTCGAGAAGGCGGGCGGCAAGGCCGTTCCCATCATGACGCCGTCGTTCGGCTTCCCCTACCTGGTGTTCAACACCAAGGAAGGCTCGATGGCGCAGCAGCCGGTCAGGAAGGCCCTGCAGACGGCGCTCGGCGAAGGCGAGATGCTCGCGGCCGGATTCGGCGACACGCGCTTCTTCATCGTCGAGGGCAATCACTTCCCGAAAGGCACTCCGTTCTATTCCGATGCCGGCACCGCCGCCTACAACGAGCGCGATTCCAAGAAGTCGAAGACCCTGGCCGAGCAGGCCGGCTACAAAGGCGAGCCGGTGCGCATCCTCACCAGCCGGCAATACGACTTCCACTACAACATGGCGCTGATCATGGCCGAGCAGTTGAAGCGCGCCGGCTTCAAGGCCGAGCTGAACGTGGTCGAGTGGGCGACGCTGCTGCAGCGCCGCGGCGACCCGAAGCTGTGGGATATCTACATCACGCACTCGGGCCTCTTCCCCGAGCCGATGCTCTCGCCGCCGCAACTCGGAGAAGGCGCGCCTGGCTGGTGGAGCTCGCCGGCCAAGCAGGCCGCGCTCGCGGCGCTCAACCAGGAACCGAACCCGGCCAAGCGCGGGCCGCTCTGGGCCAAGGTGCAGCAGGTGGTGTACGACGAGGTGCCCTACATCCAGGTCGGCAAGTTCGCCAGCCTCTCGGCGCGATCGCCGGCGCTTCAGGGCTACACCCCGTACACCTACCCGTTCTTCTGGAACACGAGCCTGAAGAGCTGACCCCGAGGGCCCCGTGCGCATCGCGCGTTACCTGCTCGCGCGCCTGGGCGGCGTGCTCGTGGTCATGGCCATCGTGGCCGTGCTCGTGTTCGTGCTCACGCGCGCCGCGCCCGGCGATCCGATCTCGGTGCTGCTGGGCGACCAGGCCAACGCCGAAGACATCGCGCGCGTGCAGAAGGTCTACGGCCTCGACCGGCCGCTGCCGGTGCAGTTCGGGCTCTGGCTGCGCGAGCTCGCCCACGGCAACCTCGGTGAATCGATCTTCCTGCAGCGGCCGGTGACGCAGGCTCTGTGGGAGCGAGCCGAGCCCACCGCGCTGCTCTCGCTGATGGCGATCGCCATCGCCGCACTCATCGGCGTGCCCTGCGGCATCGTCTCGGCGGTGTACCGGGGCTCGGCGATCGACCAGGCGTGCACCGGCTTCGCGATGCTCGGCGCCAGCGTCCCGAGCTTCTGGTTCGGGCTCGTGCTGATGCAGATCTTCGCCGTCTCGCTCGGCTGGTTCCCGGTCTCGGGCTACGGCGAGCCCGGCGCCTCGCTGGCCGCGCGCATCCACACGCTCGTGTTGCCGGCCACCGTGCTCGGGGTGTTGAACTCGGCGCTGATCATCCGCTTCACGCGCGCCTCGATGCTCGATGTCCTCGGCGAAGACTACGTGCGCACTGCCCGCGCCAAGGGTCTGCCGGAATCCCGGGTGGTGCTCAAGCACGCGCTGAGGAACGCGCTGGTGCCGATCGTCACCGTGCTCGGCCTGACGGCGGCGCTGATGATCGGCGGTGCAGTCGTGACCGAAACCGTCTTCGGACTGCCCGGTGTCGGCAATTTGGTCGTGAGCGCGGTGATCCGCCGCGACTACCCGGTGATCCAGGGCGCGCTGCTGGTGGTGGCGGTGATCTACGTGCTCATCAACTTCGGGATCGACCTGCTCTACACCGTCGTCGACCCGCGCGTGAAGGTCTGACGCCGATGCGCCTGCCCGCGCTTCCGCTCGTGGCGCGCAAGCTCTTCCGGCGCCGCATCGTGCTCGGCGCGGCGCTCGCGCTCGCCGCGGTGATCGTGGTCTCGTTGCTCGCCGGGCCCTTGAGCGGCTTCGATCCGAACGAGACCGCCGTCGGCCAGCGCCTGCACCAGCCTTCGGTGGAGCACCTGCTCGGCACCGACGAGCTCGGCCGCGACATCTTCGCGCGCATCGCGTTCGGCGGCCGCTTCTCGTTGACGATCGCGCTGCTCACCTCGGCGGGCTCGGTGCTCGCCGGCACGTTGCTCGGCCTCGTGGCGGGCTTTTTCCGCCGTCTCGATGCCCCGGTGATGCGGGTCGTCGACGCCATGATGTCGTTCCCCGACATCCTGCTGGCGATCGCGCTGGTGGGCATTCTCGGACCCTCGATGCTCAACGTCGTGCTGGCGCTCGTGCTCGTCTACACGCCTCGCGTGGCGCGCGTGGTGCGAGCCTCGACGCTGGTGGTGCGCGAGCTCCTTTTCGTCGAGGCCGCGCGCGCCGTCGGCGTGTCGACCTCGCGCATCCTGTGGCGCCATGTGCTGCCCAACCTGATGTCGCCGATCCTGGTGCAGGCCTCCTTCATCTTCGCCTACGCGATCCTGGCGGAGGCGGCCCTGTCGTTCCTCGGCGTCGGCGTGCCGCCCGAGATCCCGACCTGGGGCACGATGGTCGCGGGCAGCCAGCAGTATGCGCACCAGGCCTTGTGGATCGTCCTGTTCCCCGGGCTGTCGATCATCGTCACCGCGCTCTCGCTGCAGCTGCTGGGGGACGGCATCCGCGACCTGCTCGATCCGCGCCTGCGCAAGTCGATGTGAATCGCCTCGAAGTCCGCCACCTCAGCACGTCCTTCGCGACAGACGAAGGCCGGGTCGATGCCGTCGCCGATGTCAGCTTCGCGATCCGCGCCGGCCAGACCACCGCGATCGTCGGTGAATCGGGCTCGGGCAAGTCGGTCACGAGCCTGACGTTGATGCGCCTCTTGCCGCGCACCGCGGCGACGCGGGTCAGCGGCGAAGCGTGGTTCTTCGATCGTGCCGGCGAGCGTCTCGACCTGCTCGCGCTGCCCGAGTCGCGCATGCGGGCGCTGCGAGGCAACCAGGTCGCGATGATCTTCCAGGAGCCGATGACGAGCCTCAACCCGGTGTTCAGCGTCGGCGAGCAGATCGCCGAATCGCTTCGCCTGCACAAGGGCCTGGACCGCGCCGCGGCGCGCGCCGAGGCGCTGCGCATGCTCGAGCTGGTGGAAATGCCGGCCGCTGCGCAGCGCCTCGACGAGTACCCGCACCAGCTTTCCGGCGGCATGCGCCAGCGGGTCATGATCGCACTGGCGATGGCCTGCGACCCGACGCTGCTCATCGCCGACGAGCCGACGACCGCGCTCGACGTGACGATCCAGGCGCAGATCCTGAAGCTGATGCGAAAGCTCCAGGCCGAAACCGGCATGAGCATCCTGTTCGTCACCCACAACCTGGGCGTGGTCGCCCACCACGCTGACGATGTCGTGGTGATGTACGCGGGGCGGGTGGTCGAGAGCGCGCCGGTGCGGCCGCTGTTCGCGGCGCCCGCGCACCCCTACACGCAGAGCCTGCTGGCCTGCCTGCCGAGCAAGGCGCGCGTGCCGGGCCAGCCGCGGCCGGCGCGCCTGTTCGCGATCCGCGGCCAGGTCGCCAGCCCGCTCGCGCCGCCGCCGGGCTGCGCGTTCGAGCCGCGCTGCGACCGGGCGATCGCCGCCTGTCGCGAGACCATACCCCAGCTGCTCGTGACGGAGGAGGCGCGGCAGGCGCGCTGCATCCGCGTCGCCGCCGCGCTGACGGAGGCCGCATGAGCACGCCGCTGATCGAGGTCCGCGGCCTGAAGAAGTACTTCGGCCGCAGCGACCGGCCGGTGCGCGCGGTCGACGACGTCTCGTTCGCGATCGCCCACGGCGAGACGCTTGGCCTGGTCGGCGAATCGGGCTCCGGCAAGAGCACGATCGGCCGCACCGTGCTTCGCCTCGTCGAAGCGACGGCGGGCCAGGTGCTCTACCGCGGCGACGACATCGGCGAATTGTCGAGCGAGCGGTTGCGCAGGCTGCGCAGCAGGCTGCAGATCATCTTCCAGGATCCGTACGCGAGCCTGAACCCGAAGATGCGCATCGGCGCGATCCTCGACGAGGCGCTCGCAACCCATGGCCTGCATCCCGGCAAGGGACCGCGCGCCCGGCGCGTCGCCGAGCTGCTCGAGCTCGTGGGCCTGCGCGGCGAACACGCGAGCCGCTTCCCGCACGAGTTCTCGGGCGGCCAGCGCCAGCGCATCGGCGTCGCGCGCGCGCTCGCCGTCGAGCCGGAATTCATCGTCGCCGACGAGCCCTTGTCCGCGCTCGACGTGTCGATCCAGTCGCAGGTGATCAATCTGCTCGCCGAGCTGCGCGAACGGCTGTCGCTGACGATGCTCTTCATCTCGCACGATCTCGACGTCGTCGAGTACCTGTGCGACCGCGTCGTCGTGCTCTACCTCGGCAAGGTGATGGAGGTGGCCGAGACCGACGCACTGTTCGAGCAGCCGCTGCACCCCTACACCCGCGCGCTGCTCGCGGCCAGCCCGAAGCCCGACCCGACCCAGCCGAGCACGCACGTCGCGTTGCAGGGCGACATCCCGAGCCCGATGGCGGCGCCGTCGGGCTGCGTCTTTCGCACCCGCTGCCCGCACGCGGTCGACGCGTGCGCCGGGCACGTGCCGGCGCTGGAAGAGGTCGAGCCAGGCCGCTGGGTGGCCTGCATTCGCAAGGAGATCGTGTGGATGAAGGCAGCGGCGTGAACGAGGCCCGGGTCGCGCCGGGCATGAAGGGTTTTCCGCACGGCCAGGCCGCCGTGCGCCTCGGCGACATCGCCGCGAAGGGGTGGAACGTGCTCGCCGGCGACCTGCCGCTGCCTCTCGCGCTCGTCAAGCAGGGCGCGCTCGCGCACAACATCGCCTGGATGCAGGAGCAGGCGCGCACCTGGGGCATCGACCTCGCGCCGCACGGCAAGACGACGATGTCGCCGCAGCTGTTTCGCCGCCAGCTCGATGCCGGTGCCTGGGGCCTGACGTTCGCGACGGTGACGCAGCTCGCCGTCGGCGTCGCCGCCGGGGCGCGCCGCACCGTGATCGCGAACCAGGTCCTGGCCGACGCCGACTTGGCCGGCATCCAGGCCTTGCTGCGCGCCCACCCGGGCCTGCGCATCGTCTTTCTGGTCGACTCGCCGGCGCAGCTCGGCCTGATCGAAGCCTGGTCCGAAGCGCACGCCGGCGCGCTGCCGTTCGAGGTGCTGCTCGAGATCGGCGTGGCCGGCGGCCGCACCGGTTGCCGCACGCCCGCCGAAGCGGCGGCCCTGGCGCGGCACCTGCACGCGAGCGATTCCGTCAGGCTGGTCGGCATCGAGTGCTACGAAGGCCTCGGCGCGAAGGGCAATACCGAGGACGACGCGCCCTACGCGAAGGCCTTGATGGACCGCGTCGAATCGATCGCACGCCTGTGCGACGCGGAACATCTCTTCGACGCCGACGAGGTGCTGCTGTCGGCCGGCGGCTCGGCGATCTTCGATCTGGTCGCCACGCGGCTGAAGCCGACCCTCGGCCGGCCGCTGCGCGGCCTGCTCCGCTCGGGCTGCTACGTCACTCACGACCACGGCTTCTACAAGCGCTTCGTCGCCGTCGTGAACGAGCGCTGCGGCTGCGCCGACGGCCTGCAGTCCGCGCTCGAGGTCTGGGCGACGGTGCAGTCGCAACCCGAGCCGGGCCTCGCCATCGTGGCGGTGGGGCGGCGCGACCTGTCGTTCGACATCGAGCTGCCGATCCCGATCGCGCGGGCGGCGCGCGGCGCGCGCACGCCGTCCGCGAGCCCGGCGAGCTGGCGCATCACCGGCCTGAACGACCAGCACGCATACCTGCGCTGGGAGGGCACCGACGCAGGCAGCGCGCCCGTGGTGGGAGAACGCATCGGCCTCGGCATATCGCATCCATGCACGACCTTCGACAAGTGGCAGTGGATGCCGATCGTCGACGACGACTACCGGGTGGTCGACGCGCTCGTCACCCACTTCTGAGCATGAACCATCCGTTGCTGCGCAAGGTCGACGAGATTCGCGCGGGGGCGCCAGTGGCGCGCCGCGCCATCCTCGACCTGATCCTCGAAGACCCCGACCGCGTCCTCGAGGAGAGCTTCGAGCAACTCGCCGAGCGCGCCAAGAGCTCGGTGCCGACCGTCATGCGCACCTGTCGCGACCTCGGCTTCGCCGGCCTGCGCGAATTCAAGCTCGCGCTCGCGCAGGAGCTCGCGCTCGGCGGCTCGCCCCTGCACCGGCGCGTCAACATCGAGGATGCCGCGGCCGAGGTCGTCGCCAAGGTGGCGCGCAGCGCCGCCGCCTCGGTGGCCGGCGTTCGCAACCAGCTCGACATGGCGACGCTCGACGCCGCGGTCGCGGCGATCGCGACGGCGCCGCACGTCGACATCTACGGCGCCGGCAACACGTCGTGGTTCATGGCGAGCGACCTGCAGGCGCGCCTGTTCCGGCTCGGCCTGTCGGCCAACGCGTGGTCCGACTACCACCTGCAGCAGGTCGCGGCCGGCGCGCAGCGGCCGGGCGGGGTCGTCATCGCGATCACCCACGTTGGCGGCATGCCGTCGCTGCTCGATGCGATCGACATCGCGCGCGCGCAGGGCGCCAAGGTGATCGCGATCACGCGGCCGAACACGCCGCTGGCCGAGCGTGCCGACTGGCTGCTCGGCCTGACCGTGCCCGACGACGCCGTGATGCACGTCGGCATCGACGCCTACCTCGTGCACCTGACGCTGATCGAGATCCTGACCGTGCTGGTCGCCCAGCGCGTCGGCGAGCCGGCCGTGCAGCGCCTGCGCGGCGTGCGCAGCGCGCTGCAGCGCCACGGCATCGACATCCGCACGCACCCGCTGCAGAGCTGGGACGGCGGCGGCGTCAACCGTGTCTGACGCGACGCTCTTCGAAAGCGGGCTGGTCGTCGACGGCTCCGGCGGCCCGTCATGGCCGGGTGACGTGCTGGTCGTCGGCGACCGCATTGCGCGCGTCGGCGCCGGCCTGCGCGACCGGCTCCCCGACGGCCTGGAAATGGCGGCGGTGGGGGTCGTCGATTGCCGCGGCCTCGTGATCGCGCCTGGCTTCATCGATGCGCACACGCACGACGACGCGACCGTGCTGCACGACCCGGCGTGCCTGCCGAAGATCTCGCAGGGCATCACGACGGTCGTCACCGGCAACTGCGGCATCTCGCTCGCGCCGTATCAGACGAGCGCCGCGTTGTCGCCGTTGACGCTGCTCGGCGCGGCCTCGTTCACCCACCCGACGATGCGGGCCTACCGCGACGCGGTGGTCGCGGCGCAGCCGGCGCTCAACGTCGTCGCGCTGGTCGGCCACACGACGCTGCGCTTCGCCGTCATGACGGATCTCTCGCGTGCCGCCAGCGTGGACGAACGCGCGCGCATGGCCGCGCTGCTCGACGCGAGCCTGGCCGACGGTGCGCACGGCCTGTCGTCGGGCCTGTTCTACGAGGAAGCCTTCGCGGCGCCGGCCGACGAAGTGACCGACCTGGCGCGCGTCGTCGCGCGCCACGGCGGCGTCTACGCGACCCATCTGCGCAGCGAGATGGCGACGATCATCGAGGCGATGCACGAGGCCGGCGACAGCGCGTTCGAAGCCGGCGTGCCGCTCGTCATCTCGCACCACAAATGCGCCGGGCCGGCGCAATGGGGCCGCACGCGCGAGACGCTGCCGCTCATCGACGCGCTGGCGCGGCGCCAGCCGATCGCGATGGATGCCTACCCGTACATCGCCGGCTCGACCGTGCTGCGCGAGGACCTCGTCGACGGCGTGATCGACGTCATGCTGACCTGGAGCGATACCTTTCCAGAGCACGCCGGCAGGATGCTGTCGGCGATCGCCGCCGAGTGGGGCGTCGACGAGAAGTCGGCGTGCCGGCGCCTGCAGCCGGGCGGCGCGTGCTACTTCCAGATGATCGAGGAGGACGTCGAGCGCGTCCTGGCGCATCCGCGCACCATGATCGGCTCCGACGGCCTGCCGCACGACCGGCACCCGCATCCGCGCTTGTGGGGCGCATTCCCGCGCGTGTTCGCCCGTTACTGGCGCGAGCGCCGACTGTTCCCGCTCGAGACCGCGGTGCACAAGATGACCGGGCTGACCGCGCGCAACTTTCGCATCGACGGTCGCGGCCAGCTGCGTGCCGGCGCATTCGCCGACATCGTCGTCTTCGATCCGCAACGCATCGCCGACACGTCGACCTACGACCGGCCGGTCAGCGCGAGCGCCGGCGTCACTGCCGTGTACGTGAACGGCCGGCGTGCCTATGCCGAAGCCGAAGGGACACAGGTCCTCTCGCGCGCCGGCAGGATGCTGACGCGCCCCTGACGACTCGCTTCAACGCCGAGGCGCTCGGCAAGCGCGGCAACAAGGTGCCGCACACGTCGAGCGGCTGATCTGGACGTCCCGGCCGGTGATCTCGCCGAAGTCGACTGCTGACCAAGACGGAGCGCGCTGCCTGGAAGAAGCGAAGACGCTACGATCGTC
>Ga0207706_10003632_pt1 | contig 14738 bp, 9 predicted proteins | sample KBSC53metaG_FD_184318 | JGI IMG/M metagenome (GOLD analysis project Ga0207706, IMG submission 184318) | Corn rhizosphere microbial communities from Kellogg Biological Station, Michigan, USA - KBS C5-3 metaG (SPAdes) (version 2) | ecosystem: Host-associated > Plants > Roots > Rhizosphere > Soil ... | reverse complement strand
TATTGGCTAAGAGAATTAAAGCCCATATTCATTCTATTTATGCTATTAGCTACTATGACGGTTGTCACGATCGCATTTTACAATATCCACAGACTAATCAAGCTAAAGAACCCGATAACACCTCAGCGAATTTTGAATTGAGCTAAATCTGATTTTTTTTCTTTTAATTTGTATAACCAAGGCAGCCACGTGTTGGTCAAACCACTGTTTACATGAGAAAACCTTTTGTTTATCCCGCCGTAAAAAGCGGGATTTTTATTGAAATAACTTTCAGGACCTCTCCAGAATTTTCATAAGAATACATTCAGCTTCTGAAAACTGGTTGCTGTTGCCGTTCTTTTTTATCTGAAAAAAAGTTTCAAGTTGCTCATTTGAATACAACTCTTCGATAACAGGATGGACATAATATTTTTTGCATACGGCTCGTGTGTTGCCCAGTCTTTTTGCTACGATGTCAAGAGCCTGTACTATTCTTTTCTTTTTTTCCGTTTCAGTTTCGCAACAACCTAACTCTTTAAAAGCCTCGATCGCGTATACTGAACCGGTCCACGTTCTGAAATCTTTCGCAGTGAAATTATCACAACAAATATCCTTTATATAATTATTCACCATCCCGGAGTCTATTGACCTTCTCTCACCATTTTCATTGTAATATTGAAACAATTCTTTGCCCGGGATATCCCTGCATTGTTTGACAATTCGTGCAAGCTTTGCGCTTTTCATATCGATCTCATGGTATATCCCTTTCTTTCCTTTAAAGCAAAATTTAACTGAATTGCCATTGATCTTTACATGCTTGTCCTTCAAAGTGGTTAATCCAAATGAACCGTATAATTTTTCATAGATATCATTGCCCACACGAATATTGGTTTCCTCCATGATCATTACCGATGCGGCCAATACTTTCTCCAATGGCAAACCTGGTTTTAAAAGATCCTTTGCAAGCCTCTCACGGATGGCAGGTAATTTCTTTCCAAATTCCAGTAACTGGTAAAATTTTGTTTGGTTCCTGAACTCCGACCACAAAGAATGATATTTATATTGTTTTCTCTTTTTTACATCATATCCTGTCGCCTGCAAATGACCATTTGATAAACTGCAGATCCACACATTTTCCCATGCGGGGGGTAAGACAAGTTTCCTGATCCTCAATAGATCATTTTTACCGGTTATCTTTCCCCCATTTCTTGTGTAGATAAAATTTTTTCCACGTTTTGATCTCTCAATGCCCGGATCTTTGTCAGAAACATAGACCAGGTTTATTACCTCGGCACTTTTCTCTGTGTTCTGCAATAGTCCTTTTAATTTTCTTTTGGATACGTTAAGCCCGCTAGATGTTATCATGAATGCAATCATTTAAAATATCATGCTAAAAACAAACGGGAATAGTAGTGGCTGTCCAATGGAGATTTCAGGCTCCTTTAACAAGACTTCATTTTAAGTTCTTACATATATTTAAGCTAAATGGCATACTTAATGCTCTTTTTAACTGATTCCCGACCCCAAATCTGCTATAAAGAAAGCGGGATAACCATACGAAACCAGTTTTAAAACTTGTTCAGAAAGGAGAAGGCGTACTGTGGGAAAAAATTTACCCACTTTGCAGTCTTATATCGACACAATCAAGCAGGTTCAAAAAGTTAAAATACAAAAGATTGGCTGCTGTTTGAAGTCTATAAAGGCAAAATTGACTCTCTTTTCTCTAAATTGCTATCTGCTCTCATTTGGGCAGAAAAATCTAATTCATGAGCACACTACAAAAGATCCAGCGTGCTGTTCCTGACACGGAAGAGAATGCAAACCTTGCTCAGGCAGATTTTTCTTTTGGCATTATTGAAATGATCCCCTTTCCTGTTGCATATATCAACAACAAGAATTGCTATGAGTATGTCAATAAGGCCTACCTGGACTGGCGCGAGGTAAACAAAGAAGATGTTATTGGAAAAAAGGTGGAGGAATTTTTAGAGCCCTCGGTATATGAGTTTGCAAAAGAACATATGCTGATAGCATTAAATGGCAATCCAACAAAGTATGAAATAGAACTTCCTTATAGAACAGATCACCGATATGCCGAGGTCATATACACGCCGGAATTCGATAAGAAGGGGAACGTAAAGGGCTATTTGGCGGTTACTACTGATATAACCGAAAGAAAAAAAAGTGAAGAACTCAATGCAAGATTGGCTGCCATCGTTCAATCTTCGGATGATGCGATCATTGCTAAAACGCTGGATGGAATTATTACAAGCTGGAACATTGCTGCCGAGAAAATGTTTGGTTACACAGAAAATGAAATGATCGGTCAGTCAATTATGAAGTTAATTCCAAAAGACAGGGAAGGTGAGGAATCAGAAATAATCGATAAACTGAAAAAAGGCGAAAAAATTGATCATTTTGAGACCAAAAGAATCAACCGGGAAGGTAAACTACTTGATATATCACTTACAATATCGCCCATCAGGAATTCAAATGGGACTGTAACTGGCGCCTCTAAGATCGCGAGAGATATTACGAACAGGAAAAAAAGTGAAGAGCTCAATGCAAGATTGGCTGCCATCGTTCAATCTTCTGACGATGTTATTATTGGTAAAACCCTCGATGGGATCGTTGCAAGCTGGAACATTGCTGCGGAAAAATTATTCGGTTACACCGAAGATGAGATGATAGGCCAATCGATCACCAGGATAATCCCCCCCGAACGGATCAACGAAGAATATGAAATACTTGGCCAGCTGAAGCAGGGAAACAAGGTTGAGCATTTTGAGACAAAGAGAATGACCAAAGATGGAAGGCTAATTGACATTTCTCTCACGAGTTCTCCAATCAAAGATTCAAACGGCGAGGTAATCGGTGCCTCGAAAATTGCCAGGAACATCACTTTGCAAAAAGAAACAGCAAGATTGATGCATGAAAATGAGGAGCGTTTCAGAATGGCTGTCGAAATGACCAGTCTGGGCACTTGGGAATATGATCCCAAGAGTCTTATCATGTTGTGCTCACAAGAGAGCAGGAGAATATGCGGAATACCAGAAAGTGTAAATCCGGCTTTTGCTGTTTTTCTCAATCACATACATGCAGAGGATAAAGATCATTTTTTAGAACAGGTAACTGAGGCAATAAAGCCGGGAGGCGAAGGCAAGTTCGATCTCGAAATTCGTGTCCATTCTTTCAATAACAATGATGAGATCCGCTGGGTGCATATCCGGGCGAAAATGTTTTTCGAAGACGATAGCCTGGGGGGCCGGTTGCTGGGAACCATGCTTGATATTACGGAAGAAAAAACAAGGGAACTCGAACTAAAGGAAAGTGTCGAACTCTTTCAAACAATGGCCGACAACGTTCCTGCCATGATCTGGATGTCAGGTACAGATAAATTTGAAGATTACTTTAATAAAACCTGGCTCCAGTTCACCGGAAGAACCCGGGAACAGGAGAGTAACGAAGGGTGGCTTGAGGCGGTACATCCCGACGATGTAAAAAGATGCATCGATACTTATAATGCATCGTTCAGAGAACAAAAAAGATTTTATACAGAATACAGGCTGCGGCGACATGACGGTGAATATCGCTGGATAGCTGATAATTCAGTTCCGAGATTTTCCGCGGAAGGTGAATTTCTTGGCTTTATAAGTGCCAGTATGGACATAGATGATCAAAAAAGATTCAGAGAAAAGATCCTTGAGAGTGAACTTTTATTCAAGACTATTTCTAATGCGTCACCAGCTGCTCTATGGATGACCAATGAAGAAGGAGAAAATGTATTTGTGAGTGACACATGGCTGAAATGGACGGGAAAAGATTTCCAGGAAGTCATTCACCGTGGTTGGGTACAATCGGTGGCAAATGAAGATAAAAACTCAATGATGACTGAATTCAGCGAATGCTTCAGGCAAAGAAAAAATTTCAAAAAGGAATTCAAATTTAACAGGTATGATGGAGAAATAAGATGGGGTTTGACCGAAGGATATCCTTTTTATGATTTCGACGGCGAGTTCTCAGGTTTTGCCGGCTCAGTAACAGACATTACCGAATTAAAAAAGCTTGAACAGCGTAAGGACGACTTTATTAAAATGGCCAGCCATGAGTTAAAAACGCCCATTACATCCATTAATGGCTACGTTCAGTTAATGCTGAACATTTTTAATGAAGCAGACGAGCAAAGACTACGATCATCAAAACAAACAATCAAGTCTTCACTCCATACCATTTCAAAACAGGTAGTTAAACTTACCCGGCTGATTTCTGAGTTACTGGATCTTTCCAGGATAGAATCAGGAAAACTTGAATTAGATAAAGCAGCATTTGACATGGGCGCTCTCGTAGAAGAAACGGTACAGGATATGCGACAAACAACTTCGAAACATGCGATCATCTTACATAATGATTTTGAAGGAAAAGTTTTTGCAGATAAAGATCGTATTGCCCAGGTATTGTTGAATCTCTTAACAAACGCGATCAAATATTCGCCTGATTCCGACAGCATTGAAGTATTTACTCACAATAGTAAAGACTCGGCGATCATTAAGGTGAAGGATCATGGTATCGGTATTGATAGCAAAGATCATATCAGGATATTCGAACGTTTTTACAGGGCGGAAGGTAAAAGTGAACAAACATTTCCTGGGTTTGGAATTGGCCTTTTTATAGCCAGTGAAATAGTTCAACGGCATAATGGATCAATCTCTGTGCACAGCGAAAAGGGCAAAGGGTCTGTTTTTACTGTGTCGATACCTGTCAATTCAGAAACGAATAAAGAGTAATTGTCAATCAAAGCAGGTTAACTTTTTATGCAAGAAAAGCTGACTATCATTCCTCCCGAGATGAACTCAAAAGCTTCCTTTCTCGAAGGAGGAGGTAAAATGGGAGAACTGATCCGGGCATTTGATTGGAGCAAAACATCATTGGGAGATACTGAGAATTGGTCGCAGAGCCTGAAAAATACAGTTGCACTTATTTTGAACAATCGTTTCCCTATGCTGCTGTGGTGGGAATCAGAATATATTTCCATTTATAATGACGCCTATATTCCAATTCTCGGTACAAAACATCCATGGGGATTGGGTAAACCGGTTAAAGAATGCTGGAGTGAAATCTGGAATATACTCAAACCACTTATTGATACCCCTTTTACCGGCGGAGAAGCTACGTGGATGGACGATATTTCGTTACTCCTTAATCGCAAAAATTTTATTGAAGAAACGCATTTTACTATTGCTTATAGTCCCGTGCCTGATGCGAATGCACGCGGTGGCATCGGTGGGGTATTGGCTACCGTAAACGAGATAACAGAATCAGTGATAGAAAAACGGCAAATGGAAACATTAAAGGAACTGGGTAAAAATCTTTCTTCAGTATTAGTTGAAAACGAAGTTTATATTAAAGCTGCAGAAGCTTTAAGCATCAACCTTACTGATTTGCCGTTTTCATTAATTTATAAAATTGAAAATGATGAATCCAAAGCATCACTGATCGCTGCATCCGGTATTGAAAAGGATCATCCCGAGTTTATACAGATCGTTGATCTGAAAAATCCAGTTACAAAAACAAAAAATGTTGCCCTTGCCGCTACTGAAAATAAAATTGTTGAATCAGAAAATGATGGCCGATGGAAAAATCTCCCCAAAGGCGTATGGGACGTAATGCCGCAGCGATATGTGCATATGCCTGTAAAAACTGCCAGCAGGAAATTTCCCTGTGCTATTCTTTCAGTAGGTTTAAATCCTTATCGTCAGCTTAATGATTCCTATAAAAATTTTATCAAGTTGATTGCTGACCAGCTTTCTCTTGGCATTTCCAATGCTTTGGCTTATGAAGAAGAACGCAAAAAAGCAGAAGCTCTTACTGAGGTAGACAAAGCAAAAACCGTTTTCTTTTCAAACATCAGCCACGAGTTCCGGACACCTCTTACCTTAATGCTGGGGCCTCTTGAGGATCTGCTCAACCAGCCTCAAAGCCGCTTAACTGACGAGGAAAAAAATAAAATTGAGACCACATACCGCAATTCAATGCGATTACTCCGGCTTGTAAACAATCTTCTTGATTTTAGCCGCATTGAAGCAGGAAGAGCAAAGGCGCAATTTCAATTGACAGATATCTCAACATTTACCAGGGACCTGGCCGGCAGCTTTCGTTCGACCATTGAAAACGCAGGCTTATATTTCAATGTCAATTGTGAGCATATCATTCATCCCATTTATGTTGACAGGAGCATGTGGGAAAAAATTGTATTAAATCTCCTGTCGAATGCATTCAAGTATACACTTACCGGGGGCATCACAATTTCTCTTTCTGTAAAAAATAACAATGCTGTGCTAAGCATTGGTGATACAGGTGTGGGAATACCCCGGGAGGAATTACCTAATTTATTTCAGAGATTTCACCGGGTACAAAATGTAACGGGAAGAACCCATGAGGGTACAGGCATTGGGTTATCTCTTGTTAGTGAGTTTGCGAAAATGCATGGTGGGAATATTTCAGTGAGCAGCAAGGTAAATGAAGGTTCTGAATTTGTCGTAACCATTCCCGCCGGGAGAAAACACTTACCTGTTGAACAAATTGATGAATCAGGCTTTGACCCAGAGGTCAGGCTTGTCGATTCCTTCGTGGAAGAAGCAGATAGTTTGATCGGGAACCCTGCCGACAATAAAACTGATCAAGCCGAACAATCTCATGATACTTTGCATATCCTGGTTGTTGACGATAATCCCGATATGCGCAACTATCTGAAAAATATCCTGGGCAGAAAATTTACTGTACTGACTGCCGTTAACGGGATCGATGCTTTGCAAAAAATGCAGGACCAGGTTCCGCAGTTAGTAGTGAGCGATGTAATGATGCCCGATATGGATGGCATTCAATTACTGAAAGCAATTAAAGAAAATAAAAAGTACGAGCGAATCCCGGTCATTTTGCTTACAGCCCGTGCAGGAGAAGAGTCAAGAATTGAAGGTTACCAGATCGGTGCGGACGATTACCTTGTAAAGCCATTTTCAACAAAGGAGTTGCTGGCACGGATCACGACGCAACTATCAATGCGGGAAAGAATTGAAGAAAATGAAAAGCAGCTGGAATATTTTATCAAAAAGGCTCCGGTTGGAATAGCCGTATACAAGGGACCTGATTTTATTATTGAAGCAGCGAACGACCGGGTGCTGGAAATGTGGGGGAAAACATTTGACCAGGTGAAAGGGAAGACATTGACAGATATATTTCCCGAAATAATTACGCAGGAGTATACCCGGGAATTGTATAAAGTCTCAGTGGAAAAATTTTTAAAGGGCGAAACCTTTACAGTAAACGAAGTGGAGTTTGCGTTTCAGCGAAAAGGCCGGCCTTATAAAGGTTGGTATAACTGCACCTATGAGCCGTTAAAAGATCCACATGGTAACAGGACAGGGATCATTGCTGTGGTAAATGAAGTCACCGACCACGTAATAGCTCGAAAAAAAATTGAGGAGAGTGAAGAAAAATTTCGCACGCTGGCGACAGAATTTCCCTTGTTTGTTTGGTTAACCGATGATAAACTCCAGAGTACATTTCTCAATAAAGCAGGTCTTGAATACTTCAATCTTCCGCCAACAACAAATATTGGGGAACTATCGTGGAAAAAATTCATTCACACAAATGACATTGAAAGAGTGCTGGCCGTTATGAATGACGCGGCCAGGGATCATAAGTCGTATACGTTGACAATGCGTCTGAAAAACGGAAGGACCGGTGAATACCGGTGGTTTGTTGATAATGGAGTGCCACAATATTTCAATGGAAAATTCACCGGGTTTATTGGCACCAGCATGGACGTTCATGAGCAAAAAACTGCTGATGAGAAGGTCAGGGAAAGTGAAGAGCGTTTTAGATTTTTATTTGATTCTAATGTGTTGCCCGTTGCTTTTTGGCACATAAGCGGCGAAATATATGATGCCAACGATTCTTTTTTAAGCTTAATGGGCTACACCAGGGAGGAAATGCAGCAAGGCGAATTGAACTGGAGAAAATTTACATTGCCTGAAGATGCCCCAAGCCATGAAGAAAAAGTGCGGCAAGCTGCAGAGGGCAAAACAGTCGCCCCATACCAGGCGCAATACATTAATAAAAGAGGAGAATCCGTTTCTAGTCTTGTAGGATATGCGATGCTTACCGGTTCAAAAGAAAAAGGCATCGCCTTTATGCAGGACATCAGGAAGATAAAAGAAGTTGAGGCTGCATTGAGACAAAGTGAGGAAAAATACCGTCAGCTATCCATGAATCTTGAAGAGAAGGTCAACGAAAGGACAGAAGAACTTAGAAAACTAAATGAGGCGGATAAACTAAAGAGTGATTTCATTAAAATGGCCAGCCATGAATTAAAAACTCCTGTCACTTCCATCAAAGGATATACACAATTAATATTGTCTGCATTGAAAGAGGATGAAAGTAAAATATCTCCCTTATTGATCAGGTCATCACTAATAAGCGTGGATAAGCAGGTCACGCGGTTGACAAGATTAATGTCTGAGTTGCTCGACTTGTCGAAAATTGAGACAGGCATGCTTGTATTGAGCAAGGAAATATTCAATTTGAATGAGCTGGTGATCGAAACCGTGCAAGATATCATTTATACAAATTCAAAACACAACATTAATGTCTTCCACGATTTTGAATGCCATGTAGATGGTGACAAAGATCGCATCGGCCAGGTGCTGATCAATTTTCTTACCAATGCGATCAAGTATTCTCCTAATTCTGACAAGGTAGAGGTATGGGTTCGGCAATCAGAAAAAGATCGGGTGTCAGTAAGTGTAAAGGATTTTGGTATTGGCATTGAGGAAAAAGACCATGAAAAAATATTTGAACGCTTTTACCGCGCGGGCGGAAAAGAAGAACAGACTTTTCCCGGGTTTGGCATAGGATTATTTATCGCAAAAGAGATCATACAGCGCCATGACGGAATTATTGGCCTGGTCAGTCAAAAAGGAAAAGGTTCAATCTTTACGTTCAAATTGCCGACGACGGTTAATAAAACGAACAAGCATGAATAAAAAACAAAAAATATTGGTCCTGGATGACGATCCTGATATTGGAACGATGATCAAAATGATGCTGGAATATAAAGGCTACTCGGTCGCTGTTTCCGAAAGAGCTGAACACGCTTATGATGCATTGAGGAATGATGGGTTTGACCTGATCATTATGGACATGCTTTTATCAGGAGTAAACGGGACTGACCTGTGCAGTGAATTTAAAAAGGACAGCTCTATTGCACACATCCCTGTCATCATGATCTCCGCACACCCCAATGCGAAGGAAATTTGTCTCCAGGCGGGAGCTGATGAATTTATTTCGAAGCCTTTCGACATGCAGGATATACTTTCAAAAATTGACCGCCTCATTCACGATTCAAAAATAACGGAAGGGTAATGGTTGAATTTTTAAACGAACTTGACCATGAACAATTTTTTCAGACGACTTCCATTAACAACAAAACTATTATTACTTACCCTCTTCCCTATTCTTCTTATTGTTTATTTGTCCATTGGGATCTACCAGGAAAAGACAAGAAGCGTTCAGCTGATCCAGGGTTATATTGAACGCATTAGCGAATCGGCTGACATTGCGGACCTGATCAGCACATTGCAAATGGAACGCAGGTATAGTTTTGCTTATGCCCTTAAAAAAGATATGGATTCGCGGGAACAGATGGGAGCCCAGAGGTTAACCACCGACCTCGCGATAAAAAAACTTGATCAAAGAAATGATTCGACTCTCAGGAATTTTGAAGAATATACTTTCCTTAAGAATCTCAAGGGTATTCGTTCTGCTATTGATAGTGGTACTTCGCAGGACGTAGTTATGCAATACTATACAACTGCTATTTTCAGGCTGAATACTCTGAACATCGTTGTCCCGGTCGGTAACAACAGCTATTTAAACCCGGTCTTTAACGATCTTGTCACACAAAAGATCTTATCAGAAATGACGACCTACCTGGGGATCATCAGGTCCAATTTTTACAATGTGCTTTACACGAAGAAAAACATGGTCGGCACTCTGTATGGTCTTTCCGGCGTATTTGATATATACAAAAGCTACGAAGCGGAACTTCTGACAAAGGCTTCACCTTCTTTCCTTGAAGAATATAAACGCATATCACAAAATACAGCCTTAAGACCCACGATGAGATATATCACCAAATCTTTCCAAAAATTTTATTTTGATAGTTTGTATGATGCTGAAACCTGGTGGAAGGTCTCCGGTGAAGGCACCGACCAATTAAAAAATCTTCAGCAGGATATAATTCCACGGGTAGAGGCAAGCATGAACACGATCTATAACAAAGAAGTACTCGGTAAACAATCAGCCCTCGCTTTTCTCGTCATTGCCGTGTTGGTTGTATTCGGGATCATGTTTTACACTACACAGGTCATTACCCAGATGTTAACAGGTTTGAACGAAGCAGCACAAAAAATTGCGCGGGGCATAACGGGTGTACCGATCAGCAATGATTCGCATGATGTGATCGGAAGCCTCGGAGAATCCATTTCAAAAATTGATGCCCATAACAAACAACTTGCTGATGCTGCTGATGCCATTGGCAAGGGGAATTTTAATGTGCCTTTTGATCCGCGCAGCGAGGACGATGTATTGGGAACTGCCATTATCAGGATGAAAGACAACTTGCGACGCTTTACGATGGAAATTGAAAAAAGCAAAGAGCAATTCCGGGAGGTGGCAGACAGTGCGCCGGTAATGATCTGGATGACCGATGAAAATAAGGAATGCATTTTTGTCAATAAGGGGTGGCTAAAGTTTACCGGCAAAGTAAAAGAACAGGAACTGGGATATGGATGGATCGAAGGAATGTATCCTGATGATTACGCACGATGCTCTGAAGTTTTTGAGGATGCATTTATGCAGCGAAGAGAATATTCATTGGAATACCGGTTTCGCAGAGAAGATGGAGAGTACAGGTGGGTGCGGGAAACTGGTATCCCCCGGTATTCTGCAGAAGGGAAATTTGAAGGATATATTGGCAGCTGCATGGATGTTCATGAAACAAAAATGCATGAGCAACGCAAAGATGATTTTATCCGGATGGCCAGTCATGAACTAAAGACGCCGGTCACGTCTATCAAAGGTTATGTACAACTCTTGCTAACCATGTTCAGAGATCATGATACAAGCGACGCGAATATCTCATCCCAGGCGATCCAAACTTCCCTGGCAACCATTGACAAGCAGATCATAAAATTGAACCGGCTTATGTCCGAGCTATTGGACCTTTCAAGAATCGATTCAGGCAAACTTGAATTAAAAATGCAAAATTTTGACCTGGTTGACCTCGTTAAGGAAACTGTAGATGACGTTCAGCAAACGACCCAACACCAGATACTCGTTAATGATAAGGCGGACTGCAGATTCTTTGGAGACAAAGACCGGATCGGACAAGTACTGCTGAATCTTTTGACGAATGCAGTAAAGTATTCTCCCAAAACCAATTCGATAGAGGTAAACATTTACAAGCCTTCTCAAAATATCATATCAATAAGTGTTAAAGACCATGGGATCGGTATTGATAAAAAAGACCATGAAAAAATATTTGAACGTTTTTATCGCGTAGAAGGGAAAACCGAACAAACTTACCCGGGATTTGGGATTGGTCTTTTTATCGCGAGTGAAATTATCAACAGACACAATGGAACTATTTCGGTAGAAAGTGAAAAAAGCAAAGGATCTACGTTCACCTTTACCCTGCCAATTGCCGTTAACTGAATATCCTGAAATTATTTCCAATAATTCTTCATCAGGTCATTTACCCATGAGGCTTGTTTTATTTCTGGCCCTGACTCAAATTCTCTGAACACAGGTTTAATATCCAATACAGGTGTGCCATCAATCGCATCAAGGTTTTTTACTTTAATAGTTCTTCCACTATGCTCAATCAATTCAACGGTACAAAGACCAGCTGGTCGGGCCGGTCTTTTTTTCGCTGAGAAAAAATTCCCATAACAGGATAATCGGGATTACCTCTTGGTCTGCCTGCGTATACAATTTTAGTTTTATCTACCCGGTCAAAATAATAGATGACTTCTAAGTGTGAGAACAGTTCGATATTTTCAAACGCTTCCGTAGGAATATGATCAAGCAAAATGATTTCTGAAATAACATTTCCCCAGAAATCGTCGGTTGCTGCTGTTCGGCTATTTTTTACTGTCGCCACCGGTTCTAATAAAATACTCATAAGAAATACTTTAACTATTTTTTTGGGTCATCAGAATCACTGCATCAATTTCCATCTCTAACAAAGCCAGGGTCAAAGATTTTCCATGGGCGTTGACGCAACTTGTTTTATTCCTAACTTAGGCTTCACGGAAACAACTCACTTCAACAACTTCTCAAAAAACGTGTCCAGTTGAATCTATTAAGTTTAGGAATATTTGAATTAATATGAAACATTTTTCAAAGACATTTCTAAAATGTATCAATGAAACACAGATCACCAGCGTGAGGGCAGGAAAAGACCGAACAAAATTTACCGGTATATGGATGGTTGAGGTCGAAGGGAGGATCTTCGGCCGCTCTTACCAACTTTCGGAACGAAGCTGGTACACCGCTTTTTTAAACGGCGACAATGGTGATATCAGGTGCGGAAAGGAAATTATACATGTTAAAGGTTCGAAACCTGCCGACATCGATGTCATTAATGGAGCGATCAATAAAGCCTATGAAAAAAAATACCTTGTAAAAGCATACAATAAAAAGTGGGTGGATGGTCTCGCGCAAGCTGAAAGAGTTGCCCGAACGATGGAGTTTGTTCCATGTGATGCAGGCGTGATAGATCCTTTGCTGAAAAAATAAAACCTGGAAAAGATCATTATGAAAAATATGCTGTTATTAGTAATAAGCTGCTCCGTGGCCTTTGCAAACAACCTGCATGCGCAATCAATCAGTTTTGGTAAAAATAATATTGAACCGGTCAATGTTTTTATGTCAGTAGAAAAGATGATGGGCAAAGAAGTGGTAAGAGTGATCAAAGACTCAAGTGTGAAAGAAGCTGACGAACCCACATTTGTAAAAATCAAAGGAACCAATTTCAGAAATGGAACAATTGAAGTAAAAGTATTAAGCAGGTTGCTAAAGAATGCACCGGATTTTGCAAGAGGTTTTATAGGTATTGCTTTCCGCATCAACGACAGCAATACAACGTATGAAAGTATTTATATCCGCCCGGTTAATGCAAGAGTAGACGACCAGGTAAGGCGAAATCATTCCATTCAATATTATTCTTACCCTGAGTATAAGTTTGATCGCTTAAGGAAAGAATCACCGGAGCGGTATGAATCCTATTCGGATATGGAGATGAACAAATGGATTACGATGAGAATTGAAATAAAGGATGCACAAGCAAAACTTTTCCTGGACTATAATAAACAGCCCTCATTAATAGTAAATGATTTAAAACATGGAGCGGATTTATCGGGAGGCATTGGTCTTTGGGTGGAAACAGGAACAGAAGGTTTTTTTTCTGATTTAAAAATTCAAAAAGAATGATTGATATTATTATTTGCTTCTAAGACGAACAAAGCGATTTCATCATAAGACCATTAATTAAGTGAGCCTCTATATTCATTCGGCGACTGCCCCACTCTCTGCTTAAACAAACGGGTAAAATGCTGGGGATACTTAAATCCTAATTCATAGGCGACCTGGCTCACTGATTTGCTTTGGTCAAATATTTTCTCTTTTGCTACATCGATCACCTTTGATTGTATGTATTCCTGTGCTGTTTTTCCTGTTTCTTTTTTTACCAGGTCACCAAAATAACCTGCTGATAAATTCAATTCGGTTGCACAATAAGCTACCGAAGGCAAACCGATGGTTTGAGGTTTATCTGCCTGGAAATACTCATTCAACAAAGTTTCAAACCTTTCTAAAGTGCCTTTGTGTACATTATCGCGGGTAATGAATTGACGGTCGTAAAAACGGGTGCAATAGTTCAGGAACAGTTCAATATTAGAAACGATCAATCTTTTACTGTGGGAGTCAATGGCGTGTTCTAATTCGTATTCAATTTTTGAAAAACAATCCAAAACAATTTTTCTTTCACGTTCTGATAAATGCAAGGCTTCATTGGATCGATATCCAAAAAAAGTATAGTCTTGAATATGCCGTCCCAGTGAAGTACCATGTATCAGATCAGGATGAAACACCAGCGCATAACCTTTCGGTTGATAAGTTTCTCCATTGCTATTTATGCCTGCCACCTGTCCCGGTGCAAGGAAGACCAGTGTTCCTTCCTGGTAGTCATAAGTATGACGGCCATACACTATGTCACCGCATTTTACATCTTTCAAAAAAATAGTGTAGAAGCCAAAGTACATGCGTGAACCTTGCCGGGGATTTGCCTTCAACAGGTCAACAACACTCACCAGCGGATGAAGTGTTTCATTGTTGTTGAACGCGTTGTAGTCGGTTACTGTTTCAAATCTTTTTATGGTATCCATAACACTATCGTTTTGTCAATTTCAAAATTACTGTTTTATTCATCCCTTCATTAATGAGCATCGTCTAATCAGCAATATTGGTAGATAAATCCGTAACCTGTATACCATGTGGTCCAAAAATCACTGGGACCTTTGTACCACAGAAGAAGATAAACAATGCAAAATGTCAGATTGAATAACGGAGTTGAAATGCCCATTTTAGGTTTTGGTGTTTTCCAGGTAAAGGATTTAGAAGAATGTGAAAGAAGCGTAGTTGAT
>Ga0207706_10003628_pt1 | contig 14753 bp, 15 predicted proteins | sample KBSC53metaG_FD_184318 | JGI IMG/M metagenome (GOLD analysis project Ga0207706, IMG submission 184318) | Corn rhizosphere microbial communities from Kellogg Biological Station, Michigan, USA - KBS C5-3 metaG (SPAdes) (version 2) | ecosystem: Host-associated > Plants > Roots > Rhizosphere > Soil ... | reverse complement strand
ATCGGACACCAATAAAATTAGGAACAGTGCATTGAGAAATCGGCGTCGGCGTTGGCGTTACGGTGGGCGAGGGAGTTGGCGTTGGGGTAGGTGTCGGCGTTGGTGTGGGTGTTGCCGTTGGCGTCGGCGTTGCGGTTGGAGTAGGCGTAGGTGTCCCTCCCGGAACCGTAAAGGAATAGACTTTGTTGTCGGCGGCGAAGTAAATGCGACCGCGAGCGACAATCCCAGCATTCCACTTGCGTGTGTTAGTCATTAATTCGTTCGTGCCGCCGCCTGCGTAAATAACCGCGCCGGTGTCGCCATTGTATCCGTGTAAGCGCTGGTCGCCTCCGCTGTCGGAGCCGACTACCCATACAATTGCATTGTTGGTCCCATCGGTCGTTGTGACCCAGGGCGAACCCTGGCCGCTCTGGCTGACGCTCCAAGCCGGGACTATAGTGGGCGGATTTGTGGCAGTAATTTTATAAGCCGAAACAGCGCTGCTGCCGGCGCGAAAAACAAAATATGTTCCCTGACCCGTGCGATAAGTGGCAGCCGCTTGACCATGGATTACTCCATCCACGTTCGCCGACGTCACCGGAGCAATGATGCCGCCAAGATTACTTCGATTTAGCAAATAAGCGTTGCCATCTTTGCCGAGCGCGAGCACAAGTTGCGATGGGGTAGCGCCCGGGACATCCATGAGCATTGCGCCGCACCCACCGAGATCGGTATCGCCGTTATCGAGCGAGAGCCAGTTGGTGGGCGCCCAGTAGTCGGTCGGGTTGCCGCTAAAGATCGGTCCGGCTTGCAAACGAATAATTGCTTCGCCGCCGCCCCATGTACCCCCAGTGTTGAAGGTGTTCCCGGTGACCACGAACAAGTTGGTGCCATCGCTGGCCACGCCGCCATGACCCCAGATTCCGCCACCGATCGCAGTTGTCGCCCAAGCGGTTACACTGGCGGGATTGTTGATTTGCACGCCGACGACCCAACCGTGATAACTGCCGCAATCGCCGGAGTGTCCGGAATACGGCACGTAAACCCTTCCGTTGACCAGCCCCAATGCGGCGCGCTCGTTCTGGACTAGTGAAGTAAAAGTCATGCCGTTGTACGTGGCCGTGGCATTTACATCGACCGGCCAGCCGGGATTGGTCGCGCCGGTGTCCACGTTCAACGAAAAAATGAAATGCTTCTTGGTGGCGCCATCGATCATGGCATCGAAGAAAAGCGACCGGGAGGCAAGATCGACAACGGGTGTGCCAGTAATGCCGAGCGGGTTGATGTTGCCACACGGCAGACCCGTGGTGACGGATGCCCCGATGTTCCGCTGCCAAATCACCGCGCCAGTGAGGGCGTTGAGAGCGTACACGTTGTTCGACTCGGTTACGACAATAACCATCGAGGCGCCTCCGGGACCGTTCTCAACGTAAAGGGGTTGGGCGTAGACGTTGCCTGAAATCGTGCCATTGAAGGTCAGGTCGCGCGTGACGTTCGCGGCGGCGGAAGGTGTGAACGCGGAATCGATATAGAGGCCATCGCGGGAAAGATTGTTGTGCTCCTGTGTAACATTGACCTGGGCGTTTGTTGGGAGAACCGCACTCCACCAACCTGCGACGACGAGCGAGAAAACAGAGAATAAAGGTCTCATTGATATGTGCAGCCAGAAAAAACAGAGATAACCGAGAGGGTTACCAAAATCGTTTTCATGGACACCGGTCTATCAGAAACCGTTGCAATTTGGCAAGGCAATTTACTGATTCGACCTGCATGCCACCACCGGATGGATTTCTCACACCCGTAACCTTCGGGTTGGCCCGGCAGAACCACGATTAGGGCCAATGTAAAATTCCAGACCGTACCACTACCGAAAAGCGGCTCTGATTGTAAGTGTCCCTCATCTGCTTGCAGCAAGTTTTTCTACGGTAAGAGAAAATTTTGCTGCAACGCCGCGCGATTCTGCGCAAATCCGCGCCAACGCCTAACCGTGGAACGACCTAGCGTCAGCGACGGTGCGCAACGTCGTGAAACGTGGCAAGCGCTCACTCTTCAATTAGAAATCCGTTGCTCTAGCCGGCTGAGCTACGGGCGCCGAAATAGCACAGACACATACCGCGTTTCGCGGTAGACAAGAACTAGAAAGTATAATCAATTTCCTCACCGGGAGACACTAATCGCCGAACCCGTGCTTCAATTCCCAAACGCGCAACGCCGCATATACGAGCCCTTCGGATCGGGTAAAGCGGTTGTTCGTAACCTCGCGGTCGTCGATTTTCTCTCCCCATGTCCCCTTCATAGCACGGGACCAGTCTTTTCGGGGCGCTCTCGGCCTTCCGCTAAGACCCCTCCGTAATCCTCTTCCACGAATGCCACGTTTACCCCTATTCATGAGCAGTCTCCGTTCTGATCGCGACTAGCGTCCTTGTGTTTCTTTCTCTTGCGGTTCTTTCATCAAATCGCACGTCTGCGTTGTGCCGGTCGCACAAAATTTGAATCTGTGGCGAATTCGAAATGGATCACGTGAATTGGCACGCGATTGTGAAACTTCACGCCGGAGGGATCCGCCTCTGCTCTTGAGGTGAGGGTTTGCAATGGCGAACCCGCGAAAGCTTCAAACCCTCACCGGTCGTTCCCCAGAGAGCCGACTTCGCAAAGCGATCTCCGTGAAAAGCGCTTGTGCGCGTGGCGGTTCTCCGGCAGTTTCGTGCCATCATGGGAGCAGATCGCAGACTCGGTTGTCTCAGTATTTTTTTGTTCGTCGCGCTGTGCGCCAGTCTGTTCGTTAACTTCGTGCTGATGGTCGCCGCATTTCAACGCTATGGCGGGGGCAGGGAAATCGAACCCCTCCCGCGTTTCCGTGAGATTCTGCTTCAGAGAGGCACGCGCGGGGCTACCGACAAGGTCGCCGTCATTTCCATGCGCGGTTTGATCAGCTCTTCAGTCCCGGGCAGCGTTTCCGATTCGATGGTTGATGATATGCGCGCGGCGTTGCAACAGGCGCGTGATGACAATCGAGTCAAGGCCATCGTGCTGGAAATCGACTCGCCCGGCGGAGAAGTGACCGCTTCCGATGCGATCTATGGCGCTGTGGTCAAAGCACGCGCGACGAAACCAGTCGTGGTTTATATGGAGTCGCTCGCGGCTTCGGGCGGCTATTACGTTTCCTGCGGCGGGAAATTCTTGATGGCGAGCGACACGACGATCACCGGCAGCATTGGCGTGATCATTCAAACGCTGAACTACGAGCAATTGTTTAACAAAGTGGGACTCGCCTCCGTTGTTTTCAAAAGCGGCAAGTTCAAGGACATGCTCAACGGGGCGCGACCGATTACCCCGGAGGAGCGCGAGCTCGTCCAGAGTTTCATTATGAAAACCTACGACAAGTTTCTCGGGATTGTCGCAAAGGAAAGAAATCTTTCGGCCAACCTGCTGCGTAATACCATCGCCGACGGCCGAATCCTATCCGGGAAGGACGCGTTCGAGAATAAGCTCATTGATGGCCTTGGTGAATTGGACGACGCCTACGCTAAGGCCAGACAGTTGGGAAATGCGCCGGGAGCTAAGATTGTAAAGTACGGGCCGCCGTTTAGTCTGAGCCGGTTCTTGCGAATATTTGGAGAGACTAACTCAAAAATCGAACTGCAGCTTCCAAAACAGTTCGTTCCACAACTGGACTCGGGACGTGCGTATTTCCTGCCGAGCTATTACGCACCGTAGCTGACGAGACGCATGCTACCCGACGGTTCTCTCGCGGCGTTCGGAGCCGCCCCGAGTTTTGTTTTAAACGTCTTTTTCGCGCTCTACTTTCTTGTCAGCATTTACGTTTACATTTCACTGAGTCGCCAGATCGGGGCGCGAACATTGGAACCGTCGGGCAGCCCGGCGAGGGCCTTCGGGCTGCCCGAAGCAATACTCGCTGCGGCGTTAGTCGTGTTTCTTTTGCTCAACATCAGCGCGTCGATTTCACACCCGTCCGTCGAGATCAGCACTCGAAATCTCCTGGCAAATCTTCTTTTCACAATGTTCGTCGTGCTGTTCATCGCGGCTTTCCTGCGGCTTCGTGGATTCGACCTCAGCTCGTTAGCCGGCTTTTTCAAAATCGGTTTTGTTCGAACTCTAGGCATTGGGATAATCCTGTTGTTGGCGGCTTATCCTTTGATCTCACTAGCCAGCACGCTTACACAGCGCTTTTTCGGCAGCGGTTCCAGCAAGCAGAACATCGTCGAACTCTTCAGCGGCTCGCAGACGATCGAGCAACGGATCATGATAATCGTCTTTGCGGTAGCGATTGCTCCAGTGGTTGAGGAATTTCTTTTCCGGTTTTTCCTCTATGGGGTCATCAAACGTTATCTCGGCGGATTTCTCGGAATTACAGTGAACGCGCTGCTCTTTGCGGCTGCACACGCACATTTCCCGTCGTTCGTACCGCTGTTCGTTCTGGGAAGCTGTTTCACGATTGCCTATGAATGGAGCGGCTCCATTCTTGTCGCGATGACGATGCATTCGCTCTTCAATTCCGTGACGCTCGTCGCGCTCGCTTTCCCTGAGCTCGTTTCGCAATGAAACTACGCGAGGTCGGTGAAGACAGGCTGCTTGACCAGCTCTTGCCTCATCTGCCGCTGGGAAAAACCGTCGTCGCAGGCGCGGGCGATGACTGCGCTGTGATAGAATTTTCTTCACGCCGCAACTTTCTCGTCCTGAAAACCGATTGCATTATCGAGCGCGTGCACTTTTTGTCGCGCGCCGATCCGGCCGATGTTGGCTGGAAAGCAATGATGCGCCCGCTCAGCGATTTCGCCGCGACCTCCGCCGTGCCGCAGTATGCGCTTATTACTTTGATTGCTTCGAAGCAAACCGAGGTCGAGTGGGTGAAAACGCTTTATCGCGGCCTCCGCCGGGCGGCAAAAAGGTTCGATGTCAGCATCGTGGGCGGCGAGACGAGCAGCTCACCCGGGCCGATTGTCATTTCCGTCAGCGTCGCTGGATTCGTCGAGAGAAACCGCTGGCTGTCGCGCCGAGGCGGCAGTGTTGGCGATGATCTTTTCGTCACTGGCCAGCTTGGTGGCGCTGTGAAACAAAAGCATTTGAGATTCATTCCGCGGATAGCGGAATCGCGCTGGCTCACGAAAAATTTCTCCATCCACGCCATGATGGATGTGAGTGATGGACTCGGTGTCGATCTTCCGCGTCTCGCCCGCGCCAGCAAGGTTGGATTCAAGATCAAGCTGGAGAATTTGCCGCTTAGCCGCGGCTCTAAAATCGACAATGCAGTTTCGGAAGGCGAAGATTACGAATTGCTCTTTGCCATTTCCCCGCGCCAGAGCAGGCGTTTGCAGCGCGCTTGGAAGCGAAAGTTCCCGAACCTGGCCCTCACTCGAATTGGACAGCTACATCAAAGATCAAACACCAAACGTCAAACATTGCCCGGTGGCTACATACATTTCCAACAGCCCAGCTGAAACCGAGAAAATTGGACGGCAATTCGCTGTGAAAGATGTGGGTGTTGGATCGATTTTGGCCCTCAAAGGCGAACTCGGCAGCGGCAAAACTCTTTTCGCCAAAGGTCTTGTTGCCGGACTGGGTTGTGACGCGACCGTCACCAGCCCCACGTTCACCATCGTCCACGAATATCCAGGCGGACGTTTGCCGGTTTATCACTTCGATTTTTTTCGGCTGGAAGACCGACCATCGGTCGCGCGGCTGGGACTCGACGATTACTTCTTCGGCGACGGCGTCTCGGTAATCGAATGGGCTGACCGCTTTCCCGAATTCATTCCCGAGCAGGCGCGCTGGCTCTCGTTCGAGATAAAATCAGAAACTCAACGAGTGATTGGCTTTAAATGAAAATTCTCGCGCTCGAACTTTCCACCCCACGCGGCAGCCTGAGCTGGTGCGACGGCCAGGTCGATTTATTCGCACACGAATGGCCGAACGACCGGAAAAATTCCGCGGCTTTTTTTGAGAACCTGGACGTCGTCACGAAAAAATTCGGTGCACCGGATGTCATTATAGTTGGGCTTGGACCGGGTTCGTATGCTGGAACGCGCATCGCGATTTCTGCCGCGATTGGATTGCAAAGGTCATCGGGTGCGCGCCTCATTGGTTTTCCATCGATCTGCGCAATCGAAAGCGCGGAGGCAGATTATTGCGTGATTGGAGATGCACGCCGGAAATCATTTTTCTTCGCGCGGATCAGCGGGAACGAACTGACGGAAGGACCGGAATTGTTTGGCGAAGAAGCGCTCAAGAGCAAACTCGCATCGCTTCGGAATTACACGCCCATCTTTTGTTCCGAATCGCTGCCGCGATTTTCGCAAGTGACGATTTGTTATCCTTCGGCGCAACTGCTTGCGCGACTTGCTCAAGACGCAAATCGCAATTTTAAGCTGCCGCCGCTCGAGCCGATGTATTTAAGAGAACCACACATTACCATGCCAAAGATCGCGGGTGGTCGGGAGATACGCTTGTAGCCTGTGCTCCCAGCGGACATCTTGTCAACTGGTCTCGGTCGAGCGGAGTGCAACTCCCCTGGCCCTAGAGACAGAATATCTATGTTCCACAATCAGTTATGAACGAAACTTATCGTTGCTGGGCTGAAGTCGATCGAAGCGCCTTGCGCCACAACGCGAAAGTTGTGCGCGAGCGGATTGGGTCGGCCGAGCTCCTCGCAGTCGTCAAAGCCGACGGTTATGGACACGGGATAGTTGGAGTCGCGCAGACGCTCGCCGAGGACGCGCAATTATTTGGCGTTGCGAATCTGGAAGAAGCAACCGAACTACGCGCGGCACTCCCGCACCCGATCATCATTCTTGGTCCAGCACTCCCGGACGAAAGAGCGATAATCGCAGAGCGCAGTTTTATCCCTTCGATTTCGACTTTTGAAGAAGCGCAGGATTTCGATCGCCTGTCGTCCGCCGCCCAGGTGGCGATCAATTTCAAGGTCGATACCGGCATGGGCAGGATGGGTGTCCCGGAAAGCGAAGCCTTGGGTGTTTTCAAAAAAATCTGGGAATTGCCGCGCATAAAGATTCACAGTGTTTCGACACATCTGCCGGTGTCGAATGAGGATGCGGAATACACGCGCGACGAGCTTTTACGCTTTGGCGAGATCGTGAAGCAATTTCGGGCCGCGGCGCCCGGGGAGTTCAAAGCGCATGTGCTGCAAAGCGCGGGCGTGATCGCTTTCGCGAACCCGCTCTTCGATATCGTTCGCGCGGGCATCATCCTCTACGGCATTTCGCCGTTGCCGGAATTTCAAAAGCTTCTAAAACCGGCGATGACATGGAAAACACGAATTGCGCTCGTCCGCGATCTGCCGAAGGGGAGCTCCGTTAGCTACGGCCGCACATTCATTGCTCCGCGAAAGATGCGCGTCGCCACGTTGTCGGCTGGTTACACCGATGGTTATCCATGGCACCTTTCCAATCGTGACGCCGCAGTTTTGGTCCGCGGACAGCGCTGCGCCCTCCTCGGCCGGGTGACAATGGACTTAATGATGATCGACGTGAGCAAGATCGACGATGTGCAAGCAGGCGACGAAGTTGTTCTCATGGGGCGCGATGGAAACGAGGAAGTTTCGTGCACAGAACTGGCTGAGCGCGCCCGGACAATTACCTGGGAAATCACCACCCGGATTGGCAGCCGGGTGCAGCGGGTTTATGTTTGAACCGATGACTTGTTGAAACGAAATGCACCGCCAGGTTGGCAAGGCGCTTCAACGCCTAAACAACGCAACGATGTAACGTTTTTTAACGATTTAACTTTCTGACCGTGTTCCAAATCATCTTCAACGAATTGAGCGCCGCAGAGATTTCCGCGCTCCCGAAGAAATTGCAGCTTGAGCTGCTCGCGGAGTTTCAAATTTTGCCCGAGGATCTGAATCACCTCGATTCGGAGCGGTTTGGCGTGATTCAGCGCGAGGGAAAAAAGTTATATCGCTATCGGGCGAAAGATTACCGGATCTATTTCGAGAAGACGGACGAGGGCGTCACCGTTCATCGCGTCCTGCACAAGAACACATTTCGGGATTTCCTTTTCCGCAGCAAACTGCCGGTCTCGGAGGATGCGCAACTGAGCGAGACACACGAGTTTTGGAAATTGATCGAGCAAGGCGAGCGGACAAGAAAGGCTTGAACTGTAGCCGCTTCGCTGTGCGAAGCGTGGCGCTGGGATGTTTGCAACGCGCGCGAGGCGCGTCTCGCAGAGACGCGGCTACAGGAAGGCGCGAAGTACGCGCCTTATTTCATCAAGAGCACTGAGCGGCTGCGCTTGATCTCGCGGGTGATCCTGCGATGCAAATGCGCGGGCATACCGGTGACGCGGCGCGGGAGAATTTTGCCGCTTTCGGTGACAAACTTTTTCAGCACATCGGGATTTTTGTAATCGATCGCTTCGATCGCGATGTCGATTCGCCGACGCGGCATGGTGCGATTCGCGCGTCGAAATGCGGAACGGCGTTTGGGAGTTTTGGGTTGCATCGTTAGTTTACTTCGTTTCCCGATGGAGAGTGTGCCGCTTCAGGAACGGGTTGTATTTCTTTTTCTCGAGCCTATTGGGCGTGCGCGGGCTTTTCTTGTTTCGCGACGTCATGTAACGGGAAGGCGGCTTGCCGAGCGCTTTCGCCTCGGTGCATTCCAGAGTAACGATCTCCTGCGCCATTTTTTTTGTTATTCCTTTACCTCGGCCGGCGCAACGGCTTCTTCTTCCTCGGCCTCGCCGCCTTCCTCCTCGGTGAGTCCAAAGAGCGACGTAACCGATTGCCGCACGCGTGAAGCTTTATTTTGCTTTTCGAGCTGCGATTGGCATTGAACAGTAAAACGCGCGAACGGGATCGCTTCGAGACGCGCCCGCGGAATTGGTTTGCCCGACATCTCACAGACCCCGTAGGTGCCGAGCTCAATCCGTTTAAGCGCCTGATCGATTTCGTAAAGCGCGTCCTGTTCCTGGGAAAGCAAACTCAACGCGAAATCGCGGTCGTATGCGTCCGAACCGGCATCGGCCTGATGCATTCCAAAAGCCGACGCTTCGCTGCCTTCAGCTCGTGAGCGGAGGGTATCCTGAGCAACGCCGGCCATGGAATCGACCATGGCATCGCGAAGCTGAAGAAGCTTTTCCTTTTGCTTGCGCGTGAATGGATCGAGCCTGCGTTCCCGGTGATTGTTCCTCATCAGCTCGAGCGGATTGGCCGAAAGATCGGCCGCCCGTTTCGCCTTCACAGATTTTGAAGACCGCTTCGCCGGCCTCGCCCTTTCGGAGGCTGGCGTTTTGGCGGAAATCGTGCGTACCGGTCGCGTTTTGCGCGCAGCAGGTTTTTTAACAGAACTCTTCTTTTTCTTTGGTTTTGCCATAGTGTAAAAGGCGTCTTTGACGAGCACGCCGGAAAAAAACGGACGCTTAATTAAGAACATTTCGCTGACCGCGCAAGCGGATTTGGTCAAAAACTTCCCCGCCCAAGCAGATCGCGTCCGCTAGCTGCGGTCGCCGCGGCGATACGCCGCAGCGCCGCGTCCCTGCCATTTACGAACTCGCGCTTGAGTAATGCCGCAGAGCAAATCTCCAGAAAACACGCGACAGCCAAAAAACAATGGTCGATGCGACGACAAGATGAAGCATCAGCGGAAATGGTTGTCCAAACGATTTGATGAGCAGCCGCGCGGGAATGTTCGCAATGATCACGACCGGAATCACCCAGCCAAAAATCAGCTGGAACAGCCAGGGGAATATCACGTCCGGATACCGCGCGATGTTGAGAAAGTTGAAATAGCCATAGACCAGGCCCTGCGCACGGACGATCCAAAAGCTTACGGCTGCCAGACCGAGCATGATGGAGTAATGCACCGCGATGCCGAAGCCAAGCGCGGTGACGTAAAGCAAGATCGAGAGCGCGTTCGGCATTACGCCCAGCTTGGACAACGAGACGCAAACCACTACGCCACCGAGCGCGGCATTTACAATGCTGTCGAGTCCAAATTGTTTGGTCGAAACAGCAAACTGGCTGTCAATCGGCAAAACCAGAACGGAATCCAATTTTCCCGTTCGCACCAGTTCGGGAATGTTGGCGACGTTTACAAAAAAGAACGCCTGGAAGAGTTGCGCGATCATCTGGTGGGTGCCGACGAGCAGCACCACCTCCCATTTCGTCCAGTCGCCGATCCGATCGACCTGGCCGAAGATGATGCTGAAGAAAACAATTTGCCCGCAAAACCAGAGGACCTCGACGATCATCCAGAGAAGGAAGTTCGCCTTGAAGCTCATCTCGCGGATAAGCGAGTTGCGCAGCATGATGGAATAGATTTCGATGTAACGACGCATCACCTTTTCCTGTCATCTACCTATAGGCGCAGTCGACTAGTCGCATGAAACGTTTTTTTTCCTGGCTCGCCCTCGTCGCTGGGCTATTCATTATCGCGTTTGTCGTCCGGCAATGCCGGAACGGAGGTGCCGCAAACTATCAGACCGCAATGATAACGCGCGGCCCCATTACCCAGGCGGTTACCGCGACCGGCACGCTGAATCCCGTGGTCAACGTGCAAGTGGGCAGTCAGGTCTCAGGAAATATCGCGAAGCTGTTCGTGGACTTTAATTCCCAGGTGAAAGCGGGTCAGGTGGTCGCCCAAATCGATCCGGCGCTTTTTCAGGCCACGGTTACGCAGGCAGAGGGCGACCTGGCCAATGCACAGGCCGCGCTCGAGCTGGCGAAAGTGAACGCAAAACGCACACAGGATTTGTTTGCGAAGAAGACTTCGTCGGAGGCTGATGTCGATCAGGCGATGGCCACTCTTCATCAAGGGGAGGCGAACGTGAAGATCAAACAGGGGGCGTTGGACAAGGCCAAGGCCGATCTCGACCACTGCACGATCACCTCACCGATCGACGGCGTCGTGATTTCGCGCAGTGTCGATGTCGGCCAGACAGTCGCAGCCAGTTTGCAGGCGCCAGTTATCTTTGCGATTGCGAACGATCTAACCAAAATGCAAATCGATGCGAATGTGGCGGAAGCCGATGTTGGCGTCGTTAAGGTCGACCAGAATGTCGATTTCACGGTGGACGCTTTTCCCATGCAGACGTTTCAGGGAAAAGTCGTCCAGGTGCGAAACGCGCCGATCACGGTGCAGAACGTCGTGACCTACGACACCGTCATTGGAGTGAGCAATCCGGATTTGAAATTGAAACCGGGAATGACAGCAAACGTCGCAATCATCGTCGCGCACAAGGATGATGTCCTGCAAATCAAGAACGCAGCGCTGCGCTATCGCCCGCCCGATGCGACACCGGTTGAGTCAAAACGAACGAGTACGAGCCGCTCGGGACGGCCTGGCGCTGGGGGTTTTGGACGGGAGGGTCGAGGTGAGCGCACGGTTTATGTTTTGCCATTTGGCGCCAGCCATCCGAAGCCAGCGCAAATTAAAACCGGCATTAGCGACGGGACTACGACGGAAGTACTTGAAGGTCTGAAAGAAGGCGACCGTGTTGTCACCGCTGAACTTACCTCCACAACTAGCGCGCCGTCGCCTCCCGCGAATCCGTTCAGTGGCGGGCGGCGCCGATTTTAAGACTCAAATAGTTAAGGGCGATCATGAACAATGGGGCGCTGGTCAAACTTGCTGATGTGCACAAAACGTATCGCACTGGCGAAATGGAAGTGCACGCTGTGCGCGGCGTTTCGCTCGAGATCCGGCCCGGTGAATTCGTCGCGCTGATGGGCGCCAGCGGTTCCGGAAAATCCACGCTCATGAATATTCTCGGTTGTCTCGATCGACCGACTTCGGGTCACTATATGCTGGACGGGGCCGATGTTTCCGGCCTGGATCGAGATCGACTCGCCGATATTCGCAACCGCAAAATCGGTTTTGTCTTCCAGAATTTCAATCTGCTGCCGCGCACGTCGGCGCGAGAAAATGTCGAGTTGCCGCTTGTTTATAGTGGACAGCGTTTGACCAATGCGCAGCTTCGCGAAAAGGCCGATCTCGTCCTTGGGTCGGTCGGGCTGGCTGGCCGCGAAGATCATCATCCGAGCCAGCTTTCCGGTGGTCAGCAGCAGCGTGTGGCAATTGCCCGCGCGTTGATCAACGATCCCGAAGTCGTGCTCGCAGATGAGCCCACCGGCAACCTCGATAGCAGAACGAGCATCGAGATCATGGGAATATTTCAGCAACTCAATGAGCGCGGGATTACGATCATCATGGTGACACACGAACAAGACATCGCCAACTATGCACAGCGCAACGTAGTCATGCGCGACGGCGTTGTGCTCAGCGATAGGGCTGTCACGCAACGTCTCAACGCGACACGTGAGATCCAAAATATAGCAACATCGGCGAGTGATGACGGCACGTAAACGTTCCGTCACAGAACAAAATGAGAATTGTACCGACGTTTAACGTTGCGTTCCGCGCCCTACGTCGGAACAAAATGCGTTCCGTATTGACGGCGCTGGGAATTATCATCGGTGTCGGCGCTGTTATCGCGATGGTTGGAATCGGCAACGGCGCGAAAGCGCAGGTCGAGACGCAGATCGCGAGCCTCGGACAAAATGTGATCCTCATCTTTTCGGGCAGCACGACTTCGAGTGGGATTCGCACCGGTTGGGGCGGTGCGGGCACTCTCAAAATTGAAGACGCCGAAGCGATCCGCCGCGAAGTGCCGGGCGTCATCGGAGTAAGTGAGGAAGTTGTTTCGACCACGCAAGTGGCTGCAGGAAATCAAAATTGGTTTACACGCGTTTACGGCGAGTCGGCAGATTACTTTGATATTCGGCAGTGGCCGCTGGCAGACGGCGCGCCATTCACGCCACAGGACGTGCGCAGCGCGAACAAAGTTTGCGTAATTGGCCGCACGACTGCGACACAGGTTTACGGTAACGAAGATCCGGTTGGCCAGATTTTGCGAATTAAAGAGGTCCCATTCACGATCCTCGGCGTTCTGACGCCCAAGGGATTGAGCACCCAGGGCGTAGACCAGGATGACATCGTCATCATGCCGTACACGAGCGCGATGAAGCGCGTGCTTGGCGGCACGAACTTGCGCAACATCAACGTGCAAATCGGCGACGGGCGGCAGATTGAAGCGGCCCAGCAGCAAATTATCTCTTTGCTTCGGCAACGGCATAATATTCGCCCCGGGCGCGACGACGATTTCACCGTACGCAATCAGCAGGAAATCGCGGAGGCTGCCACGGAAACGTCGCGCGTGATGACGGTCTTGCTGGGCGCAATCGCAGGCGTCTCGCTTGTGGTCGGCGGGATCGGTATCATGAATATCATGCTCGTGAGCGTCACTGAACGGACGCGCGAAATCGGTGTGCGCATGGCCGTCGGTGCGCACGGCAGCGACATTCTTACCCAGTTCTTGATCGAGGCGGTAACGCTGAGCTCGGTGGGCGGCGTAATTGGGATCATCTGCGGTATCGGCGCGTCCAGGGTCCTGTCGATCTACGCGCATTGGCCGACGCTCATCTCGATCAGTTCGATCGCGATTGCATTTCTGTTCAGCGCAGCCGTAGGCGTCTTTTTCGGGTTTTACCCCGCGCGCAAAGCCTCCGCCCTCGATCCAATCGAAGCGCTGCGCTACGAATGAGAACTTAACTACAAATTAACACGAACCCCGAAAGAATTCGTGTTTATTCGTGTCCATTCGTGGTTACAAGTTCTGTGTGACTGAGCAGACGCGTTTCGAAAAGTTAGTGGCCGACGCAAAGAAGAACGTCACTGAGATTTCTCCAACTGATTCGGCAGCGAAACTGAAAAGCGGCGAGGCGACGATCGTCGATGTCCGCGACAAGGACGAATGGGACGAGAAACACATTCCCGGCGCCATTCACTTAAGTCGCGGAACGATTGAGCTGGATATCGAAGAAAAATTCTCCGACGAAAACGCAATGATCATTTGTCACTGCGGCGGAGGCGGACGTTCCGCGCTCGCTGCTGAAAGCCTGCAAAAAATGGGCTACAAAAACGTCCGCTCCATGGCCGGCGGCTTCAAAGCTTGGAAGGCCGCAGGATTGCCGACGATGAAGTAGCGGTCGTCCGTTAGCCAGCGCACACGAATCGCACGCAATCGCGGGGCGATCGAACAAGTTTTTCGTCCTCGACGCGTGACGAAACCCGGCCCGTGGGCTCCGCCACGGATGATGCTCTCACCGCACGTCGCCACAGGCTTCTGAATGTTTTCGGCTACCTGCCGACGCGCTTCAAGAATTCGCCTGGCGCATAGGTTAAGATAAATTTTTCGCAGCGTTCGTCCGCGACCAAACTGCTGTTTTCGCTAAGAAAACGCTGCACCGCCACCAACGGCCCCGGTTGATATTGCGGCAAATCCATTACGTCAATGATTCCATCGCCCACGCGCACCGTTAAAACATTCTCAACGGCCTAATCATGCAGGACGATAGCGCCAGCGCCTATGTTCGCGTGCTCTTCCATCAGAACAGGTCTGGGACTCAGGCTAAGGAGTTCGGCTGGAATCGTCCGGTTCACCAAATGCTCACCCGCTCAATCATCGTTAAGTGTAGCGCCCGTGGCAGTGCTTGTAGCTGGGGCCGCCGGGACTGGGCCGCCCTTGCCCCAAGTCGTCGGATCGTTTGACTTGCGCGAGGCCGGCGGCGCGGCTGACGGGCGTCTGAACACCTCGCCGAAGCAGCACAGCCCGGGGTGCGAGTCGAGCGGCCCGTTCGCTCTTCGCCCTTGGCCCGTTCGCCACTCACGCCGGCGTGTGTCTCGCTAACCAACTGGCGCATTCCCGCGGCATGTGGCCTGCGAGGATAAATTCATAATCAG
>Ga0207706_10003627_pt1 | contig 14755 bp, 11 predicted proteins | sample KBSC53metaG_FD_184318 | JGI IMG/M metagenome (GOLD analysis project Ga0207706, IMG submission 184318) | Corn rhizosphere microbial communities from Kellogg Biological Station, Michigan, USA - KBS C5-3 metaG (SPAdes) (version 2) | ecosystem: Host-associated > Plants > Roots > Rhizosphere > Soil ... | reverse complement strand
CGCCCGATCACGGGATCGAGCTTGCCCTCGCGCGCGGCTTCGGTGAGGTCGCGCGTGTACTTCTGCAGCGACTGGTACTGATTCTCCGGCGTCTGGTCGGTGACGCGGTGCGATCCACGGTCCGCCTCGAGGGCGCCGAGCAGCGCCTTGTGCGAGACCTTCTGGTCGGCCAGCAGCGCGCGCGCCTCGCCGCCCTTCGACTCGGCGAGGGCGAGGAGCAGATGCTCGGTCGACACGTACTCGTCGCCGAGGTGGCGCGCCTCCTTCTCCGCCTGGTCGAACACGGCGGTGAGCTCGCGCGAGATCGTGGGTTGCGCGTCGCTCTGCTTGGGGTAGCGCGCGATCTCGCGCTGGAGCGCCTCACGCAGCGCGGCGACGCTCGCACCGAGCTTCTGCAGGACGGGGACGACGATGCTCTCGTCCTGGCCGAGCATGACCAGGAGGAGGTGGGCATCGTACACCATCGGATTGCCATGACGGCGCGGTCATCGCGATCAACCCCGCCGGGCGGTTGATCGAGCGCTTCGCGGTGCCTGGCGGACCCTCCGGCCTCGGCTGGCTGCCCGACGGGCGGCTGCTGGTCGTCTCGATCGCCGATCTTTGCGTCTATCGCCGGGAAGCGGACGGCATGCTCGTCCGCCATGCCGATCTTTCCAAGCTGCATCGCTTCCAGAACGGGCAGTCCGAAGCCCTCGTGGATCGACGGGAACAGAACCGCGCGGGCGCCGCGGATAAGGCGGGCGAGGAGATGGCGGGGAAGATGCTCCAACCGGCGGACGCGCTCTGCCATGCGACGGCCGTGCAGTGTCTCGGCCTCGTCCTCGGGTACGAGCAGGCGCAGCTCTTCCTGTGCCTGCCAGCCGCGTCCGCCCGTCAACACGAGCGGGGCGGCAACGCCTGTTGCAAGATAGGCCTCCAGAAGCCGACCGATATTCTTCTTCGGCTCGATCGCGCCGAAGTGGAGAAAATAGCCGCGGTGCGGCAGGCCGAAGATGTTTTCGATCATCGCGGCGTCGTCGCGCGCGTCGCTATCCGGCACGGCGAGCGGCGATGCCTGGTAGCAATTGGTGATGCAACCTGGATCAAGGTCGAATTCGGCAATGATGTCGGCGCGACTGCTCTCTGAAACCGTGCAGAGATGGGCCGCCTGCTGCGCGCAAGCGGCCAGCAGGGCGCGATAGTCGCACTTGGCATCCAGCGTCGTATAGGGCAGCCGCAGGGGCACCAGATCGTGGATGGTATAGACATTGGCCGCGCCCTCCAGGCTGATCGGCAACGGATAGGTCCAGTGCATGATCGTCGGTGGCGCTTCCAACCTTAAGCGCAGGAAGCGCCGATAGATCGCGAAATGGCGATGTGCGATCTCGAACAGATTGGGAGCGGTGGTCAGCCGATCGAAGGCCGGCAGCCGCTCCGCGAGATTGGTGGTCTCGACCCGGCCGGTCTGCGGGACATCCTCGGCGCGGCCGGCGTGGAACGGCCGGAGCGCCGCGCGGAGAATGCGACGGCTGCGTTTGCGCCGAAGCCGTGGCGTTGGCGGGACATGACCAAGTCGGTCGTAGAACAACACTTCGCGCATGTTCGCATCAGGGCCCGCATCGACGCCGAACACGCCGATCGTCCGGTGCCCGCCGCCGCGCAGCGTATCCGCAAGGACATGGCCATAGGTAGCGACACCGGTACCGTTGGGGAGCGCGAGATTGTAGCCGTCGATGCCGACGTGGAACTTGGTCATCACGGCTTCGCCATCACGGCGGCATAGGCCCGCGTCAATCTTTCTGCAAAGCGCGCGGGCGTGAAACGCAGCGCGTTGCGCCGCCCCGCCACGGCGAGTGCCTCGCACAAGGCATCGTCGCTGGCGAGACGGCGAAGTGCCGTGGCCAGGGCCGCGACATCAAGCGGGTCCACCGCCGAGGCGGCGTCACCGGCCGTGTCAGCGAGCGCGCCCTTGTTTGATGTAGCGACGGGCGTGCCGACCGCCATCGCCTCCGCTACCGGCAGGCCAAATCCCTCCGCGAGCGACGGCATGACGAGCGCGCGCGCATGGGCGATCAGTGCGCGCAGGGCCGTCCGGTCGAGATAGGGCAGGCGGAGCGCGCCTGGCGTGGCTTCGACCAGCCTTGCGATCTCTCCCGCGCCCCAGCCGTCCGGGCCGGCAATAACGAGCGGCATGGTAACACCGCTCTGTTGATAGGCTTCGAGCAGGCGCCCAAGATTTTTGCGCGTTTCCACCGTGCCGCAGGCGAGCAGGAAGCGGCCGGCCATGATCCCGGGCGAAAGGTCGGCGGCATTGGCCGAATGCGCGTCGACGGCGAGGCTGCAGTCCACAACGAAATCGGCTGGGCAGGCAATTGCCTGCATGATCTCGGCACGCGCCGTTTCGGATACCGCGATGAAACCGGCGGCACAGTCCGCCAGCCGATCGAGCAGCCGGCGATAGCGGCCCGCATCGATATGGGTGAGTTCGGGGTGGAGCAGGGGGATGACATCGTGAACAGTATAGAGGTTGCGCCAGCCGACGACCGTGAGCGGGACGGGATAGGTCCAGTGCATGATTCCCGGCCGGCCGGGCACGCGCACGCGCAACGGCCGACGATGCACGTCGAAATAAACCTGGGCCATGCGGAAGATGTCCGGCGCGACCAGTAAGTCGCCACACTTCGCACCGGCGAGCTCTACTGCCTGGCGCGTGGCCGGCACCAGCGCGCGCAACCAGCGCCCGGCCCGGCCGAAGGGCGATGGTGCCGGCTCGTCCAGATTGGGGCGGTCGCTCAGTAGTGCGCGGTCGCTGCTGATTGTCGCGTGCGCGCGGTGCAGCTGGCGGGCATAGGTACTCACGCCGGTGCCCCCGGCGGAGACGAGCATGCGCGCATCCATGCACAGGCGCAAAGGCTCGCCGGGATTGGGATTTTGCGCTTTAGTCGACATGGGCTAGGGAGCGTGCGCCCGGCATTCAGCCGCCGTCAACGGATCGCCCGCCATCGGCCCGGCCATGGGATTGAGGACCGTGCCCGCATGATCGAGTTCCAGAACGTCAGCAAGACCTATCACATCCGCAAGTTCGAAAAGCATGTCTTCACCGATCTGAATTTTCGAATCGAGCCTGGCGAGAGCATCGGCATTTGCGGCGCCAACGGGGCGGGTAAATCGACGCTGATGCGGCTGATCGCGGGCGTCGAGCAGCCCAGCGGTGGTAAGATCGTTCGATCCATGTCCACGTCTTGGCCGATTGGCTATGCGAGCTGTTTCCAATCAAGCCTCACCGGGGCCGACAATGCGCGCTTCATCGCGCGAATCTACAGCATGAACGAAGATCGGCTGCTCGATTTCGTCGAGGACTTCGCGCAGCTCGGACCCTATCTCCATCAACCCGTCCATACTTATTCGGCCGGCATGAACGCGCGCCTGGCGTTTGGCATCAGCCTGGCGATCGACTTTGACTGCTATCTCGTCGACGAGGTGACCGGCGCGGGCGACGAGCGCTTTCGCGCGCGCTGCGAGGAGGCCCTGCTTCATCGCCGCGATAATGCGACCCTGGTGATGATCAGCCACGATCCGGGCACCCTGCGCCAATATTGCAAGCGCGGCGCCGTAGTTTATGGAGGCGCGCTCGTCTTTTTCGACACGATCGATGAGGCGAGCGAGGTTCATCACCGGCTGCAGATGCGCGCGGCCTGATTGCAGTCGGGCAATCACTTGATTAGGCTTTGATCCACAAGCTTGCGCCCGTTCGGCGACACAGATTTATCCGAAGAGACCCCATTTTGAGCATCCACGCGTTTTCGCTCACGCCCTCCCCCCGTGCCCGCGCTCTTGCCGCCCTTTCCGGGCTGGCCTTGCTGGCCGGCTGCGCGGCATTGCCCTCGAGCGGCCCGACCGCCGGCGAGATCCGCCGCGGCGTCAAGGACCAGAACGAGATGGGCTTCAAGATCGTCGACATCGATGCGCCACTGGTCGAGCAGATCAATACGCGCGATGCGGCGGCGGACGCCGCACAGCCGACCTTGTCCAGCCTGGCTCGCGAGGGCCGTAACGATGTGGTCGGACCGGGCGACCTGCTTTCCATTGGTATTTATGAGGTGGGCATCTCGCTGTTCGGTTCCTCGGGCGGGGCCGGCGGTGTGATGGATCCGGCGGCGCGGGCGCAGACCTTTCCGGAGGTGCTGGTCGATCGCGATGGCACGATCACTTTGCCTTATGTCGGCCGGCTCGAAGTAGCCGGGCACACGACGGCCGAGATCCAGTCGATGATCATACGTGGGCTGAAGGGCAAATCCCAAAGCCCACAGGCGCTGGTGAGCATCAAGCAGGCCATTTCCAGCACGGTCTATGTCGCAGGCGACGTGCATCAGGCCGGCCGTTACAATCTGACGCTCCAGCGCGAGCGGCTGCTCGATGCGATCGCACTGGCGGGCGGCGCCACCAACTCCGCGGAAGATACGGTGGTACGCTTCAATCGGGGCAGCCAGTTCCTGGAGGAGCGACTCGGCCGCATTCGCGCCGGCGCGGCGGACGATCTGGTCTTAATCCCGGGCGACCGCATTGAACTGCTCAAGCGGCCCCGCAGCTTCATCTCGCTCGGCGCGACCGGCAAGGTAGAGCAGATCGATTTCCAAACCGGTGAGGTTTCGCTCGCAGAAGCCGTGGCGCGTGCCGGCGGCCCGACCGACGCCGTGGCCGATCCCTCAGCCGTGTTTCTGTTCCGTTATGATCCGGCGGTACCCGGCGGCACCGAGAAGCCGGTAATCTATCGATTGAACATGCTTCAGCCCGCGAGCTATTTCCTGTCGCAGCGCTTTGCAGTGCGCGACAAGGATGTGATCTACATCGCCAATGCGGCTGCAAATCGTCCGGCCAAGATGGTCAACATCATCAACCAGCTATTCTCGCCATTTGTGACCGCACGCGCAATTACGCGGTAAGGCAATGTGCCATCTCGATTTTTCGCGCTTGCTAGGCTAAGCTCGGCCGGCGGATCGAAGGATGCGCGTAACGGGGTCGAGACTTTGCCGCAAAGCAGAATCGCGCGCGCGGGCGAGCCAATTGTCTCGCTTGAAAGTTATCGCGACGGGCCGCTGAACCAGTTTCTGGCGGGGCAGTCCCTGTTTGATCTTACGCGCTCGCCTGATGCTTTGCCGGCCGAAGGCTCCCAAGCGATCATGTTCGCTCCCTATCTGCTGCAGGACATTGGCGATTATCGAGGCGCACTCCAACGCTGGTTTGCCTGCATTCGTGTCGGGGGGGTGCTGGTGGTCACGGTGCCCCACGCCTTCCTTTATGAGCGCCAAGATGCTGCTCCCTCGCGGCGGCGACCGAACCAGCGGCGCCTCTACAGCCCCCGCGCGCTGATCGAGGAGATCGAGGAAGCGCTAGCGCCCAATACGTATCGGCTGCGCTGGTTGGGAGATCTCGATCAGGGTCATGATTATGCTTCCGATTGGCCGACGGGGCGGCATGACGTTGCAGCGGTGATTGAACGGATCGCTCCCCCGGTTTGGGGATTGACCGAAATTTTTCCCGTGCGGCCTGCTCCGATCGACCTATTCGAGCGCGATCACGTTCGAGTGGAGGCGCCGGCCCTGATATCGAAGCAGCGCATCCTTGCGCTGAAGCTCGATCATCTCGGTGATTTTGTGATGGGTATTCCGGCGCTAGAACGGTTGCGATCCGCCTTTCCGGACGCCGAAATCACGCTTGTCGTGGCTTCCTGGAATGAAGGATTGGCGCGCGAACTGGGCGTTGCCGATCATCTCATCATTTTCGATGCCTTTCCCCGCCATTCGGGTGAGGAGCCGGTGGATGTGCCCGGCAAGGTGGCTCTGTTCGACGCAGTGGTGACCGAAAAATACGATCTGGTAATCGATCTGCGAACGGATCAGGATACGCGGCTTCTGCTGCGCAACGTCAACGCTTCGGTCAAAGCAGGCATTGGGCTCAAATCCCAATTTCCTTTTCTCGACATCTTCCTCCCACTTGATGCGCATATTGGTCATTTCGATACAGCCTGGAACGAGCGGATGGATCCGGATCGTTTTTGGTCGCAAGATTACTGCGTACGCTCGCCCTTTTCGATCACTTGTCCGGGTGAGCGTATCCACCAAGGAGGTGCAGCCATCATTTGGGGCCCATACCGGGCCCTGCCACCGGGCGATTATGTGTTCGAGCCACTCTTGGAGATCGATCCACGCCGTCCCGGGCTGCTTGCTTGCGATATCGCACTGGATACAAAGCGTATCGCGTATACTGCCCATGCCGATGAAGATGCGCTTCCGATAGCTTTTTCAAACGAGCGTGACGGTGCCAGCTTTGAGTTTCGCCTCTTTGCCGTTGCAGACGAGCCGGTGCCGGACTTCCGTTTCTATGGGGGGCGATTGACCAAGCGCGGTGCGGCGAGTGCATTGCACCAATCCGAATATCTCATTCTGCTCGTCGATCTGATCGCACTCCGCGCGCAGCAAACCGGCCTGTTTCGCGAAGTGGCTGTATGAGCGAGATCATCGTCGCACCTTTCTCCAACGGCGACATACGCGATTGGAAGCCGGAGCATTTCTCAGCGCTCATCGGAATCCTGATAGAACGCTGGGACGGGTTGGTACGAGTGGTCGGGACGCGCAGCCAGGCGACACGCGCGGCTGCGATCGTCAGACCCCACGACGCGACCCGCGTGATAAGCGAATGCGGGCGCCTTGCCTGGGAGGATGTGGTCGCCGCCATACGCGGCGCAGCGTGCGTGATTGGCAACAATTCAGGCCTCACCCACCTTTCTGCCTGGTTTGGGGTTCCGACCATATGTGTGTTCGGCGGCTCGCATCGCCCGGCCGAATGGCGCCCGATGGGTTTTTCAGCCCGCACGATCAGTAGTGCAATCGGTTGCGCGCCCTGCCATCTCCACCGAGCCCGCGACTGCCCGTATGGTAAAGCCTGCCTCGATCGTATCGAGCCGCAGGTCGTTGCGGATGCCGCTTTGGCAGCGATGGCATCGGTGGTAGCCGCGGAGGCCGCGCATGGCGCATAATGGTCCTACCTGGAGGTGGGTTGGTCTGGCATCAGGGAAAGCAATTTCTGAGCTGCGCAACGAAGTGGCTCGGCTAACCCAGCAGTTGAGTGCGTTAGGGTCCAGACTTGAGCAGACGGAAGGGGCGGTTGCGCGTCTGGCTGGAGAGGTGGCTGGAATGCGGGCCACCGCTGAGCAGGACAGGCGTGAGGAGATCGACGCGCTGCGCCGCGACGTGAGCGCACTTAGGGAGCGGCTACCTCAAGGTGACCGATTGTCCGCCGATGCGGACGATCTGGCTCAATTGCAGAGGCGGGTGGAAAGCAAGGAGACAGACGTCGAGACATTGCGTCTCAAAGTGGCGGGTCTAGCCGAGCAGATGCGCTGGGACAGCGAGGAGTTGCGCAAGGCGCTCACGGCCCTTGCTGAGCGGACCGAGCGGCGCAGCTAAAGATACCAGGCCTCGTCTTCGGGACGTGGTGTCATGTCGAGCCGGTCGCGGCGCAGGTAAGGGTGCCAAGAGGGATCCTGATCCAGCCATGGTTTCCAGCGCGAGAGAAAGAGAGCCATATCTCCACCGGGGGGGCGGCGCTCGCCACGCGAAGCTTTCTCGGTGTGAACCATCTCCGCGAGCGGCGTGCAGATGATCCGAAGGCCAAGCGCACGCAGTCTGAGGCATAGATCGGTGTCGTTGAACTCCAGGCTGAAACGTTCGTCGAAGCCTCCGATCTGATCGAGGAGCGATCGCCTTGTGGCGAAGACAGCGCCCGTTACCATCGACCATTCACGCTGGACCCGGGCCCATTCCTGGTACGTTCCATCAATACGTTTGCGGAAAACCCAGACATGCGCCGCCCCGTCACCGTGCGGACCGAGTCCGGCATGCTGCAGGCTCCCGTCGTCGAATAGTAACCGCGCACCGACACCGCCAACGCTCTCGTCGACCGCGAAGCTCTGCAGCGCGCGCAGCCAGACAGTGTTAAGCAAGCGAAGATCGTCGTTCATGAAGACGACCTGCTCGGTCGCGGACTCCCGCCACAGGCGGTTCATCTTGGCGGCATAATTGAATGGTTGCCCCTCGCCGCGCGGCGTTTCGACCCGGCGCAACAAAAAGGGCCATTCGCGGCTGCTCCAAGGGGGCGTTCCGGTTACGTCGTCCCCGACGATGACGGTCAGCCGATCCGCCGGCCAATCGGTCTGCGCGAGACCCTCGAGTAGCCGGTCGATGTAAGTATTCCGTCCGTCCGGCAGCGGACTGCGACGGGTTGGAATAATGATCGTCACCGGCGGAGTATCGTCGCCGAACCGGCGCAACTGCGCGAAACTGTCCGGGGCCACACCCGGCACGATATCATGTGGAAGCAGGATCGGCTGGTTGCCGAGCATCCTTCCATAGTCCGCCTGACTGGCACGTACCCGTCTACGCGGATGAGCGAGCATCACGTGCGGAATGCGGGTGATGGAATAGCCAGCCTGGTGTGCGCGAAACAATAGATCGGCCATTGCCGCCGTGCCCATCTCCGGCCGCAGACCGCCCAGGCTTGCAAGAACCGAGGCCCGCACCATCACCGGTGCGCCGACATAATCCTGTGCCGCCAGCAAGCTGATGTCGAATTCGGGCTTGAGACGAAGCTGGTCGATCGGCTCGTCAGTTTCTGCCGCCACGTCATCGGCATAGAAGATGCCGACATCGGGTCGGCCGCGGGCATGATCGAGCACGATCTGCCCGAAAGCAGGTGCCGCTATGCTCCCAGCAGGCGCGAAAGCGATCCAATGCTCACGGTCGGTCGAAAGGCCCTCGGGCATGCTCGCGACGGCGGCATTTTCATCGAGTGCGACCGGAATTACGTTCGGCCCGAAATCCGCTTGCTCGAACGGCGTGCCGCGATCCATCCGCAGGCTCATCCGCTCGATCCGCGGCGAGGCGCCCCGTCCCGTCATGGTATCGCGCAAGCTTGCCGCAACCAACTTGCCGACGCGTTCGTACGAAAGCTGCTCGGCAATCCGGCGGCGTGCTGCCGCACCGATGGCCTCATCGCCCTTCGCAATTGCCTCAGCGGCCTTGAGCAGAGTTGCCGCAAGCGCCGGCTCGTCGATCCGCGCCCAGACGCCGCCCTTCGTATAATGACCGAAATCTTCGGAAAGCGTCCATGGTCGGGCCTTCACCGGATAGCCGGTCTCGGCATCAAGATAATCCGTGCTGCCGCCGAAGTCGGTTGCGATCACCGGCTTGCCCGCCGCCATCGCTTCCGCAATCGTGAGCCCGAAGCCCTCCGAACAATGTGGTGACGCATAAAGGTCGGCCACCGCCCACAGCTGCTGCAATTCGTCTGCCGGCAGGGTCCGGTCGATAAGGACCACCCCTTCGGTCGCAGCGGCCAGCTCGCGCAAAGCGACACCCTCGTCGGGCCGATCCATGAGATGTTTGGTCTTGAGCACCAGCGCCCAGTTCTGTTTCGCCAATCCGGAAGCTGCGAAGGCGCGTATGAGGGCGGCCGGATTTTTGCGGACGAGATAACTCGACCCGTCGAAAACGAACAAGATGATGCGAGTTTTCGGCCCAAGTTCCAGCCGCTTGAGCGCCGCCATCCTATCGACCGAAATGGAGGGGAACACCGGCACGGGATGCGGAATGACGTCAACCGGCGCCTCGTCCTGCGCCGCAAACAACTCCGCGCAATAACTACTTGGCGTCCAAATGCGGTCGACCGAAGAGAAATCGTGCCGCCAGGCTGGCGGAATGTGCGCCATTTCCCATACCCAATAGCCGATCCGTTTGCGCGCCTCGCCGACGGCCCGACGCTGCTCGTCGGTCAACAGGAACCAGCTGTCGGGATTGAGGTGGACGATTGCGATATCGGCCGGCCCGCCGAACTCAACCACGTCGACCGCGGGGGCGAGCGGTTTGTGGATATGGAATGGCTTCTTGATGGGATGCAGGTTGAGTTGAACGCCGCTCCGGCGGATCGCGGCAATAATCGCGCGCGATGCCGCACCCAGGCCGTTGTCGTAATTCCACGGGCCATAAAAGGCGACCTTGAGTGGCCTGCCTTCTACCGTCTTTTCTGAAATGGGATGGGCGAATAGCTTCCCATCCCCATCGCGCGGGACCAGTTCTTCGGAGGCGCGGATCGTTGCCTCGATCAATGGAATGTCGAAACCGGCGTCGGCCAGCACCTCACGCCAGTCTTGCACGTCGACTTCGGGAAAGGCCCCGCGTAAGGGCAGCAGCTTCATGAAGGGAAAGCCGCCCCCGATTAGCGCACGCCAATCATGCAGGCTGGGGTTGAGTGCCAAGCGGCTGGGAAAGAGCACCTCGACTCGGTGCCCGCTCCATTCCATTTCTTCGGCAAAGCGTATCTCGTAAGATTGGATGACGCGGTCCTTGTTGTGCAGGATCCGCACGTCATCGAAGAATCGTTGCAGGCGCTGAGACGAAAGCAGGCGCGGCTTCAGCGCCAGGAAGAAGGTCTGGAGGTGCCACCGATATTCGTGGCTTTCTGTCAGGCCAATCAGATCAGCTTCGCTGCTGCGAATACGGCCGATAAGGCCGGTCAGCCGCGTATCATCCCCCGATGCCACTACGCTGTCGTTGAGCAAATAAAGGACAGGGGCGCTGTAAGCCGCAGGATGGAGGTGGAGGGCGTGGGCCCAGGCGGCGAAGTCATAGCCGGCATTTTCCCGCACGACCGCGCCTGCGACCGCATCGAGTAGTTCGGGGCGGATGTTGAGCTGGCGATCGGTGACCGCGATTAACAGCACCTGGATTCCCTGTCGGGCCAGCGCCTGGACGTAAGGGAGGACATGCGGCTTGACTGCCCCAGTCGCCGAATGCGTGACGAACAGCGCAATTTCACTGCCGGACGGCGGATTAAACGACTTAACCACCTGGAGCCGCGCGTCCCAGGCGCGGCCGGGTTGCTGTTCCGGCTCAGAATCGGGTTGCCGATCGGGTTCGTGTTCAAGCTCGGTCGGGGACGCGTTCAGTGCTTCGAACTCGCGTCGGGCAAGATTATTGCCGTCGATATCAAGGCTTTCGGCGTAGAGGCGGCGTGCCCGGTCAAGATCGCCAGCCAGCTTGCGCGAATGGCCCCAGCAGAGCAGCAGATCGGGATCCCGCGAGCGGAGCGTCGCTGCGTGGGCATAAGACTGGTCGGCGGCCGCATAGTCGCCGAGCTGCGTGTGCATGTGGCCGAGCTGGACCCAGATGGCGAAATCGTCCGGCGCACTCTCCAAGTGGCGACGATAATGATCCGCCGCTTCGGCCCAGCGTCGCGCGTCGCGCGCGCGGTTGCCGAGCTGGCGCGGTCCCGGCCGCCGGAACAGTTTACCGATCATGCCTGGCGCCGCGCGAAACGAAGCTGCTTGCGGGGCTCTGGCGTGGCGAAGCCGCTTCGGACTGTGAAGTCACCGAAGTCGTCCGACCGAAGCGCGGTGAGACGGGCAGCCAGGAGGGGATCGCCGGGCGCGAGTTTGTCTGCGCGGATGAAGGCTGCTTCGGCTGCCTCGCTACTGCCGACCGTCGCCAGCATATCGCCAAGGCACCGCCATTCGAGCGCGTCCAGATGCTTCAGATTGGCAAGGTGATGTTGCGCGGTTAGTGCGAGCGCTAAGTCGCCCAGGTCCAGTGCCGCATCACGCAGGCGTTGGAGCGCGCCGACCCGATCGGATCGCCGCAGCTCAGCTTGCAGCAGTGCACGCACCGCCCCGATCATGCCGAGATCCGCCAATTCGTCGGCCAGATCCTCGGCGATCCCCACAGGAAGGTAAGCGGCCAACGGCGCGACCCATGCTTCAATTTTGTCGACGGCGTCTTCGCCTGCGGCCAGCACGATCAAGCCCAGCACGTCGCGCCCCGATCGGACGATGTTCCCAGTGCCCGACAGATAGGGGCCGAGCCCGCCGATGCCGAGCCGTGCGGCGCGATGCAGCAAGCGTGCGGAACCATGGGGTTCGAAGGCGAGCGCATGATTTCGATGGAGGAAAGCCGCCAGTTGGCTTGCTGCAAGGCTCATAATCAGGGCCGGGAGCGCAGCATCCGCATGGTCCCTCGGGTCAGCCGCTTGCGCCTCAGCGCTGACGCGCCAGGCAATGAGCAGGCCAGCCAGCTCGCCTTCGCTCGTCTCGTCCAGCGGGGCGGAGAGCAGCCGAGAGAAGGCCGAACATGCCACCACGGCATCCAACGGCTCTTGCCCAGCCGTGGGGAAAGGGGTGGCACCAGGATCATCCATCAACGCCCGGAGTTCACTGACGGCGCGCTCGATCGATCCTGTTGGCTTGGTGATCGTGTCTTGCTTTGCTCCGAAGCCCTGACGCAGCATTGCGATGTCACGCGTTACGCCAGCAACATCGATCGCCCCCACCTCTTCGGCCAGTTCGGCGACGTCGAAATAGTCCTGGATGGTGGAGCTGGTGCGCGTGAGTAACAGGAGCGAACGGCGCAGCATGCGCTCGATTGCACCGCCTTGCGTCATCGATGTTGGCGCAGCGGCGCCCCGTTGTGGCTTCGTCTCGATCATCGCTTGGTCCGGGCAGAGCGAGTGGAAGAGGGGACGGGTGAAGTCAATCGGTCGCTCACAGCACGTCCTCGATCGCCGCGAACACCTCTTCAGGCGTGATGTGGCGCAGGCAGGCGAAATCCTTGCCGCAATCCTCGCCATCCTGTCCGATGCCGCAACCCGCGCACGGCACCCGGCGGCTTATTATCCGCCCGGTGATTTCCTGCCCCCATTCGCTCCAGTTGAGCCGCGCCATATGCAGGCTAATGACCGGCACCCCACGCAGGGCGGCGAGATGTTTCGGGCCGGAATCGTTGCCGACAAACACCGCGCAGTGCGAAAGGAGTGCATCGAACTGGGCAAAGGGTATTTGGCCGGCAATGACATGAATCCGTGCCGAATGCTCACTTTCGGCGGCCGCCTGCCGAGCGCTGGCGGCGTCGTCCGAGAACAGCACTACTTTCAGGCTGGTGCGTTCGAGCAACATCTGCGTCAACGTGGCGAAGTGCGGCCAACGGCTATAGGCGAGGCGCGCGCCGGCGTGGATAACCGCATAATGCTCGTCCGCCCCGATACCCAGCTTCGCCAGTCCGACGCGGTCGGGATTGGGAAGGGGCTCGGCCTGCGATTGTGCCAGGGCCGCCAACCCTTCGACCAGCAGAACCATCTTTCGTGATGGCGGCACGATCTCGATATTGTTGATCGGATCGTGGGCATTGAACTCAAGCCCGGCATTGAGCCAGGGGGAGTGCCGATCCTTGAAGCCGTAGAGGAACTTTGCTCCGCTAAGCAGCAACAGCGGACGGGATTCATCTCCCTCGCCAAGATCGATTGCGATGTCGAAGCTGTAAGGGGCAAGCTGGCGTCGAAGCCGGTCCTGCGCCTCGATCGGCAGCACGCGCCGCCGCTCGCCTGAGCTTTCCGCGAAATCGACGGCGGTGATCTGGTCGAACAAGCGAAGCTGCTCTGCCAGCGCGACATTGGCTGGCGTCATCAACCCCACCAGCTGCGCCTCCGGGAACAAAGAGCGCAGGCGCCGAATCGCGGGCACGGAGCAGACCAGATCGCCGAGCTGGTCGACACGCTGGACGAGGATCGTCCGCACCGGATCCGGCAGCAGCTTTCGCTCCACCGTCCGCACCACGCTTGGCCGCGCGTTGATCGAATCCTCGATGGATTGGGGCTCAGCCGACACGAGCGCGTCCGATCCCGGATATGCCTCGTCTTTGAGCGGTGGCGCGACCAACACCGTCTCACGATGGCGTTTGGCTCTGCGGCCGTTCGTGTCGATGAAGTCGAGCTCTATCCTGTGCCGGCCCGGCGCCACGCCCGAGAAATCATGCCATAGATTGAAGACATATTTTGCCTGCGGGTCAGGTCCTTCGATCGGAAAGATCTGCAACGGTTCGGCGCGTGCGGTTTCGCCGTCTATCAGCAGGCGTATCTCGGTGAGGCCGGGTGGGGCCAAACGATAGCCGCGGATCGCCTCGATCCCGCGCAGCACCTTGAGATCGCCCCAGCGGCTGTGCGTTCGCCGGCCGCCCAAACGGAAAAGGCGCAATATGTTGCGATCGATCCCCGGTCCGGCATCGTCGGCGCGCGGCAGTAATTCCGGAATAATCCAGTCGGGTTGTGGGGTCGGATCGCTGCTCTCGCCCGCAGGGATTATCCCACCGACGGAGACCAGTTCGCGTTCGGCCTCGCGCCAGCCGGGTTGCAGCTGCAAGGCGCGCAGATAGGCCGCCTCTGCCAATTCCGGTCGCCCGGCGACTTTGTACAGATGGCCCATCTGAAGTGCGAGGTCGGCGTCGTTGGGTAAATGCAGCGCCGCGCGCTCATACTGGTCCCCGGCGCCGGCTAGGTCGCCCGATTCCTTGAGCATATGCCCGCATTGGATGCGGATGCGCGGATTGTCGGGATTGAAGCGCAGTGCCTCCTGATAGAGCGCGGCCGCGACGCCAAACTGGCGCGCGTCACGCGCGGCGTCGGCGCGCGCAATTAGCCGCCGCGCCGTCGTCGCGTTGGACGAAAGCGGGACTTCCTGGATCAGGGACCGGATCATCCTCGGCAGCAACGTCAGGTCTCTTCCCCAAAAATCCCGACCGCCGATTACGCCGACGGCCACCAAACGGCCAGCCCGCCGCATCACAGGAGCTGGCGCACCGCCTGCATCACCTCTTCGGGCTTGATGTTCCGAATGCAGACGAAATCGCGGCCGCATTCTTCGGGATCGTAGCTGATCTGGCAGCCCGCGCAGGGGAGT
>Ga0207706_10003623_pt1 | contig 14766 bp, 9 predicted proteins | sample KBSC53metaG_FD_184318 | JGI IMG/M metagenome (GOLD analysis project Ga0207706, IMG submission 184318) | Corn rhizosphere microbial communities from Kellogg Biological Station, Michigan, USA - KBS C5-3 metaG (SPAdes) (version 2) | ecosystem: Host-associated > Plants > Roots > Rhizosphere > Soil ... | reverse complement strand
ATGTCAGGGTTGCCACCGTGGCAGTCTGTGCATCCCAGGCGGACTGTGCCCGTGGCATGCATGGTGGGTGCGTCGGTCTGCGTGTGGCAGGTGATGCAGCCGGCGGACTTCTGGTCGGCTTGCGTCTGCGATTGGAGCAGGAGTGCGTCTTGGGCTTTGGTTGTGGTTGGTAAAAGCGGTACAGCGAAAAGGACGGTATGAAGTAAGGAAAAACTTAACCACGGGGAACACAGGGCGGCAAGGGGGGTGCTCGGCGTTTTTCTTTTTTTGGGCCGTGTGTTCATTTGCTGGGTGGGTAAAGCACGTTTTTCGCTTCGCTCAGGATGACAAGTTTTAGAAACAGGTCTTTCGCTTCGCTCACGATGACATGTTTTAGAAAGTGGAATCATTCCAAATCAAAAAGAAATCAAAACTCCGAGATCAAAATTGAAATTTCACGCTGGCGAAGCCGGAGAGCAAAGCCTTACCGGTGAAGATGTCTTCGAAACCTGTGCCGGGGAGGAGGGTTGCGATGCCTCCGCGGATGACGATGTTTTCGCTGAGGGGCGGGCGGTATTCGAACCCTATGCCCAGGTCCGTGCCGATGCTGTGACGGATAGGACGCTGGAAAAGAACAATTTCGAGCGGCTCCGTGCGGTCAAAACGTAAATAGTTTGCGTTAAGGAAGGCGCGCCATTTTGGTGTGACATCGAAGTCCGCCCCTGCGTTGAACAGCCACAAACCAGGGTTTACAAAATTTGCCTGGCCTTCCTCTTTGTTGGAGCGAAGGCTGGGGAGAAGGCTGGCTGGACCGACGAGTCCGAGGCCGGTGCCGGTTAAGCGAAGCCCTTCGCGATTCCAGAAACTGAACTCGGAGCCGGCGAAATGCGTGTTGTCCACGATCGTGTCGAAGCCGCGCGCGGTTGAATCGCGGCCGCCGAGTCCGAGCGCGTCAGAGCGATTGCTGGGATCGCCGCTGGCATACATGAAGCTGGCACGGTAGCGAATCCAGTTTTTATCCATCGACAGTTCGACGGCGGCCATGCGCGCGTTGATGTCGACGCGCCGACCGGCGATAGGGTTCAGCGTGTCGTGGCCGAGAGCCTGATAGAAGGCATGGCTCAGGTTGAAGCGGCCGACGTGGCCGTTGCTGGTCCATCCGAGGTAATAGGCTCGAATGCCGTGAGTCTTGATGCCGCCGAGCGGGCATCCTGGTTCATCGCAGTTGACGACCAGACCGATGGGTGCTGGGCGGACGAGGAATCCGTTGTCGTCGAAATGCACGCCGGGATCGTCACGGTTGTAATGAAAGCTGAACTCAGTGGTGTATCCCTTCGCGAGGAAATCCTGAACGTAAACGTTGGCGACATAAACCTGCTGATGGCGCGGGTCGAAGGTATTCAATCCACTATTGGTATTTTTCTCGAGCAGGTAGAACCAGGCCGCGTTCCACGCAATGCGGTTCGATTTGAGATTGCCGAACAGACGAATGCCGGGTTGTTCTTCGGAGAAGAGAAATCCGCGAAAGTCGCTCGAGAACTGCTGAATTCCAGCGCGCACGGACACGAAGTCATAGTTCACGCTGAGATCTTTCAGCTTGGCTTCAACGAACGCTTCTTGAAGGCCAATGTGCGTATCGAATCGATTTGTGCCTTCACGAGGATCGATATTGACGAGTCCGCGCTCGCGGGTCTGAAGGAAGTTGAGATTAATCTCGGGCGTGATGCGGAGGCGAAAGTCGACCGGACGAAAAGTTGTGTCGCCGTGAAAGAGATCGAAGGAGAGCCGGATGTTTTGAGAGAGGAAGGCTTGCTCGCCGCGTCCGAAGAATTGCGGGCTGTCGGGATTTGCGGTGTCGACGCCGCTAGGAAGATTGAGGCGGCGGATGTCGGTCGTGGTGAGGCTCGTGCCGGTGAAGTTGAAGAACCATTGTTGTCCGAAGATCGGGTAGTCGCCTTTGAGCTTGTTGCGATTGAACGGGTCATACCAATGCTTCTCGACGTATGGGACATCGGTTTGCGTGGAGTAGCGATGCCAGTCGGGCATGGCGAGATCCCAGCGATCGGGTTGAGTGTGGAAGTTGTCGTCGTAGGCAGGAAGTTGCTCGGGCTGTGATTCAGCAGGAGTGGTTTCGCTGCCGGGGGGACGAAGTGCGGGATAGGGCACGCTGGTCGTTGGCGGGAGCGAGGGCGCACGCTGTGGACCGGGAACGCCCGCGGGGCTTGCGTTTTCGCCTGGTTCGCTGAGTGCGGCGAGTTTGAGGTCCAGGATGGTCGGCTCGCCGGCGGTGAGTTTGATGTTTGCGTTTGTGAGCGAAGAGTAGCCGTCTTTTTCGATCGAGAGTTGCACGGGGCCCGGTGGCAGATCGCGCAAACGGAAGATGCCTTCGGAGCCGGACTGGGTTGTGAAGATGCGTCCGGTTGCGAGATGCGTGACCGTAACTTTCGCGGCTTGGACGTCGCGGTCGAACTGGTCGCGGATGCGTCCATTGAGCGTGGCGGTGTTCGGCAGAGTGCGTTCGGGAATGCGGCGTGGCGTTTGCTGTGCCGCGAAATTAAGCGGAGGCCTCGCGTGGAAGAGAACGAGCGCGAGCAAAGACACTACGAAAGTTTGGAGCGCGCTCGGCTTCCGGGCTACAGACAGACCTCACCTCTTAACGGCGACGGTGCACACCTTTCGACGATGAAGGTTTGGTATCACAGCGTCGAGTAGCGGAACAAGAAGATAGGCTCGCGAGGACACTGGAACGACAACTGGTTGCGGGTCACTGGGTCGGAACTTCCCAGGCGCCGTGGCTCGACATAAGCTGGCCGAGCGCGAGCTCGCACACAATTTCTTGGAAGAAGACAACCACGGAGGGCACGGGGTGGCACGGAGGAAGAGTCACGACGTTCGATGCAGGAAAGCACGTGACCGCGATTCATTTTTTTCGGCGATTCTGCTTTGGGCCGTTCTCGTTGCAGCGATCGCGCTCGGTTCTTGCGGCGGAGGTTCGACTGCTCCAGCCCCTCCGCCACCTCCCTCGGTGAATTCGTTGAGCGCGGGAGATGTCGACGCGGTCGTCACGGCGGCGGCGGCGTCTGTTGATGCGGGGATGGTAATCGCGGTTGTGGATCGTGGCGGGAAGATTCTGGCCGTGTTCGAAACTCCGGGGGCTCCGACCCTAGGGCTCGGAAATTTTGGTGCGAACGTGAATGCGCGAGAGTTGGCGATTGCGCTCGCACGGACAGCAGGATTTTTTAGCAACAACCAGGCTCCGCTTTCTTCGCGGACGGTGAGGTTTATCAGCGGGGTGCATTTTCCTCCTGGTGTAGCGAACGCTCCAGTGGCGGATTTGTATGGGATCGAAAACACGAATCGGGGATGCTTTTTGAGCAGCACGTATTTGCCGGGCCAGAGCCTGGCAAGGGCCACGCTGAGCGACGGAACGTCACCGGGGTTGGGAATCATCACGGGAAAAGCGAACTTGAGCGATAGTGATGCGACCGCGGTGAATCCGGGTGGAGTGCCGCTATTCAAAGAAGGCGCCGCGGTTGGGGGTGTGGGGGTAGTGAGCACTTCGAATTCGGTATCGGAATTTGCGGCGTTCTCAGGGGCGGCCGCTGGATTTCTGCCGACGTCGTTGCCTCCGCCGGGTGTCGTGATCGTGGGGGGAATTGCGTTGCCGTTTGTTGAACAGCGAACGTTGCCGAGTGGAGCGACGGCGGGGTCCACGGCAGGGACTTATGTGATTGGGCCGGTTGCTGGAGGGCTTCCGCCTGAAGGATATCTGGTTGGGCCGGTCGCGGGGGCGGGTGGACTAACGCAGGATGATGTAGCAACCATCATCAGCCAGGCACTTGCAACGGCGCAGATGACACGCGCAGTGATTCGTTTGCCGCAGGGATCGCGAACACGAATGACGTTTGCGGTCAGCGATCTGGATGGAACGGTGCTGGGGCTTTATCGAATGCCGGATGGGACGGTGTTCAGCGCAGATGTGGCAGTCACAAAAGCGCGGAATGTGATCTGGTTCAGCGGTGCAGGGTCGGCGGACCTGGCGGGAGTACCTGCTACGACTGCGGTGACGAATCGGACGATTGGATTTGGCGCGGAGCCGATGTATCCGCCGGGAATTGACGGAGCTGGCGCGGGACCGTTTTTTAATTTATTCACGGGCGATGTGGCGAATCCGTGCACCCAGGGATCGCAGGCGGCAAATGTGAATCAAAGTGGAATTGTGTTTTTTCCGGGGAGCCTGCCGCTTTACAAGAATGGTGGGCTGGTGGGCGGACTGGGTGTCAGCGGGGACGGCGTCGATCAGGATGACTTTGTGACTGCGGCAGGCGCAACAGGGTTTGAGGCACCGGAAGCGATTCGGGCGGACCAGGTTGTGATCGATGGCGTGCGGCTGCCGTATTTGAAGTTTCCGAGAAATCCGACACAGTAGGCATCAGCGATTTTGATTATTGATTGGTAAATAGAGTACTTTCCTAACATCCGCAGCACGACGGGCAAAAACGTCCGTTCTCCATATTGTTTTCATCAGTCGGGGGATTTATGCACGGGGGCGGGATCCAGGCGCTCGAGTTGGTGTTTCTTTTGCTTCTGGTGTTCGTAATCGCGTTCGCCGCTCTGGCGCGGAAATTACGAACGCCCTATCCCATCGTGCTCGTAGTGGGCGGACTGTTGCTTGGGTTCGTGCCAGGAATTCCGCAAATTCAGCTTGATCCGCAAGTCGTGTTCCTGGTTGTTTTGCCGCCTTTGTTGTATTCGGCGGCGTGGGTCACATCGTGGCGAGAGTTTCGTTACAACCTCATCAGCATTTGCATGCTGGCGTTCGGGCTGGTTGCGTTCACGGTGTTCGGCGTGGCCGAAGTTGCACAGTGGGTTTTCGGCGGGTTTGATTGGCGGATGGGGTTTGTGCTTGGCGCCGTCGTGTCAACGACGGACGCAATTGCTGCGACCGCCATCTTCAAGCGGCTGGGACTTCCCCAACGAATCGTGGACGTGCTCGAGGGCGAGAGCCTCGTGAATGACGCAAGTGGACTTGTGGCGCTCGAGTTCGGTCTCGCGATGCTGGTGCATGGGGAGACACCTACGGTCGGCGAAGCTGTGGTGCGGCTCGGCTACCTGGTGGTGGCGGGAATCGCGATTGGATTGCTGATTGGCAAGATCGTTGAGTGGTTTGAGTATCAGATCGATGATGGGCCGATTGAAATCGCGGTGAGCATTCTCGTTCCCTATGGCGCTTATTTGGCCGCTGAGTCGGTGAAGGCGTCGGGCGTCCTGGCGGTGGTTGCATGCGGGCTTTATTTGAGCCGCAAGAGCGCGAAGTTCTTTTCGCCACAGGTTCGATTGCAGGCATGGGCGGTTTGGGATGCGTTGGTGTTCGTGCTGAATGGCGTGGTATTCGTTTTGATCGGGCTGCAACTTCCATATGTGATGGCGGGGATCGCGGGATACGGGCGAAAAGAGTTGCTCCTTTATGGAGCTTTGTTCAGCGCAATCGTGATTCTGTTGAGGGTGCTGTGGACGTATCCGGGCGCGAAGCTTGCGTATTTCATTCGCATTCATCTGCTTCACCAGAATGAGAAGACGCCGACCGCGCGGGCGACTTTCGTCGTGGGATGGACCGGGATGCGCGGAGTCATCGCGCTGGCCGCGGCACTGTCATTACCCGATGTGTTGGCAGATGGAAGGCCATTTGCTCAAAAAAATCTGATTGTTTTTCTGACATTCTGCGTCATTTTGGTGACACTCGTGCTCCAGGGATTGACGCTGCCTTGGGTTATCCGCATGCTTGGGCTGGCAGGTCCAACTGGACCAAATTGCGAAGAGAAAGAGGCACGGCGAATTGCGGCGAGGGCTGCGCTGGAACGCCTTGCCGAAGAGCGGTCAAAAGATCGACCGGAGTGGACGCCTATTTACGATGATATTGAGCAGCACTATCGACATCGGCTCAGCGTTCTGGAAGGCGCCGGGACCGAGGAGGATAACCTTTCAGCAGAGCAGTACGATCGCGCACAAGAGCTTACCTTGCAACTGCTGAGGGCTGAGCGTGAAGCCGCGTTGCGACTGCGTAACCAGGGTCGCATCAACGACGAAGTGTTGCGGCTGATGGAGCACGAACTGGATTTGAGAGAAAGCCAATTTCTCAGAACCGAGGAAGTGAGTTAAAGGAAATCTATGGGGAGAATGCAAATCTACGGATTGGTTTTCCTGATGCTGCTGCTACTGGGGATTCTGGTGACGCATCATCTGCCGGGCAAAATCGGGTGGCCCCTGGTTATCGCGGTAGCGGCTTATTTAAATTGGAGGGCGATTCGCGCAATGATGAAGTAGCGGTCAACGAACCATCTCGAACCGCAAAGGTCGCTAAGATTCGCAAAGGACTCTAACAGAGGCTTCTACAAAGGGCTGGTTGAGTTCTCACCCGATTTGAACTGTCAGCATCGAAATTGAGCCGCCATCCACTCCTTCCACTGGGAACGTAACTTTGTCCTGCGAGGTTCTTGCACCGATCACGTACAACAGCGGCAAGTAGTGATCGGGCGTCGGGATCGAGAGGAGTGCATCTCGTCCTAAATTTTCATAATCGACCAACGGATCATGGTCACCCGCCTGTAGAAGTTCGCGAGCGCGGGTTTCAAATTCGACTGCCCAGTCGTATGGATCCACTGTGTGACGTCCCCAGGCGTAAGTGTGCAGGTTGTGAACAAGATTCCCGCTGCCAACTATGAGTACGCCTTCGTCTCGAAGCGGGGCTATCCGCTTACCGATTTCGTAATGAAATTCTGGCGGCTTTGTTTCATCAATACTCAATTGCACAATGGGGATGTCCGCTTTCGGGTAAACGTGGCATAGGACAGACCACGTGCCGTGATCGAATCCCCAAGTGTCGTCGAGATGGACGTCGAGTGGGGCAAGGAGTCGCTGGACCCGTCGTGCAAGGTCAGGATCGCCCGGAGCCGGGTACTGCACTTCAAAGAGTTGGCGAGGAAATCCGCCGAAGTCGTGGATGGTTCGCGGCGCGGTGGAGATTGTGACCGCCGCACCAGGAACATACCAATGGGCTGAGATGCAGAGGATCGCTTTAGGCTTCGGCACGTGCTGGCCGATCGTATTCCACCGCTCAGTGTAGGAATTGTGGGAAATGGCGTTCATCGGATTGCCGTGTCCGAAGAAGATAGCGGGCATGGTGATTGGCATGTTGTGACACTCGTCTCTTATTGGAGATGCTTGACCAGGGCGGTTCGATGCAAGAGACGGCCGACGCGGGAGATCGAGATTCTTTCGGTGTGCTGATAAAAGCTTTTTCACCACAGGGGACACGGGTAAGCACGGAGAACACCGATCAAATGGGCCGGGAGTGTCGCAGGCGAGAAGAAGGTACTTTGCTTAGGGTGATGATGCTAAGAAATCAGAACACCGAAACATTGAGCTCTCTAGACTCGGGCATGAGCGACATATCATTGCTATTTGGATTTCATGACGTAGACGCCGTCCCAGTCTGGTTCGGGAGATTCTTCCATGAATTCCATAGCGCGCTGGAGCAGGATTTGTGTTGGTCCATCGTCAGGGTAAGCGGCCAAGAGTTCGCCAAACTTGCCGGCAGCATGGCGCCAGTCTTGCGTTCTGTAGGCTGCCAGCGCGTCTTCGAAGCGAGAGAGTAGATCAGAGAATCGTGCACGGTCTTCGATCGGAGCCATCAATTCATAAATAGTGACCGGCTGGTTCTTGCCTTTTACGCGGATCTTGTCTACCTCGCGGCAGACGAACTGGTGGGCAACTTGTCTGAACGTGAATTCGCTAATGATGATGCGGCTGCGGTATTCCTTTGTCATTCCCTCTAGGCGTGAGGCCAGATTGACGTTGTCACCCATTACCGTCCACGCCAGCCGCTTGTCAGATCCCATATTGCCAACGTTCACAGGCCCAGTGTTCAGGCCCACTCCGATGGAGATTGTGCGCCGTCCTTCCGCTTTCCACTTGGCGTTCAGTTCATCGAGTTTGCGAAACATCTCGAGCGCGCAGGTGCAAGCGCAGTAAGCGTGATCAGTCTGTGGATAGGGCGAACCCCAAAACGCCATAATGGCGTCGCCGATATATTTGTCGAGCGTGCCCAGGTTCTTGAAGAGCACGTCGGTCATCGCGCCTAGATATTCGTTCAGCAGCCGGACCAGTTCATCGGGGGTAAGACCTTCACTGAGTGTGGTGAAACCGCGAATGTCGCTGAACATCACGGTCAGTTCTTTCACTTCGCCACCGGGCCGAATGTAGCGTCCGGGATCTTTTTCGATGAGGGCGATCACGCCTGGAGAAAGATACTGACCAAACGTCTTCCGGATCTTCCGCTTTTCACGTTCCTCGAAAATGACACGGAAACTGGTGATGGCGGCGTAGTTCGCGACCAGCGTGAACGCCGGGATAACAAACGTGAGCCAGCGGCCCCAGTGCGCGAACGCAAAGTACACGAACCAGCCGAATGCCGCGAGCACAAGTGCAACAGATATTGTCGAGTAGAGCGGCTTAATGCGGCCAAACCAAAATCCAAGACCCATTCCAAAGATAACGATGAAAGCGACGTCGATGATTTCTTCCCGGAATCCGCGCGTGAGGAAGGTGCGCGAGGGTTCGTTCGAGTGCAACAGGTTGTCGAGGATGTTTGCGTGGATTTCGACTCCCGTATAACCGGAATCTTGTTTTTGAAACGGGGTGCTCCGCAGATCGCCAATGCCGAGAGCAGTGGCGCCAAGGAAAACCAGTTTGTCTTTGAAAACGTCCGGCGGGACGGCTCCACTCATGACATCCCACATGGAGTAGTGCGGGTAGCTGTGATACGGACCGGTGTAATTGATCAGCATTGTCCCGTCATGCCACGGACGAAACTCACGTGCACCGAATTGAATCCGTTCGAGGCCGCTTTGCGAAATGTAAGCAGCAATCTGTTGATCAGGGATCTGCTCGTACTCGCGAAGCACCTGGAGATCAAGCGACGGGAAAAAGTCTTGATCCTGATACCGCATGATGAGCAAAGCACGGCGGACGGTGCCGTCGTCATCGGGGTTCACGTTAAAGAATCCGTAAGACGCCGCCGACTCTGCCAACGCGGCAAGATTCGCTTCGGCGCCTTGTGCCACAATGCCGCCATTGTTCGTCCACGCTTTCCCCATATCAAAGTCCTGATCCTTGGTTTTAACTTTCAGGACCTGCGGGAAAGCTTTTGCCCACACGATATTGAAATATTCTTCGGCGAGCTTCGGGTCAGACGATTTGGCTCGCTCGGGATCGAGAAATAAGTGTCCGAGTACCACGTTACCGGACTGCTTGAGACCCGCCGCAAATTCCGCGTCAGGATCCGTTGCGGATTCTAGCTGCTTTATCTTGGCAAGAACTGTTGTCGAAGCTGACGAACCGAGTTCGGCCCGCAGTTTTTTGAGAACATCCAATGCAGAATTGTTCTCTTTAGTTGGGAACGTAGCATCGAACGCGACGACGCGGGCACCTCCTGCTTTCAGGCGATTTACAAGCAACGCATAGGAATTGCGGGGAAGGGGAAATGCGCCAACGTGCTGGAGTGTCTTTTCGTCGATACCAACGATGACGATTCGCTCATCATGCGCACGTGCACCACGCAAAGCAAAGCGCATATCGAGCGAACGTTGCTCGATATTGCGCAGAAACTGAAAGCCAGCGCGGCCGTCGCTGCGAAGACCCGTGTAAGTAAATAGAACCAGACCCAATGCCGTAATGAGCAGCGCAATGCCGAAATCCGCATGTCGCGCAAGAACGCGACCGACAACACGGGGTCCGTTGAAGCGAGGGTGATCTGCGGCACTCATGCGCTGAGGAAAGCAATTCCTCCGGTGCGCAGAGGCGGCCGGTTAGCCGCCGTCTGCGCTGGAGCCTAACACTTCGGAGTCTGCGGCGGGCATTGTCCGCGTGGCTGAGCCGGCGCAGGCGGGTCCTGCTTCAACTGGGTGTATCCGACTGCCCATCCAGCGGCGGCAACGCCAACTCCGATAATGACGTTGCGCACGAGGTGCGACGGCGCCTTGGCTAGATCGGGCGTAACGTCGGGGACATTTGTATCCGTCATGCTCGCTTGCACAACCGACTGTGGCGCCGGCTCGGGTTGAAATCCAGCGGGCGGAATGAGATCGCTGATGATGACCATCTGTCCAGCATTCAGCGTGATCTTGTCGCTTGAGTTATCGCCTGAATTCTTGACGACTTTCGCGTTGCCAATCGGTGTGACAGTAACCACGCCGGTGTAGCAGATCACCGTGGTCTTATTCGCTTCGTACCCTACGAAGAAGTCGGTGCCAATAACGCCAATCACAGCATTCGGTGTCTTGACTTCGAACTTTCCGTTCGGCTGCGTGACTTTGACAGCACGGCTACGAAGTTTCCCGTATCCCACTTCAAGCGAAGTCTGCTGTGAAGTCGCATCGTGTTGTAAAACCCGAAGTTCGCTGTTTGACCCTAAGCTCAGGATGGAACCATCGGTGAGTCCAGCGCGCATGCGGCCGGCCTGCTCGGTCTTGAGCAGGTCATTCCACTGCAAGGCGTCTTTCGCCTTGGCTGGCTGGGCATTGCGAGTTGCCGCGGGAACGAGGGCGTTGATTTGTCCGGCTTGCTGGTCGGCAGAAATCGCCGGCAGAGCCAACATCAGAAAACACAAGAAAACGCTGCACACACGACGGAGCTGATCCACAAGTTTCTCCCCACACGTAGAACTCTTAAGCATGAAATCCTGAGGCGAGTTTTGCTTGAGCGTGCGTGGAAGTCAATCGTAATCAGTGGTTTAGTGACCATCGTAACGTGACGGAAGATTGGTCGGCACGCCGTCGGTCAGGCCGCAATGGATCGACGTTGAAGGAGCGCAGTTAATCTTCGCTGTTGCGGAGACTCGCCAAGTCGATTCCCAATTGATGGGCTTTCTTGTAGAGGTGGCTGCGTTCGAGGCCGAGCGCCTTGGCGGTATTGGTGATGTGCGACTGATTGCGCTTCAGCTCGGCGACGATCGTCTCACGTTCGAAGGACTGCACGCGATCTGCGAGCGGGCCGTTGAAGGTAGATTGTGGAAGAGAAGCCGCGCTTGTGGAAGAGGGGAGCGCAAGTTGGACAGTATCAGCATTCACTTCCCCATCGGTAGCGAGGAGCAGGAGACGCTCGACAACGTTGCGGAGTTCCCGGACATTGCCAGGCCAGGGGTGAGCCTGTAAGAGCTGTAGAGCATCCGCCGTGAACGGGATCGGTTTCCACCCGTTCTGCGCTGAAACTTGGCGCGCGAAATGCTCGACCAGCGCAGGAACGTCTTCACGTCGCTCACGCAATGGCGGAAGGACGAGCGGGAACACATAAACACGATGGAAGAGGTCCTGGCGAAATTTTCCGTCGTGAACCAACGTTTCCAGGTTGCGATGTGTGGCCACAATTACGCGGACGTTCACGGGGATCGGTTTGTCACCGCCGATGCGCTCGACCTCGCCCTCTTCGAGAACGCGCAGAAGCTTTGCCTGCATGGCGAGAGGCATGTCTCCGATTTCGTCCAGGAAGATCGTGCCGCGTTCGGCCTGCTCGAATTTTCCGAGATGACGAGCGCCGGCGCCAGTGAAGGACCCCTTTTCGTGTCCGAAGAGTTCGGACTCGATTAGCTCGGCTGGAACTGCCGCACAATTGAGCGTGATGAAAGGACCGCCCGCTCGGGCGCTTCGATCGTGAAGCGTGCGAGCAACAAGTTCTTTGCCGGTTCCTGTTTCACCGAGAATGCATACACGCGTTTCACTGGCCGCGACACGGTCGACTTGCGCCATGATTTTCTTCATGGCATCGCCGGTCCAGATCATTTCGTGTTTGCCGAGCCGTTGGCGGAGCTGACGATTCTCCAATTCCAGTTGCTGCAGTTTAAGAGCATTTTCGACGGTTAGAAGAAGTTTGTCCGTCGAGATTGGTTTCTCCAGAAAGTCGAGGGCGCCGAGCCGTGTGGCGCGAACGGCCATATCGATGTGTGCCTGGCCAGACATCATGACGACCGGCGTTGCGACTCCCTGCGTCTTCAGATCTTCAAGGAGAGCGAGACCGTCTTTATTGGGCATGACGACGTCTGACAGGATGAGGTCGAAGTGCTGCGACTTCGCGAGGTCGAGTGCTTTTGCGGCGTTGTCGCAGACGGTGGCATCATGCCCGGCGAGGCGGAAGGCGCGGGAGAGCGACGCCAGGGTGTTGGCTTCGTCGTCCACGATCAGAAGTTGGGCCTTGAGCGGCACGTGAGTCTCCTTCAGGAAATCTGTCTGAACATACCGGAAGTTTGGATCGGTCGCGGCGGCAATTCGCGTTTCAGCGGAAGCCGGATGCGAAATGTTGTGCCGTGTCCGGGTGTGCTCTCCGCGGTGATCTTGCCTGCATGGTCGCTCACTACCGATTGGACAATCGCAAGGCCAAGTCCAGTTCCGTGTTGCTTGCTCGTGTAGTACGGCGTGAAAAGGCGCTCGCACTCTTCGGGTGTTAGACCCGTGCCAGTATCGGCAACTTCGATGGATACCGAATGCGCGTCGTGGCCAGTTCGAATGGTTAGGTGGCCACCGTCGGGCATGGCGTCCATTGCGTTTAAGACCAGGTTTGAAATGGCTCGATGCAGTAGGTCGGGATCGGCCGGGACTTCGGGAATCTGATCGTCGAGTTCAAGGTTACAATCGATCGATCCGCGTTCGCGGGTCTGGAGCTGGGCTTGAAAGAGTCGCGCTACGGCCCGCGCGCTTTCATTGAGATTGACCAATTGAAACTGCGGTTGCGGCATCTTTGAGAATTCACTGAAGCGAGAGATGATCGCCTTGAGGTTCGAGATTTCGGCCAGTAGAGTGGCGGAACTCTCGCGGAAGATTTCTTCGAATAGCTCGGGGCTTTGCTGACGCGCACGAAGAAGATTCTCGACCGTGAGTTGCAGGGGGAAAAGGGGGTTCTTCAGTTCGTGAGCTAGCCGGCGGGCCAGTTCGCGCCAGGCGGCGACACGCTCGGTCTGAACGAGTTGTTCTTTCTGCTCCACCAACTCGCGTGTCATGCGGTTAAAGGAGTCCGCCAGTTCGCCGAGTTCATCAGAGGACGTTGCCTGAACTTGCGTGTCCCAGTTCCCTTCCGCAACTTGACGCGCAGCGGAGGCGAGCCGCTCGACAGGGCGCGTGACTCGGGAGGCGATCCATCCGCTGAGCAGAATGGCAACGATGATGCCAGCACCCCCAACCAACAATGCGGCTGAGCGGATGCGGCGTTCGAGATCTACGTAGGTACGCCGCGAACTGCCCACTAGAAGAACACCGAGTGATTCGTTGCTTTGACCTCTCAGCGGGATAGCAAGAAGTCTTTCATCATCAGCCGGGTCGGTAGTCCAATGAATAATTTCGGTTGTCTCTTGTCCGGTACGCTGAGCTTTCTCGATGAGAGTAGAAATTTTTTCAGGACTCGCAAGTGTTCCCGACGAAACGGAAAGCGCTTTCGGAGTGAACACGGATTCGATGTTCTGATACAGCAAGACGCGCATACCTGCAGGCAGCTCAAGAGATGCAAGGAAACCGGGGTCAAGGCGGCGTCCGCCGATCACGTATAAAGGTTTGTCACTAACTCGCACCGTTTTCGTCGCGAACATACCGATGGCTACGCTGTCCGAAAGCTCCTCTTTCTTCAAGAACAAGCCAGCGGGCACAGTTGCGATGGCTGGCTCCTTGTAGCCGAAGCGAGCGGGGGATTGAGCAGAAGAGATGATCGTGCCCTGTGAGTCCGTGAACTCAAGAAAGTCGAGTTGCTGGCTATCCGCGATGGATTTTGCTTCGTTCAGATAAGCCCCGTAATCAGGAGCGTTGTTGCTGAGCGACAGAGCCATGCGGGTAACTGCATCACTCGATGCGATGGACTCGATACGGCGGGTGACGTCTGCTCCCCTGCGATTAAATTCGCTGCGGAACTGTGCCACGAGAGCGGCGGTTCGCTCATCGTCGGCCTGCTGGAAGGCGCGTCGCGCCATTGAAGAGACGACGAGCGATACGATGGCAACCGCGAAGAAGACTGTCAACGCGAAGACCATCAAGAGTTTTTTGCGAAAGCTCAAGGCTTCTCCGTTGCGAGCCAGACATCGTCCAAGCGCAAGACGCCGTCTTCGGAACGCCGCCAGTTTCGCACACCTGTGCCTATTGCCTGAGCGCGGGGCAGATGCAACAGAGGTATGACGCGCTGCGTATCGAGTAAAACCCTTTCCGACTGATATAGCTGTTCAACGGAACTTCCCGCAAACCCAGGTGCCGCTGTGCCGGTGGCGAGAGCCGCGCCGCGCAGAGCTAGGCGCGGGTCGAGCGAGACGAGAGGAATACGCATCAGCCGGAGATCGGCCTCGGATGAGGAAGTGACTTGGATGGCAATGCCCGAGTCGCGAGCATTGAGAGCGATGCGGTCTGCAAGCAAACGCCCTAAGGAATCGTTGGAGTTATAGCCTAGCGTCAAGGATGTTGCCTTCAAGCCACTTTTCAGTTGCTGTGCGCGAGCAAGATCCAGTTTTGCCGAAAACAAAAATTCATACCCGCTGAGCCATCCAGGAAGAATCCCTCCCGCAACTTCGCCCTCACCTTGAAGCAAGGCGTTACGCATTGACGGACGATCAAGGCTGTAGGAGAGTGCCTCCCGCAGGCGTCCTTCTTCGGATGACCGCCGTTCACGTGTGAACACGAGCGCGAGCAGATCTAACGGTGCAGATTCAACCACACGTCGTCCGTCTGAGGTCGCGCGGCGAATCTGTTCGGGGGCGATGTCCACCAG
>Ga0207706_10003620_pt1 | contig 14767 bp, 15 predicted proteins | sample KBSC53metaG_FD_184318 | JGI IMG/M metagenome (GOLD analysis project Ga0207706, IMG submission 184318) | Corn rhizosphere microbial communities from Kellogg Biological Station, Michigan, USA - KBS C5-3 metaG (SPAdes) (version 2) | ecosystem: Host-associated > Plants > Roots > Rhizosphere > Soil ... | reverse complement strand
CTCCACACCACCGCCGGCTTCACGATCGAGGCGCCGCACGGGCTGGCGGCGATCCGCCGAGCGCAGACGGTCATCGTGCCGTCCTGGCGCGACACGATGGAGCGGCCGCCCGAGCCGCTGCTGAAGGCGCTGCGCGCGGCCCACGCGCGCGGCGCACGCATCGTGGGGCTGTGCCTGGGCGCCTTCGTGCTGGCGGAAGCCGGGCTGCTCGATGGCCGGCCCGCGACCACGCACTGGGCGCTGGTGCCGGAGTTCGCGCAGCGCTACCCGCAGGTGAAGTTGCAGCCCGAGGTGCTGTATGTCGACGACGGCAGCGTGCTCACCTCGGCCGGCACCGCCGCCGGCATCGACTGCTGCCTGCACCTGCTGCGCACCACCTACGGTGCCGAGGTGGCCAACCGAGCCGCGCGGCGCATGGTGGTGGCGCCGCACCGGCAGGGCGGGCAGGCGCAGTACATCGAGCAGCCGGTGCGTCCCTCGGCGCAGCGCGACCGCCTCTCGCCGCTGCTCGAGTGGCTGGGCCGCCACCTGAACGAATCGCACAGTCTCGATGCGCTGGCCGAGCGCGCGCTGATGAGCCGCCGCACCTTCACGCGGCGCTTCCGTGAAGCGACCGGAACCACGGTCGGGCAGTGGATACAGAACCAGCGTCTGGCGCTCGCGCAGCGCCTGCTCGAAGGCAGCGACCGCTCGATCGACGATGTGGCGGGCGAGGCGGGCTTCGGCTCGGCGGTGTCGCTGCGCCAGCACTTCGCGACGGCGCTCAACACCTCGCCGTCGGCCTACCGGCGCCAGTTCCGCGGGGCGTGATCAGGGCACCCAGCGGATCGCCGCCACCCGGGCGCGGGGCGCGTTGCTGCTGTCGAGCGACACCCGCTGGGGCACCGTGACCAGTGTCTCGGCGTCGGCGATCATCTCCGGCGTGGGCTCGGGCGCCGGCTGCTGGGCCAGCGCGGCCTGGCGCTCTTGCGCCGTCTGCACCGCGCCGCGTACGACCTGGTGGAAGCTCAGCAGCAGCAGCGCGCCGATGGCGAAGGCCAGCGCACCCAATGTGGCACGCGAGCGCCACATCGCGGGCAGCGATTCCCAGGCGCGGGTCCAGTAGGCGCTCATGACGCCTCCCGCAGCGCCGCGGCCTCATGCCACAGCGCGGTCAGCAGCGCCGGGTCGGCGGATTCATACCCGATCTCGAGCGGCTCGGGCTCTTCGGCGCGCGGGGCGGCGGTGCCATCGAGGCTCGCTGGCGTCTTCGGCTGGTCCATTGCATCGTCTGCCATCACCTGCTCCTGAATGCAGCCCGCCGTTGGGGGCCCGGTGCCGCAATCGTGCAGGCTGCACATGCTGCGCGCTATCAGCGCACCGAGGGACGAGGTGTCAGGGCTCGCCTACACGGGATGAGAAACTTCCGCCCCATGAGCGACCCCTTCCCCCGACGCATCGTCTGCCTCACCGAGGAAACCACCGAGACGCTGTACCTGCTCGGCGAGCAGCACCGCATCGTCGGCATCTCGGGCTACACGGTGCGCCCGCCCCAGGCACGGCAGGAGAAGCCGAAGGTCTCCGCCTTCTGGAACGCCAAGACCGACAAGATCCTCGAGCTGGAGCCCGACCTCGTGCTCGGCTTCTCCGACATGCAGGCCGAGATCGCGAACCAGCTGGTCCGCGCCGGGTTGCAGGTGCATGTGTTCAACCAGCGCCGCATCGACGGCATCCTGCAGATGATGCGGATGCTCGGTGCGATGGTCGGTGCGAGCGCCAAGGCCGAGGCGCTGGTTGCGCAGCTGCAGGCCGGGCTGGACGACATCGCCGCGCAAGCCCGCACGCTGCCGCGCCGGCCACGCGTGTATTTCGAGGAATGGATGGACCCGCTGATCTCCGGCATCGGCTGGGTCAGCGAGCTGGTGGGCATCGCCGGCGGCGACGACATCTTCCCCGAGCTGGCGGCCAAGTCGCACGGCAAGGACCGCATCGTGCACGACCCGATGGAGGTGGTGCGGCGCGCGCCGGAGCTGATCCTCGGCTCGTGGTGCGGGCGCAAGTTCAGGCCCGAGCAGGTGGCCGCGCGCCCCGGCTGGGCCGAGGTGCCGGCGGTGCGCAGCGGCAGCCTGCACGAGGTGAAGTCGGCCGAGATCCTGCAGCCGGGGCCGGCCTCGCTGACCGATGGCGTGCGCGAGCTGCAGCGGCGCATCCGTGCATGGGCCGAGGCCCACGCGTGAGCCGGGCATGAGTGCATCGGCCGCCTTCCGCTACGAGGCCGTGTGCCAGGCGCTGCGCGAGCGCATCGCCTGCGGCGCGCTGCCACCGGGCGCGCGGCTGCCTTCGCTGCGCGACATCGCGCGCGAGATGCAGGTGAGCCTGAGCACCGCGACGCGCGCGCTGGAGACGCTGCAGGACGAAGGCCTGGTGCAGGTGCGCCCGCAGTCCGGCGCCTTCGTGCGCGAGCGCGACATGGCGGCCGCGGCGCCCGAGCCGCCGGCGCTGGGCAACTTCGACGAGCTGCGCGAGAGCAGCTCGCGCATGGCCAAGCTGATGCGGCTGTCGGAGCGGCAGGTGCAGGTGACGCTGCAGCTCGCCGAGCTGAGCCCGGAGCTGCTGCCGACCGAGCGGCTCGCCCGCGTGCTGGCGCGCCAGCTCAAGCGCGACCCCGGCCTGCTCGCGATCAACGCACCCACGCAGGGCTGGCCGGCGCTGCGCGAGGCGATGGCCGCGCGGCTGGGCGCGCTCGACATCGGCGTGGGCGCCGACGCGGTGCTGATCACGCAGGGCGCCACCGAGGCGGTGAGCCTCGCGCTGCGCGCGGTCACGAAGCCGGGCGACAAGGTGCTGATCGAAAGCCCGGTCTACTTCGGCCTGCACCAGACGCTGGCCACGCTGGGGTTGCAGGCGGTGGAGCTGCCGTGCTCGCCGGTCAGCGGCTGGTCGCCCGAGGCGGTGGAGTTCGCGCTGCAGCACTACGGCGACATCCGCTGCCTGGTGGTGACGCCCAATTTCCAGAACCCCACTGGCGCGCTGATGCCCGACGAGGCCAAGCGCCAGCTGATCGCGGTGGCCGCGCGCCACGGCGCGACCCTGATCGAGGACGACATCTTCGGCGACCTGCATTTCGGCCGCGAGCGCCCGCGGCCGCTGAAGGCCTGGGACCACGACGACCGGGTGATCTACTGCGCTTCGGTTTCCAAGATCGTGAGCCCCGCGTTCCGGCTGGGCTGCGTGGCCAGCGTGCGCCATGCCGAGCGGCTGCACGAGCTGAAGCTCACCGCCGCGCTGCACAGCGCCTCGCTGCCGCAGAGCGTGGTCGCCGAGTTGATCTCGAACGGCGACCTCGACGAGCAGTGCGCGCGGCTGCGCAAGACGCTGGCGCTGCAGATGGAGCGCTATGTCGACGCGGTGCGCCGCTGGTTCCCGCGCGAGTGCAGCTTCTCGGTGCCGCAGGGCGGCATGCTGCTGTGGGTGAAGCTGCCGCCGGGTGTGGACGCGATCGACCTGCTGAAGGAGGCGATCGCCCGCTCGATCACCTTCAGCCCCGGCGCGGTGTTCTCGGCCAGCCGGCGCTTCGATGGCTACATCCGCCTCAATGTCGGCCGCATCTGGTCGGCCGAGGTCGAGGCGGCGATGCAAGCACTGGGCGGGCTTGTCGCGCAGAGGGCGGCGGCTCAGGCGCCGTAGCCGAAGCCGCGCGCCATCGCCGCGGCGAGCAGCGGGATCGGCACGAAGAGCACCAGCTCCGCCTGCACCAGGCGCCGCACGCGGCTCACTTCCGCCTCGGCCGGCACGAAGCCCGCATCGGCCTGGAGCCGCTTCTTCCATTGCAGGAAGCGGATCGTCGGGACGATCGACACCAGCCCCACCGCGAGGAAGCAGCCGATCTTGGCCCAGAACACCGGGTTGTGCAGGTAGAACGCCGAGCCCTTGGCGCCCTGGAACACGCGGCCGAAGCCGATCAGCAGGATCAGCATCGCCGCCATGCCGTAGGCCGCATCGAGCGACGACACCCGGCGCAATGCGGGTGCCGACATCGGCCGGCCCAGCAGTGCGAGCTCGGCGGCGAGCACGGCAGCGATCGTGAACACCAGCAGGTGATGGGCCAGCGCCAGCAGCAGGTCGGTCAAGGTGGTTCCCCCAAAGCGGCGCAACGGTAGCGGCGCCACAGGCCGGGGGGCAACTACGAGTTCCCGGAGTCGGAGCCTCAGGCCGGCCGGGCCTGCGCCGGCTGCGCGGTGGGCCGCTTCAGCGTCAGGCCCAGCACCGTGTGCGCCACCAGCCCGAACACGATGCCCCAGAACGCCGCGCCCAGCCCGAGCAGCGACATGCCCGAGGCCGTGACGAGAAACGTGATCAGCGCCGGCTCGCGCTGCCGCTCGTCGGCCATCGCGCCGGTGAGGCCGTTGGCGATCGCGCCGAACAGCGCCAGGCCGGCGAGCGCGGCGATCATCTCCTTCGGCAGCGCAGCGAACAGGCCGGCCAGCGTGGCGCCGAAGCTGCCGATCACCAGGTAGCACGCGCCGCACGACAGGCCCGCGATGTAGCGACGGCGCGGGTCTTCGTGCGCCTCGGGGCCGGTGCAGATGGCCGCGGTGATCGCCGCGAGGTTGACGCCGTGCGCGCCGAAGGGCGCGAGCAGCGCGCTCGCCAGCCCGGTGCCGGCGACGATGCGCGAGGCCGGCGCCGGATACCCGGCGCTGCGCAGCACGGCCATGCCCGGCACGTACTGGCCGGTCAGCGTCACCAGCGCCAGCGGCAGGCCCAGGCTCACGATCGCGTGGAGCGAGAACGCCGGCGTCGTCCACAACGGCAGCGCGGGCGCGATCGCCAGCGTGTCGGCATGCAGCAGGCCGAGCGCTGCGCTCAGGCCCACGCCGACCAGCAGCACCGCGGCGATCGCATAGCGCGCCGAGAGCCGCTTCATCAGCAGGTAGCCCGCGAACATCGACAGCACCAGCAGCGGCTGCGCCTTCACCGAGGTGAACAGTTCGGCGCCGAAGCGGAACAGGATGCCCGCCAGCATGGCCGCCGCGATCGATCGCGGCAGGCGTGCGATCACCTTGTCGAAGGCGCCGCTGGCGCCGAGCGCGGTGATCAGCAGCGCCGCGACGATGTAGGCACCGATCGCTTCGGCATAGCCCACGGTGGGCAGCACCCCGACCAGCAGCGCGGCGCCGGGCGTGGACCACGCGGTGATCACCGGCGTCTTCAGGCGCCAGCTGAGCCACAGCCCGGTGAGGCCGCTGCCGATGCTGACGGCCCAGATCCACGACGAGGTCTGCGCCGCCGAGAGGTGCGCGGCGTTCGCGGCATGGAACACGATGACCAGCGGGCCGGCATACGAGATCACCACCGCGATCAGGCCGGCGAGCAGGGCGGAAAAGGACAGGTGCTGCTTCATGCCGCCGAGCGTAGGCGGCACCGCCCGCGGGCGCCAGACACAGCGCGGGCAGACGGCGGCCCTGCCGTGGGCACTGTCATGCAGAACAGTTCACAGGCCCTAGACTGCGCCGATGCGCGCCGTGCTCCTGCCCCTTGCCCTCGCCGCCCTGTTCGCCTTGCCGGCACATGCGGCGCCTGAGCAGGACCTGCCGGCGATCGCCGCGGAGGTCAGCCCCGCCGAGCTGCAGGGCACGCTGGCGCGGCTGGTGGGCTTCGGCACGCGGCACACCTTGTCGGACACCCGCTCCGAAACCCGCGGCATCGGCGCCGCGCGGCGCTGGGTGCAGTCGCGCTTCGCGGCGATCGGCCGGGCCTGCGGCGGCTGCCTGGAGGTCGTGACCCCGTCGCAGACGGTGACCGGCCCGCGCATCCCCCAGCCCACCGAGGTGATGGACATCGTGGCGATCCAGCGCGGCAGCCGCGACCCGCAGCGCGTGATCGTGATCACCGGCCACCTCGACTCCCGCGTCACCGACATCCTGGATGCGACGAGCGACGCCCCCGGCGCCAACGACGATGCCTCGGGCGTGGCTGCGGTGATGGAGGCGGCGCGCGTGCTGAGCCGGCTCCGCTTCGATGCGACGCTGGTCTACGGCGTGCTGTCGGGCGAGGAGCAGGGCCTGTACGGCGGCAAGGTGCTGGCCGACTACGCCAAGGCGCAGGGCTGGCAGGTCGAGGCCGACCTCAACAACGACATCGTCGGCAACAGCCACGGCGGCGACGGCGTGCACGACAACAGCACCGTGCGCGTGTTCTCCGAAGGCACCAAGGCCACCGAGACGCCGGCGCAGGCCGGCAAGCGCCGCTACAACGGCGGCGAGGTCGACTCCCCGTCGCGCAACCTGGCGCGGCTGATGGCGATGCTCGCCGAACGACACCTGACGAACCTGCGCGTCGAGATGGTGTACCGCACCGACCGCTACGGCCGCGGCGGCGACCAGGTGGAGTTTCTCAACGCCGGCTTTCCCGCGGTGCGCGTCACTGAAGCGCACGAGGACTACTCCCGCCAGCACCAGGACCTGCGCACCGAGAACGGCATCCGCTATGGCGACACGATCGACGGGGTGGACTTTCCCTACCTCGCCCAGGTGACGCGGCTCAACCTGGTGACCCTGGCCACGCTGGCGCGCGCGCCGGCGCCGCCGCAGGGCGTGTCGATCGAAGGCGCGGTCACGCCCGACACCACCGTGTCGTGGCGCGCCCAGCCGGGCGTGGCGGGCTACCGGGTCTGGTGGCGCAGCACCACCGCGCCCCAATGGCAGCACAGCCGCCGCGTGCCGGCCGATGCGACGCGGCTCGTGCTGAAGAACATCGTGATCGACGACGGATTCTTCGGCGTATCGGCGATCTCGGCCGAGGGCTACGAATCGCCGGTCGTGTTTCCCGGCGACGCGGGCGCGTTCTGAATTGGCCGTTGTATCGCGGCCAATTCGCAGTCTCGGCCTACCGGCTGCTTCCTAGACTCTGCCGATCCAATCTCGGGAGATCCTCATGAAGAAGCAGCTGATCTGGGCCATCGCTTCGTGTGCCGTCACGCTGGGCGCACACGCCGGCGAAATCTACGGCGGTGCCGGCCTGCCCGGCGTGATGCTGGGTTATGCGCACACGGCGAGCGAGCGGCTGGTGCTGCGCGCCGACCTGTCGACCATCGGCAGCGTCAGCCGCGACCGCAGCGAATCGGGCATCGACTACACGGGCACCGCGAAGCTGAACCGCGCCGGCCTGTTCGCCGACTGGTTCCCGGGCAGTGGCGGCTTCCGCCTCACCGGCGGCGTGACCTTCAACGACATGAAGATCGCCTCGCCGGCCACGGCAACGGCGGCACCATCACCATCGGCGGCAACAGCTACGTGACCAGCGCCGACGACCGATTCAACGCCAGGATCAAGTTCCCCAGCGCCACACCGTATGTCGGCATCGGCTGGGGGCACCATGCCGCCGGCCCCGGCTGGGGCTTCGTGTTCGACTTGGGCGGCTCGATCGGCCGCGCCAAGGTCGAGGGCAGCGTCAGCGGCCCCAACCTGAGCGGCAACGTTTCGCAGGCCGACATCGACGCCGAACTCGCCCAGCTGCGCGACGGTGTGGGCAAGGTGCGCTTCGTGCCGCAGGTGAGCATCGGCGCGAGCTACCGCTTCTGAGCCTGCTTCAAGCCCGGGCGCGCCAGGCGTCGCGGGCCTGCAGCCACCAGTAGGTGGCCTGCGCCGCGGCCAGGCCGAGCGGCCCCATCGTGGAAGGCAGGCCGTAGCGGCCGAAGCCCGAAGGCACTGCGGCCTCGCCGCTCAGCGCCTGCGCCAGCACCTCGCCGGCCAGCGTGGTCGGACCCACGCCGTGGCCGCCGAAGCCCATGGCATACCAGGGGCCGCGCGGCAGCCGGCCGATCTGCGGCATCTTGTGGCGCGCGTAGCTCATCAGCCCGCTCCACGCATGCTCGGCCTTCACGCCTTGGAGCTGCGGGTACACGCGCAGCAGGTCGCGCGTGAGCAGCTTGGCCACCTCGTGCGGCGGCAGGTCGCGGATCGAGATGCGACCGCCCCACAGCAGCCGCGTGTCGGGCAGGGGCCGGTAGTAGTCGAACGCGAAGCGGGTGTCGTAGACCGCGGCGTCGGTGTGCATCGCGCCGCGCAGCCGGTCGCCCAGCGGCTCGGTGGCCATCACGTAGGTGGCGATCGGCATGATCGCGCGCGACAGCGGCGCGAAGAGCTGGCCGATGTAGCCGCCGCAGGCGACGACGACCTCGCGGCAGCTCACCCGCGCGCTGCCGGCCTGCACGCGCCAGCCGGCACCTTCGGGCTCGATCGCGGTGACGCGCGTGCCCTCGTGGAGGCGCACGCCCGCCTCCCGCAGCACGCGCGCGAGGCCTTGCGCGTACTTCAGCGGATGGAAGTGGAAGGCGTTGGGTTCATGCAGCGCCGCGTGGTAGCGCTCGGTGCGCAGCAGCGCCCGCGTCTCGTCGCGCGGGAGCCAGCGCCACTCGACCTCGAACTGCTCGCGCATGAAGCGCTGCAGCGCGCGCAGCGGCTTGTCGTCGGCGAACCAGTCGGCCAGCAGCACGCCGCTGTAGGTGGCATCGCAATCGATGCCGTGGCGGGCGATGCGCTGGCGGATGCGCTCCACCGCGTCGAGCGTCAGGCCGTAGAGCCGGCGCGCCTCGACCGCGCCCACCTGGCGCACGAGGTCGGCGTTGTCGAGGCTGAAGCCGCCGAACACGAAGCCGCCATTGCGCCCGGAGGCGCCGTGGCCGATCGATTCGGCCTCGAGCAGCGTGATGTCGCGGATGCCGCGCTCCATCAGGCTCATCGCGGTGGCCAGGCCGGCGAAGCCGCCGCCGATGATGGCGTATGCGGTATCAGTGCGCCCGCTCAGCGGCGGGAAGCGGAGCGTGCTGTCCGCGGTGGCGTGATAGAAGCTCGGCATGAGCCGGATTGTGCGGGGATCCCGCACCGGTCCGGCCACGGCGCAACATCAGCGGAAGCCCTAGCAGCAGGAGCAGTGCCGCCGCCGGCTCGGGCACCGGGGCGAAGACGATGGTCACCTGCTCGCTGGTGGGAATGGGGGTGTTGCTGGAGGGCATGGTGAACCAGGTGGCGCGGTAGCTGCCGTCGGCGTTGGCCACGAGCGGCACCCACTCGGTGATGCCGATGCCCCACGAAATCGCCTGCGAGCCATCGGCCACCCAGCCGGCGATCGTCAAGCTGTCGAAGCGGGCCTGCATGCCTGCGAGGTCGACCACCGGTGTGTGGGCCGGATCCCAACCGGTGAACTCCAGGCTGAAATTGGGTACACCGCTGGGCCAGCGGGCATCTCCGGTGAGCACGGTCTGACAGCGCGAAATCACGTCGCCGCAGAGGTTGTACTGGCCGTCGCTGAAGGTGCTGCTGCCCGAAGAGAACGTCCAGCCGAAGTAGCTGCCACTGATGCCGCGGTAGGTGGCGGCCCCGGCGGGGCTGGTGACGGCGCAGGAAACGGCCAGGGCGAGCCCGGCCCAGGTGGAAGAAGCCATGGTGTCCTCGCTGCACGTGCTGTGAGACCGTCAGTCTCGGACAACATCCGGCGCACCGGTAGCCCCCTTAGGAGGGATCAGCGGAAGATCACAGCAGGGCTTCGACCGGCTTGAAATCGTGCCCCAACGCCAGCGCCACTTCCTTGTTGGTCACCTGCCCCGATGCCACGTTCAGCCCCGCCATCAGATGCGGGTTGCGCTTCAGCGCCGCCCGCCACCCGAGGTCGGCGATCTGCAGCGCGAAGGGCAGCGTGGCGTTGTTCAGCGCATAGGTCGAGGTGCGCGGCACCGCGCCCGGCATGTTGGCCACGCAGTAGTGCACCACGCCGTCGACCAGGTAGGTCGGTTCGGCATGCGTGGTCGCATGCGAGGTCTCGAAGCAGCCGCCCTGGTCGATCGCGACGTCGACGACGACCGAGCCCGTTTTCATCTGCGACACCATTTGGCGCGTCACCAGCTTGGGCGCGGCCGCACCGGGGATCAGCACGCCGCCGATCACGAGGTCGGCCGAGAGCACCTGCTGCTCGACGTTGTCGCGGTTGGAATACATCGTCATCGCGCGCGCGCCGAGTACATGGTCGATGCGGCGCAGCGCGTCGATCGAGCGGTCGATCACGACCACTTGCGCGCCCGTGCCCACGGCGATCTGCGCGGCGTTGGTGCCGACGACGCCGGCGCCCAGGATCACGATCTTGGCCGGTGCCACGCCGGGCACGCCGCCGAGCAGCACGCCGAGGCCGCCATGGGCCTTCTCGAGATGATGCGCGCCCGCCTGCACCGCCATGCGGCCGGCCACTTCCGACATTGGCGCCAGCAGCGGGAGGCCGCCGCCCGGCTGCGTGACCGTTTCATACGCGATGCAGATCGCGCCGCTCGCGATGAGGTCGGTGCATTGATCGGGATCGGGCGCGAGGTGCAGGTAGGTGAAGAGGATCTGCCCTTCGCGCAGCATCTTGCGCTCGACGGCCAGCGGCTCCTTCACCTTGACGACCATCTCGGCGCGGGCGAAGACGCTCGCCGCATCGTCGGCCAGCGTGGCGCCGGCGCGTTCGTAGTCTTCATCGGAGGCGCCGATGCCGATGCCCGCATTGCGCTGCACCAGCACCTGGTGGCCGTGCGCCACCAGCTCGCGCACCGACGAGGGCGTGAGCCCGACGCGGTACTCGTGGTTCTTGATCTCCTTCGGTACTCCGATCAGCATGGCGTGTCTCCAGTCGGGTGTGTGTCGCGCCTCATGGGCGCCGGGATCAAGGGCCGGGGTGCGCCGGTGAGCGCAAACGCCAAGCCGCTGCCCGATTCATTATGGGCAGCAGGCCTGGCGTGTTTCTCGGTTTAAGACCCCTCGGACAACACAATCCTCGGCAGGAGGCGTGGTCCGCGGTCAGAGCCTCACTTCGATTCGGACTTGATCGCGTCCTTCTGGGCTTCGTGCTTCAGCTTGGCCTCGGCCTTCTCGTGCTTCGCGGCGGCGCGGGCGTCCTTCTTGCAGGCGCGCTCGGTGCTGCCGTCGGCGGCCACTTCGCAGTCGCCCTTGTTCAGCTCTTCATTCGCATCGGCAACCTTCTTGCGGGCCTTGTATTCCGCATCGGCCTGCGTTTTCAGGTCCTTGGCTTCCTGCTTGGTGATCGGTGCCGAGGCCGCGGCATCGGCGGCATGGGCGGAAAGCGCGAGGCCGTAGCAGGCGGCGGTGACGGCGAGCAGGGTGGTGAGCGAGTTCTTCATGGATTCCCTTTGTTGAGATGTGAACGGCGACAGTCGCCGTGGCATGCATGGCAAACCGCGTGCCGGCACCCGCTGCACCGTTGCCCGCTGGTCAGCCCCGGCGCCTGCGGGTGACGAGCATGCCCAGCAGCCCCAGGCCCGCCAGCAGCAGCGCGTAGCTGCCCGGCTCCGGCACGGCCGAGACCCGGATGTTGTCGAGGTTGAACGACCCGGGGCCTGCGCTCGACACATCGATCGTCAGCCGGTCGATGACCAGCGACGATGAGGTGTTGGCGATGGTCAGGAAGTCCCCGGCCGGTCGGTTGGCCGCGATGTCGAACACCGCGCTGCCACCGCGCCAGCCGGTGATCTCGTAGCCCAGCGGCGAGAGGTAGGCGTCGAGGTCGAGCGAGGTGAAGCTGAACAGCGAGCCGTTGCGGACCTCGATGGAGCCGAAGGGCGAGGCCCGCAGATCCTCCACATAAAGGCTGGGCAGCGGCGCGCCATGGGTATGCGCCTCTCTCCAGTCGCCGAACCGCGCCGACACGGTGAAGCCCGCTTCGACATAGGTGCCGAACGGGTCGGCGGTGGCGCCCGGCAGGCCCGAGAAGCCGATGGTGGCGGCAAGCGCGGCTTGTGATGCGCACAGGGCGCCGGCGATGCCGAGCGCGAGGCGGGGAACGAGCGTGAATGTCATGTGAAGACTCCCTGATCGGATGGTGAAAGGACTGCGGCGGGAACACCCCGTCGCGCCTGTTCGTCGGCCGGCTCGCGCGAACCTTTCAAACAAATTGGGGATGCGGGGCGGGGTAAGAGTTTGAAATCCCGGCCCGGGCATGAACACGCTTTCATGTCTCGTCCCTAGACTGCCCGTCCTGCAGTTTCCAGCATGAAAGGAGCGATGACGATGGCGCATCACCCTGCTTCCTGGGGTCGGGCTCGAAGGCTGGGCGCGATCGCCGCAGCCGCGCTGCTGCTGTGCAGCGGCGGCGCCCAGGCCTTCTATGTGTCCGGCGGACATATCTACAGCGAGGCCGGCAACCGGCTGACGATCAAGGGCGTCAACTGGTTCGGCTTCGAGACCGAGACGCAAGCGCCTCATGGGCTGTGGGCGCGCCGGCTCGGCGACATGCTCGACCAGATGCAGGCGCTGGGCTTCAACGCGGTGCGCCTGCCGGTGTGCCCGTCGACGCTCAAGGCCTCCAAGGTCAGCTCGGTCGACTATTCACTCAACCCGTCGCTCAATGGCCTGAACAGCCTGCAGCTGCTCGACGCGGTGATCGCGCAGCTCGAGCAGCGCGGCATGTACTACCTGGTCGACCACCACCGGCCCGACTGCCAGGCCATCTCGGAGCTTTGGTACACCGGCAGCTATTCCGAAACGCAGTGGATCGCGGACCTTCAGTTCATCGCGGGCCGCTACAAGGGCAAGGCGCACTTCCTCGGCGTCGACTTGAAGAACGAGCCGCACGGCGCGGCCACCTGGGGCAGCGGCAACGCGTCCACCGACTGGAACACCGCGGCCGAGAAGGCCGGGCGCGCGGTGTTGGCGCAGGCCCCGAATGCGCTGGTCTTCGTCGAGGGCATCTCGCAGAACGGCTACTGCACGCCCAGCAGCGCCGGCACCTGGTGGGGCGGCAACCTCGCGCCGCAGGCCTGCAAGCCGATCGACCTGCCGTCGAACCGGCTCGTGCTCTCACCGCACGTGTACGGCCCCGACGTGTACGCGCAGAGCTACTTCTCGGCCGCGGATTTCCCGGCCAACATGCCGCCGATCTGGAACGCGCATTTCGGCAACCTCGCGGCCGCGGGCTATGCGGTGGTGGTCGGCGAAACAGGCGGCAAGTACGGCGCCGGCGACCCGAAGGACAAGGTCTTCCAGCAAGCCTTGTTCAAGTACCTCAAGGAACGCGGCATCGTCGACCTGTTCTACTGGTCATGGAACCCGAACAGCGGCGACACCGGCGGCATCCTCAACGACGACTGGACCACGGTGCGCGAGGACAAGATGGCGCTGCTGCGCGACTACTGGTCGGGCAGCACGACACCGCCTCCACCGCCTCCACCGCCGCCGCCCCCTCCGCCACCGCCCGCGGCAGGCGTCAAGCTGACCAAGTCCAACGACTGGGGCGCGGGCTACTGCGCCAACGTCGACCTCACCAACACCGGCACCGCACCGTTGACCTGGAACGTCGGCCTCACGATCGAAGGCCGGGTGTCGCAGCTGTGGAACGCGGTGTGGTCGCAGAGCGGCTCGCAGCTCAACGCCCACGGCGTCAGCTGGAACGCGACGCTGAGCCCGGGCGCGAGCGCCCAGTTCGGCTTCTGCGCCAACCGCTGAGCGTTGGCGGGCGGCGCCGGCGCGCTACATGCTGCGCCGGTATTGCCCGCCCACCTCGAACAGCGCGTTGGTGATCTGGCCGAGCGAGCAAACGCGCACCGCGTCCATCAGCACCTCGAACACGTTGCGGTTGTCGATCACCGCCTGCTTCAGGCGCTGCAGCATCGCCGGCGCTTCATCGGCATGCGCCGCATGGAAGGCCTGCAGCCGCGTCAGCTGCGACTGCTTTTCCTCCTCGGTGGAGCGCGCCAGCTCGATGTGCTCGGGCACCGGGTCGCCATGCGGGTTGCGGAAGGTGTTGACGCCGATGATCGGGTACTCGCCGGTGTGCTTGAGCATCTCGTAGTGCATGCTCTCTTCCTGGATCTTGCCGCGCTGGTAGCCGGTTTCCATCGCGCCCAGCACGCCGCCGCGCTCGGCGATCTTCTCGAACTCGCTCAGCACCGCTTCTTCGACCAGCTCGGTCAGCTCGTCGATGATGAAGGCGCCCTGGTTGGGGTTCTCGTTCTTCGCCAGGCCCCACTCGCGGTTGATGATCAGCTGGATCGCCATCGCACGGCGCACGCTCTCTTCGGTGGGCGTGGTGATCGCCTCGTCGTACGCGTTGGTGTGCAGCGAGTTGCAGTTGTCGTAGATCGCGATCAGCGCCTGCAGCGTGGTGCGGATGTCGTTGAACGCGATCTCCTGCGCATGCAGGCTGCGGCCCGAGGTCTGCACGTGGTACTTGAGCTTCTGCGAGCGCTCGTTGGCGCCGTACTTGTCGCGCATCGCCACCGCCCAGATGCGGCGCGCCACGCGGCCGAGCACGGTGTATTCCGGGTCCATGCCGTTGCTGAAGAAGAAGCTCAGGTTGGGCGCGAAATCGTCGATGTGCATGCCGCGCGCCAGATACGCCTCCACGAAGGTGAAGCCGTTGCTCAGCGTGAAGGCGAGCTGGCTGATCGGGTTGGCGCCGGCCTCGGCGATGTGATAGCCGCTGATGCTCACCGAATAGAAGTTGCGCACCTGGTGGTGCACGAAGTATTCGGCGATGTCGCCCATTACCTTCAATGAGAACTCCGTCGAGAAGATGCAGGTGTTCTGGCCCTGGTCTTCCTTCAGGATGTCGGCCTGCACCGTGCCGCGCACGTTGCTCAGCGCCCATTCGCGGATCTTCGCGGCCTCGGTGTCGGTGGGCTCGCGGCCGTTGTCGGCGGCAAACTTCTCGAGCTGCTGGTCGACGGCGGTGTTCATGAACATCGCCAGGATCGTCGGCACCGGGCCGTTGATCGTCATGCTGACCGAGGTGCTGGGGTTGCACA
>Ga0207706_10003619_pt1 | contig 14768 bp, 12 predicted proteins | sample KBSC53metaG_FD_184318 | JGI IMG/M metagenome (GOLD analysis project Ga0207706, IMG submission 184318) | Corn rhizosphere microbial communities from Kellogg Biological Station, Michigan, USA - KBS C5-3 metaG (SPAdes) (version 2) | ecosystem: Host-associated > Plants > Roots > Rhizosphere > Soil ... | reverse complement strand
GTCGATCACGACTTTCGCCTCCGGTGGATTGTCGAGCCGGTCTTCGATGCCGTCGTAGCGGGTAATGCGGTGACGCTCGGCGACGAACAAAGTCCCCTTGCTGAAGGCGACGCCGTTGGGCGCTTTAAGGCCGGCGAGTATTTTCTTAACTTCGCGCTTGCCGCCGCGGTCGACGATCGCATACACGTCGGAGAGGTTGCGGTTGCCCACGAACACCGTGCCTTTATCGCCAAGCGCGAGCGAGCGCGCTTCGGGTATGCCCTCGGCCCACACTTCGATTTTGAAACCCGCCGGCACTTTCAGTTTGTCGAGCGGTAGTGTGTTCGACGGCCGCCCGGTGAAATGCGGCGCGAATGGATGCAATGTCGAAGTCGCCTGTTCCGCCGAGCGGCCCTGCTGCCAGGATGGCGGCGCCGCAGGTGCGGCAGGCGCAGCGGCGGGCGCGGCGGGTGCAGCGGCGGGCGGCGTTTGCGCCCATGCATACGTGACGAGCAGACCAGCGGCGAGTGCGGCCGCGGTATGCGCAAACGCGAATCCGGAACGTCCGAAAACCGTGGAAATCTTCATAACCCCTCCGTGGTGAAAAACCAAGCGATCTGTCGATGGCGGTCGCGCTTATCGCCAGCGGCGTGCGCGATGGGCCGGTATTGCGTGAAACTAGTGTAGCACTCCTGTCACGCGGCGAAAGCGTGCGGCGAACCGGTCCGCGGCGGAGTGCGGGATCCACGAAACTGTTTTATTTCATTGCATTTTTTGCACGCCGCAAGCCCGTCCCCGCGCAGGCGCTGGTGTACAATTCCTGCGCCAAAACAAGCGTTGTCACGAACACAGGGCGGGTTCCGCGTGAATCTTATCCCGATGAGCGGCGGGGCCAAGCTATGAAGGTCGTCTGGATCGTGCCGCGGCAGGCGTTGAAAACCGGCGGCGACGGCGTCAGCTCGGATCTTGCCAGCCTGCGCTATCGCGCGCTTATTCCGATGCAGGGCTTGATCGCGCGCGGCCACGATGCGTCGGTAGTGGGGCTCGATCGCGATTGCGCCGATGACGTACGCGCGCAGATTGCGGACGCCGACCGTGTAGTGTTCATCAAAAATTACACCGATCCCGTCTGCGCCGAAACCGTGCTCGAAGAGCAGCGTCCGCGCGGCGTGCCGACATGGTTCGACTTAACCGACGACCGGTTCGCGGGCGAAGCGAGCGAGCATTTGCACCGCATGACCATGCTGGCGGACCACGTCGTCACGGTTTCGGCCACCCTGCAAAACATAATTCGGCAGTACACGCGCAAAGAATCCGCGATAGTCGGCGATCCGTACGAGGGTCCGCGCGGCGCGCCGAAATGGTCGCCGGACGGCGCGCGCGTGAAAGTGCTGTGGTTCGGCTATGGCACGAACTTACCGGCGTTGATGAAGGCGCTACCGGGCTTGGCCGACGCCGGCCGGCGCTTTCCGATGGATTTACGCATCGTGACCGCCGGAGCCCAAGGCATCGAAGCTTATTGCGAAAAATTCAACCGCAGATCCGGCGCTGCGTTGACGCTGAAATATGTCCCGTGGTCGAGCGCGGAAACCTGGGATTCACTCGCGGTCACCGATCTCGTGCTGATTCCGGCGATGCTCGACGAGCAATGGACGCTGGCCAAGAGCGCCAACCGGCTGGTCGAAGCGCTGTGGGCCGGCCGGTTCGTCATCGCGCACCCAATTCCTTCTTATCGCGAATTCGACGACTGCGCCTGGCTGGGAGCCGATCTCGCCGAAGGTATCGCGTGGGTCATGCACAACCAGGAATCCATCGCCGGCCGGATTCGTGCGGCGCAGGACCGCATTGCGGTGGCGTATTCTCCGGCCCGCATTGCGGCGCAATGGGAGCAGATACTTGAAATGGCTTAACCCCGGCTGCGGCCGCCACGCCGGCTATTTTCCCAGCATCCCGAATACTTTCTGCGCCATCCCCGTGGCTGAGCCGACCGGGTCCTTGCGAATTGCCTTCTCCTGCTCCGCAATCATGAGAAAGAGACCGTCCAGCGTTTTCTGCGTCACGTAGTTTTCGATCTTCGCCTGCTTCGCGTCGACGAGGCCCAGTTGTGCGCCTTGGCCGGCGAGATTGTTGTATTTTTCCGCGAGCCCGACCTTGCCTGTCGCCTTGGTGACGATCGGCAGGAATTTTTGCGTGAGCTGGCCGCTGGTGGTCCGGCGAAAATATTCGGTTGCGGCAGTGTCGCCGCCGGTGAGTATTCCCTTGGCATCCTGCACGCTCATGTTCTTGACCGCGCCGACCAGCAACGCTTTCGCCTCCGGCACCGCCTGCTCGGCGGCACGGTTCATCGCGATGACAAGCTCATCGGCCTGCCGCTGCATGCCGAGCAGCCGCAGGCCGCTCTCGACACGCCTGATTGCATCGGGGAGCGGAATTTTCACCTTGTCGTTGCCGAGGAAGCCGTTTTCAACACCCAGCTTCCCGATTGCCGCCGCCGATCCCTGCGTCAGCGCATCTTTCAGGCCGGATACGGCATCCTTGTTGCTGAGATCTGCGAGCCCCAGCGCGAATGACGGCGCGCCGACGATTAATGAGAAGATCAATCCAAAAACGATTCGCATGATTTGCTCCTGTTGCGCAAGGACGAGACTATCCGGGCCGGATCGGAATTATCGAGTGATGGCCGCGCTAACCTTGCCGCTCCCGGTCCCGAAGAGCGAAAGTTTCTGCCTTACTTCGGCATAAGGCAAGACCGGTCGACGGGATACTGCGCGAAGTCATGTCAATAACAATCGGCAATTTCCACTCATGCGCTTCTTTTTACTGACGCTAAACACAGCTCGTTTGAGGCGGGTCATGGACTAGCGTAAAATTCCGCGCTAAATCGCGGGTGTAGTTCAATGGCAGAACGGCAGCTTCCCAATATTAGTAAGCGAGGCTCACCCACACACCGTCCAGCCATTGGTCTGACCGCTCACCCTGCCATCGGTTGAACCACTCAGTGTGATATCCAGCCCGGTGTCTGGAATGGGTGTGACCATTCCTTCACCATCACGATCGCTATCTCACTTCAGAGATCGCACTTCAGTAAAACAGGTATATGGGTGGAGAGGCCCAACATTTACTGAAGGGTGCCCGAACCGTCTTTAGTCGTGATGGTGATCAGGAATTGCTGTTCATTGTGATCGGTGCAGAAAAATCCGACCTGTTTAAACGCGTTCTGGCGTGAACAAATCGACTGACTGGGACCTACTATGCCAATTTGATTTGTTTTACATCGAGGTGATCGGAAGAGTCGAACGTTGCAAACTGAACCAGCGTTCGTGTGTTCCAGGTTCAACGTGGTGGATTCGACGTTGATCGACCCTGAATGTCTACCAGTTCAACTGGCGGTGGCTGGAATGTCGTGATGGACTGCGACGTTACAGGCCCATGGCTGAAGATTTGAAAGCTGTGGCGATGGGGGTTGTAGCAGTAATAATGTCTGCTTCCGGTCGCAGTCATTGAATCCGTCCGAAAGCGGACACTCGCCGCCTCTAATTGATCAACTTGTTGGCGCGCGACAGCACTGGTTGCGGAACCTTTACACCAATCTGTTGTGCCGTTTTCAGGTTTACCACGAGTTCAAACTCCGTCGGCTGCTGTATCGGCAGATCAGCCGGCTTAGCGCCTTTGAGGATTTTGTCGACGTTGACCGCAGCGCTTCGATATGAGTCGATCGGGTTCGGACCGTAGCTCATGAAGCCTCCGGCGTCCACGGACGATTCGTAGGCATAGATCGAAGGCCACCGATGCTTGATAGCCAGATCCGCGATCTGCTTCTGATCGGACAGGAATGTCGGCGTCAGCGTCACGGCGAGCGCCGCACTATGCGCTGCGGCTGCTTCCTTGAACGCGCTTTCGTATTGGTTCGGGCCGCTAATTTGCATGGAATGAATTTGCAATCCGAGTTTCTTCGCGGCCAATTCGGACTCTTTCCATTGCTGCGCGGAGCTTACAATGTGCGGCTCCCACATAACGGCAATCCGCGACAGCTTGGGAACACTTTCCTTGAGCAACTCCAGCCGTTTCGCGGACAGCTCCGATATCATGTTGGAGAAACCGGTGATATTGCCTGTGGGCCGCGCCAAGTTGTCGACCAGCCCGGCTGCTACCGGATCGAATACCCCCAAGAAAACGATTGGAACCGTGCGGCTGGCTTTTTTTGCGGCCACCGCCGCAGAGGTTGCAACTGCGACGACGATATCGACCTTAAGTCGGACAAGTTCTTCGGCCAAACCGGGAAGCAGACCGGAATTCGCATCCGCGTGCCGATAATCGAAAACTATGTTTTGGCCATCGATGTAGCCAAGTTCTCGCAGTCGTTGGCGAAACGCGTCCAAACGCGGAGCATCCACAGCGGCAGTAACCGCCGACAGATAGCCCACTCGCGCCACTTTTTTTGTCGGCTGCTGGGCGAATGAAGCGACTGGCATAACGACAGAGATTGCTCCCAGCGCACTCAGAAGTTTCCGCCGTGTGGTCATGTGATCTTCCCCGGACTCGCCCGCCAACCACAATCAATGTGCAAATTGTATCGAACTTCGCGCTCGCCGCAACCTGACCGCCATACACACTTATGGTGACTTATTTACGTCACCCACGGGCCAGTGATAGCGGTTATTGCCAAGGCTAGGGCCTATCTGGACGAAATTCAAAAGTAACCGGGGCTGGCCGCTAATTGCCGGGAGCCGACGATCAACAACTACCGCTTCCGACCGAAGCTGACAGTCAAGCCTCCCGTGAGCAGACGTTCGCGATCTTAGTCGATCACGGTGTTCGCACTAATCAGGAGCGATTGCGGAATCGTCAATCCCAAAGCGCGCGCGGTCCTTTTGTTAATCACAAGTTCGAACTTTGTCGGCTGCTCAACGGGCAGGTCTCCAGGTTTCGCTCCCTTGAGTATCTTGTCCACGTAGATGGCCGCGCGGCGATACAACTCAGTCGTGCTCGGCCCGTATGCTATGAGACCGCCGGCGTCAGCGTATTCCCTTTGTCCAAACATGGACGGTAGCCGATTTTTCTGTGCGAGGCTCGCAATCCGGTTCCGATTCACGAAAAGTATTGGATTAGGAGTACTCACAATTAGCACTTGCGCACGCTGGTCCGTTACGGTCGAGAAAGCGCGATCCAGGTCCTCCGCACGGGTCACTTCAACAGATTGAAGCTGTACACGTAGCGATCGGGCAGCGCTTTCCGTTTCTTTGTAGTCAAGCAAGGCGCCCCGGACATTAGGGTTCCAGATAATCGCCACACGGGAAAGCCCGGTTACAATTTCCCTCAGCATCTCCAGCCGCTTCGCGCTAAGTTGCGAGGAGACCATGCTAAGGCCGGTGACATTGCCGCCGGGACGCGCCAGGCTCGCAACGAAACCGGTTCCGACCGGATCGGTGCTGCTGGCCATCACTATCGGGATTGTTTGCGTCTGTTGTTTGGCCGCCGCAATACCGGCATCTGTCGCAGCTACAATAACGTCGACCTTGCTGAGCGCCATTTCCGCAGCAAGCTCGGATAGCCGCTCGAGCCGGCCTTCGGCATAGCGCGGTTCCAGTAATACGTTCTGTCCCACCTCGTACCCATGTTCTCGCAGTGCTTGCTTGAATGCCTCGACTAGATGCACTGTCGCAGCCACGTTTCCGGGAATAAGAATGCCGATGCGGAAAACCTTCCGCGGTCGCTGCTGGGAGAATGAACCATACGGCATTGAGAGTACGCAGGCTCCTAGCGCAACGATGATATTGCGGCGATCGTTCATTTCCCCTCCCAGAAAATCTGCGCGACCATTATGCCCAATCGCGCAGAAAGCAGTAGATTTCCGGATAAACGGCGGAGTTATGATCATTTGCGGCGCACGCGCGTGATGCGCCGCTCGCGTCATCAGACCTCTTCGGTTACTCACAGTCGTATCTGAACAAGATTGCGCTGCGCTTGAACCAACGACCTAGAAAAACCTTGGGATTCGAAACGCCTGCCGATAAACTGGCAGCAGTGTTGCATTGACCGGTTGAAACCACCGCCGAGAGCCGACATTCAGCGACGACCGCTTCCGACGCGAAGCGGACGGTCGAATTTCTCCAAACCCGTGCCCATGCGGCCCGCGGCGCGGATGGCAGCCATCTCGCCGTAAACGATCGGATTGCCTTCCTGGACCAGGCCGTTGTGCCCTTGGCCGAGAACGGCGCCGCTCCCGGAATCGGCGAGCACCGCACCGATCGGGCACCCGCCCTCGTCATAGCTCTTCTGGGCAAGCGCCAGCGCTCGTGTCATCAGGGCTTCGTCATCCAGGACCATCTCGGCTCCGTAAGCTATGCGGCGTCGAGCGACTGCAGTCGCGAAAGATCCGGCAGATTCTGGCTCAGCAGGATCAGCTCATCGCCGTCGCACAACGGCCCCGCTTCCCCGCCCACCGGGTTGAGCATCATTTTTTCACCGCGACGGAGCCCGATGAGAAGGCAGGCCTGCATGTTCGTGCGATCGGGCAGGAACACGTTTGCCGCTGCGACGAAATCCATCCCGACAAGTCGGGCAGGCACCGGCACCAGGTACATCTCGTTGGCGTCGCTCCGGACCGACAGCAGCTCTTGATAGACGCGCGTCATGCCATGAAAGAGCGCGGCGCGTGCCATCAGCCTCAATCCGAAGTCGGCGGCCGAGATGATTTCATCGGCGCCCGACTTTCGCATGTGCGACCGGTATTTCGGATCCTGGCACTCGGCCACGATGTTCGGCTGGCGCTCTTGCCCGCACACGCTCTTGACGGCAATGCAGCACACGATGGTCTTGCCGTCGGCGTGCTCGCCCTGCCGGTCGTCCGCCAGGATGACGACGGAATGCGCTTGCGCAACCTTGGCGCGGCGCAGGATCACTTCGTTGGCGGGGTCACCCTTGACGATGTAGACGTCGTTGAAGGCGGCTTCATCCTGCTTGTCGGGCAGCACGACTTCGTCGGGCGTGTCGTGGACGATCACGACCGGCCGAGTGTCGTTGACGATGCCGCTGTGCACTTCCCGTATCCAGTCCAGTGCCCGCGGCGACCAGTTGCACAGCACCAGATGGTCGGACATTTCAAGATTAGTCACCTCGCGACTCCTTAGTGAGCGTTCGATCAGGATGGACGCCACGCTGGCGGTGAACAAGCCCGCCATGGCGACACCGACGACAAGCACGGCGGACACGATGAGCCGCCCGACAACAGTCTTGGGCGCTTCGCCGAGGCCGCTGAAGAGGGTGACCCAGACGCTCCAGAGCGACTCGCGCCACGTCTCGAACGCCGGCGTCGTGCCACGCTCCGCGAAGTGGAGTGCCGTGCCACTGACGATCCAGATCACCACGACAGCGCTCAGGATCTTCGGGATCTGGTGGCGGTTCCACGCCTTCAGCACGCGCAGCAGCGCGTCGCGCCACGACGTCTTCTCCCGAGGTCGAGCGGGCTCGGTCAAAGCCGAGCCTCCGCACCGAAGCCATCACCCACGATTCGCCACGCTCATGTGTCGTGCGTACAGGGCGTATAGGAAATTTATACGCTCTTTTCCGCTGCCAAGAACTGTATCCCCTCACCAGCGGGTCGTCAAACCCACGAGTCTTTGGTAAAAATTTCCCTGTCGCGTGGATTCTTCGTGTCCTGCGTCGAACCAAATCGCCTCACTTCGTGGCACTTTGACCGCTTCACGCGAGCGCAGGCCGCGCTGGATCGTCTGCCCTGTTGCAGAACCGCTTTTGCCTTGAGGAGCAGGCCGTTGCAAAGTGATCATCACTCGTCATAATGAAACGTAACAGGGAACTTCCGCAATTGGCCGATTCTGTTGAATAACTCGATGTTAAAAGGACTTTTCGAGCCGATGGTTTTTCGGGCACATTCTTGAGCAGGTATTTCGTGCTGTTTTATTTCGAATTCGGTGTGCCCACCTCGTTTAGGGGAGGGCCATTTCACCTTTCCCTGCTATTGGCAGCAACCATTTTGCCATTCGCCGCAAATTCTGCGCAGTCGCTGCCAGCAGGAACTCGTCTTTAGCACCGGTGAGTCCTCGCAGCCGCAATCGATCCAGCTTCATGATGCGCTTGAGGTGTGCGAACAACATTTCGACCTTCTTGCGATCTTTGCGCGACTGCTTGTAAGCATCGGTCTTGGCGATGGCGCGGGCCACATCGCGTGCCGGCTCATGCACGCTGCGCGCGATCTTGCGAATCGGGGTGTTCGGGCAACAACGGCCCTTAATCGGGCAAGTCACACAATCGAGCTTGCTTGACGTATATAGAATGGTAGCGTCCTGAGTAACGTGGGTGCGCGGATTCTTAAATGTCCGCCATTCGCTCCGCAGCGCATGGCCTTGGGGGCAACGGTATTCGTTAGTCTGCTCGTTCCATTCAAAGTCGCTGCTGGACAGGGTGCCGTCCCTACGCCGCGTCTTGTCCCACGGCGGCACATGCGGCTTGATGGCTTTGTTGTCGACCATCCAACCCAGTAGCTCAGCCGCGCCGTAGGCCATGTCGCCGATCAGTTTCTTTGGCTTTAACTCGAACCGCTCCTCCACACGGTCAATCATCGTGCGGGTCGCGTTCACCTCATCGGTGCGTAACGCGGGTGTCGCCTCGACATCCACAATGATGCCCGCGTCTATATCGACCAGATAGTTGGTCGAATAGCCGTAGAAGGCTACGCCGCCGGGCGCGGCGGTGTAGCGGGCCGCCGGATCGGTTAACGATACCGATTTCGCTGAGGCGTTTCTGTCGGGTTGGCTTCTTCGATGGCTTCGAGGTACTCACGCACCGCGCGCGTTGCGCCCGTGCCACTCTTCCAATCCATGGCCTGCTCGCCAGGTACGCCTCGTGCACGGTTGGCCTCAGCCTTCACCACACTGGCATCAATCGCGAATCCCTCACCGCCGACCAATCCCTCAGTCATGCATCGGCGCAGAACACTCTCAAATACATGGCGAAAGGTGTCGCTCTCACGAAAGCGGCCGTGGCGATTCTTGGAGAATGTGGAGTGATCGGGAATCGTGTCCTCAACTCCCAGATGGCAGAACCAGCGATAAGCCAGATTCAAATGTACTTCTTCGCACAACCGCCGCTCTGAGCGGATGCCAAAGCAATAGCCGATAACCAGCATACGAATCATCAATACCGGATCAATCGAAGGCCGGCCGGTATTACTGTAGAACGGCGCCAAGTGCTGGCGCAATTCGCTTAAATCGAGAAAGTGATCGATACCGCGAAGCAGATGATCAGACGGAACGTAACGATCAAGATTGAAACAATAAAACAGTTGGTCTTGCACCCCCTTTTGTTGCCCCATCATCTCGATGTCCTCCTTCATCCCCGGCTCGCGTTAGGACATCGGCCTACGGTCCGAAGTTCGGGAGTTTTTCAACAGAATCGGCCAAAAGCGGAAGTTCACGGTTACGTTTTCAAATCGACGATTGCTAGTGACTCTGCGCCCGCCTATCAATCTCATTGTTCAGCTTTGATCCCGCTGTTGCGGATCACTGCGGCCCAGCTTTTAAGTTCGGTTTCCACGACGCGGCCTAGTTCTTCCTGACTGCTGCCCACTGGATCCGCCCCCTGATCGAGAAGTTTTTGCTTTACTTCGGGCAGGTGCACCGCCCGCGCAACCTCCTTCTGCATGCGCGCGACGATTGCTGCGGGTGTCTTAGCTGGTGCGAATATCGCGACCCAGGAATCAACCTCATAGTCCGGCAGGTTCAGCTCTTGGGCAACGGTCGGGATCTCCGGCGCAGTGGGTGTGCGCTTCCGCGTCGTGACCGCGAGCGCGCGTAGTTTCCCGGAGCGAGTGAACGAAAGGGCCGCCGGCGCGGTGAGGAAAAGAAACGGGATCTGGCCCGCGATAGTATCAGCGACTGCGGGACCGCCCCCCTTATATGGCACATGCACAATGTTGATTCCAGTCCGTTGCTTCAGTAACTCAGCCGCGATGTGGCCAGGCGTTCCGGTGCCGGGCGAAGCGTAGGAATAGACTCCGGGGCGCTCCTTGGCCGCAGCGACCAGTTCACGCAACGTCTTCGCAGGCGCGTTCGGATGCGCGGCGATGAGTTGCGGTACGCTCACGAGGAGCGACACGGGGGCGAAGTCGCGCTCGACATCGTATCTCAGCTTGTAAAGCAGCGGATTGATTGTGTGCGAGGAAAGCGTAAACAGGAATGTATAGCCATCGGGCGCGCTCTTCGCAGCTATTTCGGTGCCCACAACGCCGCCGGCACCGCCGCGGTTGTCGATGACGATTGGTTGGCCGAAACTCTCAGAGAGCCTGGGTTGCACAATTCGCGCAGTAATGTCGACAGTGCCCCCGGGCGGGAAGGTCACGATGAATCGGATCGGTTTGACTGGATACTGCTGTGACAATGCTGACGTAGGGCCGCACAGCGCGTACACCTGAATCAGGGCGATCATCGCCCTTTTTTGAAAGAACCTCATGTCCACCTCTTCGCCTAAGGGGTGTAATGTCGTCCAGGAGCAACGCCGCGCTGTTTGGTTGGTTCAAGGTGCCGATCCTTGATTACAACGCAGCGCTCGATAGCTTAGATGTCATACCTCAGTAATATCGAGATTCGATTCTCCACCCGTTTTCAGAAAATTTCTAGGGTTGCTTGTATGAACACACGGTCCAGCAAATCCTAAAAAGGAACAACGGGTGTACTAGACCCGTGATAACTGCGGGAAAACATCAGGCTTCAATCGTGTTGACCTTGTAGCCAACTCGCTAGAACATATGCGATAGGGGGTGAGTCTGTCTCCATTGAGGGGGAGAAAGAGGAACAAATGAAATCGATCTTAGACCGTTCGTTTAAATATACCCCGAGCAGCAAGACGGATTTGCGCAAGACATTCGCGAAGGTGCGTCGCGAGCAATGCTTAAACACCAAACTGACGGCAGTGCAAAAATCGGTACGTGCAAATATTTTTACGCTTAAGAACTGGTAGGTTGCCGAAAGTCAGCTCCGCGTCTCTGGCTGCGCTTAACAAACCCTGTCTGCCGGTTCGTCTGCGCCATCTCTTGGAATCTGCGCAAAACGCGGGCAGAACCGGCCGACTATCGGACGCTGATCTTAGTCACAGTGAATGTCTCTTCAGAGTCGACAGCGGACCTTTGCCGCTGTTGAGCGCGGCCAGTCATGCTTACCGGAACCCGACACTGCCTGTCAGATCAAATCGCGCCTATTACAATTCATTTTTATTCGCAACCCGGGGCGAATCAACTCCTCTTAGTGCGGTTTTATTACGATACTTCAACGGAGTCGAACCGGTCCAACGTTTAAACGCGCGATTAAATACACTGACTTCCGAATAGCCCAGTAGAAAAGCGATTTCCGTAAGCGTGTGCGAGCGGTCGAGTAGGTAGTCGAGAGCGAGTCGCCGGCGTGTGTCGTCCACCACCTGCTTGAATGACACCCCATGTTCCTTGAGCCGCCTTTCCAGCGTGCGCGGACTTAGCGACAGTGTTTTTGTTACGCGCGCAAGCTTTAGGTTTCCCTCCCCCATTGACTCAACAATGCTCTTCCTTGTCGCAGCAAGCAGATCGTCTTCGCGCGGCATTTCACCCAGAATGCGCTCCGCATGTTGCTTTAGAATTCGATAAAGCCTTTCGTCGGTGGAAGGTACCGGGCGGTTAACCAAGTCGCGCTCAAAAACCAAAGAATTGGTGGCGCAGCCGAATAAAACGCGGCTGCCGAAGACACGTAAGTGCTCCGAGATGTGGGGCGGCGCCGCGTGGGCAAACTGGATTTCGTGCGGCATAAAGTGACTTCCCGCATGAATACGAAAAGTCTTGAGGCCCACCGCCATGGTGTATTCGTTGTGCTGGCGTGTCGGATCAACCGCTATCTCCGAATGCAGAAAACTAAGGTGCGCTCGCTGACCTTCAATACGGAAGGATAGCCTGACAGCCTCGTTGTGAATACGGAGATATCGTTGGGTGTTCTCAACAGCCGCCGCGACAGTCGGGGAATTCAGGATTACATAGACGAGGGTGCCCCAATCTCTGGGATTGAAGTGTTCGCCAAAGTGAAGTCCGAAACAGTCATCGCCGGTTGCTCGTGCGGCCTCCTCCAAAATGCGCGTAAAGGCTGAACTCGCAATGAAACCGTCTGGATTCGAAAAGACCGAACGCTCCAATCCAAGGGTACCGAGGATCTGATCGGGATTTGCACCCGCCGCAGCAATGGTGTCGAGGAGACCTGTCGTGGCTGTGACAGAAATCATAGGGCTCGATTTCACGGTCTCGGCTTTCCCAGGCTGTAACCGGCTCCAAGCGTTATGGAAATGTCAATTCGCGTCAATACAGAAGGTCGAGAACGCCATCTCAGAATTTTCGAGAGATTCTATGTTCAGGTCAAACGCTTTGTGAGGCGCGTCGGATCGAATTCAATTTTGTAGGTGTACATCGCTCGACTCGAATGCCACAAGACCGATCGATACAAGCGTCAGGTCTGCAAGGTGGGTTCAGCCATAAGCTGTCATCCGCTGCATGCGCGCGGGTGGAATAGAATGCTCGGTGGGACCTCTGCCCCCGTTCATCATCCGCCCGGGTCACGAGTCATAGACTAGGGCGTAGTAAGAAGCTAGAGTGAGCACGACCCGTTATGCGTATTTCGGCTCGCTTTCCACCGTCGCTCCCGGCGCTTCGGCTTGGCGGCGGGATCGGGGCCTGATTGATTTTCCTATCGTTCAGTGAAGGAGACCAACCGATGGCTGACGAACCAACCCCGCTGCCGCCACTCGAAATCCCCTGGAAACTCGCGTCGACGACGCAGCCGCTGGCCAGCGGCGAGCCGGCGCAGACGGCGCTGTCGCTTTTCTTCTTTGAGCCGGACGATGCGGCGCTGGTCGGCGCCTTCCCGGAAGAGCGCATCGTCTTCGTCAAGTTAACCGCGTCGGTCTCGCCGGCGTCGATCCCGCCAACGCTCAGCCCGGTGGCGGCCGCTTTCCTCGGCGAGGGCGTGCCCTGCATGCACCTGCTGCTCGACCTCAAGGTGAGCGCACCCGACCATGCACCGGGCTCGGTGCGGCCGTATTTCCACGCGGCCGCGCCGCTCAACCGGCGCATGGTGCAGACGGGCATCGTCGGCGGCGACGCCTACGAGGGCGAAGCCGAGTCGCTCGCCATCGGCAAGAGCGGCACTCAGATGCGCGAGTCGCTGCGCAGCCACGCCAGCACTACCACGGCCAGCGCCTCGGCCGGCTTCGGCATCGGGCCGTTTTCCATTGGCGGCGGCGTCAGCAATACCAGCACCGACCTCGCGAGCAGCCGCGCCGTCTCGCAGGTGGTGGACACCACGCAGCGCCAGGCCTCGGAAGAGCGGCGCGAACTGATCAGCCACAGCACTAACGTCGAGAACATCATCTCGCTCTTGCGCGCCAAGTACGTCGGCACGCCGCACTTGAGCTTCTCGCTCTCGCCGCAGCCGCTGACGCAGCTTTCAATCGACCCCAGCGACCCGAACCTGTGGTTCCAGCAGTTGCTGGCGCGCCGCTCGGCCGGCATCGAGGGCATCCAAGAGTTCACCGCCGTCATCGTGGTGCCGCGCGCGACCGGCTTTTGCCTCAACGCACGCCTGCGGCGCGTCTGCCTGCTCGACAGCCCACCCGGGGCTTTCGAGGTGCGCGAGCGCTTCAACGGCGGCCTGCTGCAGCTCAACCGCATGGTCCAGTACCTCTACCGCACCTTCCCGGCCGGCACGCCGCTGGAGGAACTCGATATTGACATCCTCGCGGGCCTCGCCAATGCCGGCGCGTTCCGGCGCCCGGTGGTGGAGCTCTGGGGGCTGCGCCTGCTGCCGCAGCTGGTGATCGCCTCCGTCGTCTCGCCCTCGGGCACCGGCGATGCGCTCGCCGCCGGGCGCGCCAGCTACAAGCACTTCCTCGAGGTGTGGGTGGACACGCTGCGCGACGAATACGAGCGCGAGGTGGCGCGCTCACCGCTGGAGCGTGGCCTACTCTTCGGCGAGAACCGCTTCCTCGACACCTGCTTCGGCTTTGCTGACGGTGGCGGGGGCCCCTTCATCGTCACGAGCAGCACGGCCAGCGTTAGCCCGCTCATCCGCGTGCCTTTGCCGCGCGGCGTGTTCGATATCGGTGGCAGCGCCGTGCTGGCGCGAGGCGGCGACGGCAGCTCGGCGCGCAGCCATGCACTGGAGACAACGGCGCGCTGGAATGCGATCGACCAGCGTGTCGCCGGCCTTCTCTCTAACGGCCTCATCGCCGCCGGCGTCGCCGAGATCCCGCTCAAGGCCAACGACCCGGCGCTGGTCTCGGTGCTGGTCGAGCATTGGCGCAAGCTGCCGGACGACGACCCGCGCAACCTCGGCTTCGAGCAGGCGGCCACGCTGCTCAAGCTCGGCGATGCGCAGCGCAAGGCGCTCGGCGGCACCGGCGCCCGCAACCTCGCCGCGATGGCCACGGCGCTCGTCGGTGCGGCACGTGTGGAAGAGCACAACGCTGATGTCGAGCGCGCCAAGGAGTTGTTCAGGAAGCGCGGCCTCAGCGACCCACCCGATCCGCTGAAGACCTCGCTCAGCGCTACCCACGCAGCCTCCATCGTGCAGGGTATCGGAGACGTGCTCGTTTCGGGCTCGGCCAAGCCGCTGAACGACGCGGTGCGGGGTGCGCCGCGCGCCGCCGCGAGCACGGCGGCCGGTCCTGGTGGCGGCGGCAGCAGCCGCAAAGGCAGGAGGAAGGGCAAGAGCAAGGGCTAAGTCGACAGGCGAGCAGGCGATATGCTGTCCTCGAAACGGACGCGC
>Ga0207706_10003617_pt1 | contig 14773 bp, 11 predicted proteins | sample KBSC53metaG_FD_184318 | JGI IMG/M metagenome (GOLD analysis project Ga0207706, IMG submission 184318) | Corn rhizosphere microbial communities from Kellogg Biological Station, Michigan, USA - KBS C5-3 metaG (SPAdes) (version 2) | ecosystem: Host-associated > Plants > Roots > Rhizosphere > Soil ... | reverse complement strand
GAGGCGGCTCGGCCGCGCGCGCGAGGACGTCTCCACCCAGGTCGTGCCGCGCGACCGCCACGCCGAGCTGCTCACCTCGATCGCGGTCGCGGGCGCCGGGCTCGAGCGCTTCGCCACCGAGATCCGGCACCTCCAGCGCACGGAGGTGCGCGAGGTCGAGGAGCCGTTCCGGGCCGGCGCGCAGAAGGGCTCGTCCTCGATGCCCCACAAGCGCAACCCGATCGTCTCCGAGCGGATCACCGGCGTCGCGCGCCTGCTGCGCGGCTACGCCCAGGCCGGCCTCGAGAACGTCGCGCTCTGGCACGAGCGCGACATCAGCCACTCGTCGGTCGAGCGGGTGAGCCTGCCGGACGCCACGATCCTGCTCGATTACGCGCAGCACCTCGCGATCAGGGTGGTCGAGGGCATGACCGTCCACGAGGGCCGGATGCTCGAGAACCTGAACGCGACCCACGGCGCCCTGTACTCGCAGCGCGCCCTGCTCGCGCTGGTGGAATCGGGGCGCTCGCGCGACGAGGCCTACCGCATCGTGCAGCAGGCCGCCCAGCGAGCCTGGGACGAGGGCATCGAGTTCCGCGACCTGCTCGCCGAGGCGGCTCCCGACCTCGATCTCGACGCGGTGTTCGATCCGGACCCCTTCGTGCGCCACGCGGGGGCGATCGTGGGTCGTCTGGACCGCATTTCATAGCGTCCAGACGGGGCGCAGAGGTCTAATGCGCCACCGCTGATCCCGCCGATGTGGTCAGTGTGGACCCCAGGACCGACGCCGCAGCGCGGCGGCGAGCGCGCCGTCGCAAGAAGGCCGCCGCGCGCTGCGCGCCGCCGCGGAAACGGCGCGAGTCCGCCTATCCGGCCAAGCGCCGCCGCAAGCTTCGCAAGCAGGCGTGCGTGCGGAGGATCAAGCCGAGGCGCTCCCGCAAGCCGGAGCTCCAGCCGATCCCGCCTCCGCCCGGCGCGCCGGCCGGGTTCTCGCTCTCAAGCCCGATCGCCGTCTATCCCGGCCCGTTCGGGGTCCGCCAGGCGGAGCGGCTGCTGTGGCGAGCCGGGTTCGGGCCGTCGCCCGGGCACGCCCAGGCGCTGGCGGCCATGGGCCTGCACCGCGCGGTTGCGGCGCTGACGCGGCCCTCCGGCGCGCCAACGCTCACCGGCTTGCCGCCAACCGACGGCGACGGTAACCCGCTTGCCCCCGAGGACGCCTGGGGCCACGACCACCTGTGGTGGCTCGACAGGATGGTGCGCACGGACCAGCCGCTCGTCGAGCGCATGACACTCGTCTGGCACGACTGGTTCTCGACCTCGAACGACGGCGTCGGCCAGCAGAGCCTGATGCTCCAGCAAAACGAGCTGTTCCGGCGAAGCGCGTTCGGCTCGTTCGATCAGCTCACCCATGACGTGACGCAGGACCCGGCGATGATCGTCTGGCTCAACCTGAACGAGAACTCGCGCTGGAACCCGAACGAGAACTATGCGCGCGAGCTGATGGAGCTGTTCACGCTGGGCGCGGACCGGGGCGCCTACAGCGAGCAAGACGTGCGCCAGCTCGCGCGGGCGCTGACCGGGTTCGACTTCGAGTGGAGCGACGAGCTCGGCATGTACGACTTCCGCTACGTGCCGGGCCGGCACGACGACGGCAACAAGACGATCTTCGGGAAGACGGGGGCGTGGACGTGGGAGCAGGGCGTCGGGATGTGCGTGCGCCACCCGCTGCATCCGTCGTTCTTCGTCAACAAGCTCTGGAGCTACTTCATCCCCACGCCGCCGTCGGGGTCCGACCGGCAGGCGCTCGAGGCGCTGTACGTGTCGAGCGGCTATCAGGTGCGCCCCGTCCTCGAGGCCATCCTGCTCCATCCCGTCCTCCACACGGGGCCGCGCATGGTGAAGCCGCCCGTGGTGCTGCTGGCAGGGCTGCTGCGGCAGCTCCAGGCCTCGATCGACGGCGAGTACTGGATCTGGTACTCGGAGAACGCTGGGCAGCGGCTCTTCTACCCGCCGGACGTGTCGGGCTGGGACGACTCGCGCTGGCTCGACACGAGCACGATCCGCGGCCGCTTCGAGCTGGTCTCGCGGGCGCTCGCCGATCGCGCCCTCGACGGCCCCGCCGTCGACGACTACGACGAGACCGAGACGCCCGAGGCGGGCGTGGCTGCCGCGCGGGCGTGGGCCGGCGACCCCAACCTGACCTCCGAGACGGTCGCGCTGCTCACGGCCTTCGCTGCGGATGCGCTGGCCGGCGCGGGCGGCTGGCAGCTCAGCACCTATCGCGGCCTGCGCCAGAACGCGCTCCGCCACCTCGTCCTCGCCTCCCCCGACTACCAGACGAGCTGACCATGGCGAACTGCGGCTGCAACGACTACTCCCGCACACAGCTGCTCCGGCGGGCAGCGGCCGAGGCCGGCCGGGGCCTCCCGGCGATCGAGCCCGGGATGCCGCTGCCCGCCGGCACCGGGCTGACCCGGCGCTCGTTCGTCTCCCGCGCAACCGGCCTCGCGCTGTCGGTCTACGGCGCTGCGAGCCTCGGCCCCAAGGCCTTCGAGCAGGGGATCGCGGCCGCGGCGGCGCAGGCGCCGGCGAACGACCGCATCCTCGTCTCGGTCTTTCTCTCCGGCGGCGCGGATGCGCTCACGCTGCTCGCGCCCACGAGCGCGCATCCGCAGTACGCGACCTGGCGGCCGAGCCTCGCTCTGCCGGCGGGGCAGGGCACGCCGCTGGCGGAGGACCCGTCGCTCCGCTGGCATCCGTCGCTCGCCGGGCTCGCCGAGCTGTACGGCGAGGGCAAGGTCAGCGTCATGCCGGCGATCGGGTACGCCGACGCGAACCAGTCGCACTTCACCTCGCGGCACTTCTGGGAGGTCGGCGAGACGAACCCGTTCGGCCGCTGGGGCTGGCTCGGCCGCTACCTCGACCACCACGGCGCGCCCGACAACCCGCTCCAGGGACTCGCCCTCGGCTGGGACCTCCAGCCGGTGCTGGCCGCCCAGAGCGTGCCCGTGGCAACCGTGGCCGAGCCGGACAACTACGACTTCTGGACCCCCGGCGTCTGGGGGACGGTGCAGGACAAGATGCTCGACGCCTTCGGCGACCTCGGGGAGGCCGCCACGAGCGACGTCGGGCTCGCCCAGGCGCGCTCCGCCGTGGCGGCGACGGGACGGCTGCGCGACCAGCTCGCGCCGTTCCAGGACGGGTTCACGACCCCCGCCGGCGTGACCTACCCGACCGGCGGCTTCGCGGACCGGCTGCGCGCGCTCGCGGCGATGCTCGACGGCGGCCTGCCGCTGAAGGTCGTGGCGATCGAGACCGGCGGATACGACACCCACTCGAACCAGCTGGACAGCCTGCCGGGTGACCTGCTCGAGATCGGCGACAGCCTGCGCGCCTTCCAGCGCGACCTCGAGGCGCGCACGCTCCAGGACCGCGTGCTCGTGCACGTGTGGAGCGAGTTCGGTCGCCGACCCGAGGAGAACGGCTCCGGCACCGACCACGGGGCGGCCGGCACCGGCTTCCTGATCGGCTCGCAGGCGAAGGGCGAGCTTGTCGGCGGCTTCCCCGGGCTGGCCGTGCTCGACGAGGACGACAACCTGCGCAACACTTCGGACTTCCGCGGTGTCTACTGCTCGCTCCTGGAGCAGTGGCTCCAGGTGGACGCCGCGCCGATCATCCCGAACGCGTCGTCCTTCGCACGCCCGGCACTGGTGGCCTGATGCGCCGGGCGGGCTTCGCGCTCCTGGTCCTGGTGGCCGTGGCGGCTCTCGGGATGCCGGCCGGGGCCGCGTCCCGCAAGCACGAGAAGCGGGCGAAGCGGGCGAAGGTGCACCGCTCGCCCGCGCGTGCGTCCGCGGAGCGGCTCGTGGATGCGGCAGGACCGATCGTGCCGCCCGGCGACCCGCAGGATCCACCGCGCACCGTCCCGCCGCTGCCCAGCTTCGTCTCGGTTGCGGCGAGGGAGTTCTCGCTCACGCTGTCGCGCCCGCTCGTCGGCGCCGGGAGCGTGAGGGTCGAGTTGCGGAACAACGGCGAGGACCCGCACAACCTGGTCGTGAGCCCCGACGGGACACACACCCCGCTCGCCTCCTTCTCGACTCTCGACCCTGGCCTGTACGAGCGCCGCAGCGTGACCCTCGCGCCGGGCCGCTACCAGCTCTGGTGCTCGCTCGAGGGGCATGAGGCCAAGGGCATGAGCGTCACGCTCCGCGTGCAGTAGCTCACGAGGCGGCCACCAGCGCCACGGCGAACAGGAGCACGCCGTGGAAGGTCTGGTCGACCATCACCGCCACGAGCGGCCGGTCCTCCGTCGTCGTGTGCTTGACGAGCTGCATGTACGAGCCGATCAGCCGCCCGTCGTCCTGGATCAGATGGGTGGCAAAGATCACCGCGACCGCCGCGAGCGCGCCGGCGCCGATCGAGTCCCAGAGCCAGACGACGGCGGGCACGAACGCGAGCGTGTAGGTCGTCACGTGGGTGACGAGCGCGCGCCGCGACGCCGGATCAGGGCCGAGTCCACCGTGCTTGTGCTGCGCCTGCCACTCGGTCTGGAGGCCGAAGTCGCCGACGAGATGGCAGACGGCGAACACGGCAAAAATTTCGACCCACGGCACCGCGCGACCCTACTTGCGAGGGTGAATGGCGTGCAAACCGCGCCCGCTTGGGCCACACTTAGCCGCGGATGGACTCGCGCCCCAACGGCGGCCGGCCGCACCGCTCGCTGCGGCGGCTGCGCCTGATCATCTTCACGGTCGTCGCCGTGAGCCTCACCGGCCTCGTGATCGCTGCCTACGTTGGCAGCGCGATCGACGGCGCCGAGCTCGACACGGTCGACCAGCGCTTCAACATCCGTGGCAGCAACGGCGCGCCGGACGACATCGTGGTCGTCGGCATCGACGACGTGACCTTCGGCGACCTCCAGCAGCGCTGGCCGTTCCCGCGGCGCTTCCATGCCAAGGCGATCGATGCGCTGAGCAAGGCGGGCGCGAAGGCAATCGCCTACGACATCCAGTTCACCGAGCCCTCGAACCCGCGTGACGACAACGCGCTGATCGATGCGGTCGATCGGGCCGATGGCGTTGTCCTCGCCACCACGGAGGTGGACTCCAAGGGGCGCGCAAACGTGTTCGGGGGCGGCGGCATCCTCGAGGAGATCGGGGCGCGCGCCGGCAACAGCAACTTCCTGAACGACGAGGACGGCGTCATCAGGCGGCTGCCGTACGAGGTGGATGGCCTGACGAGCTTCGCGATCGCCACGGAGGAGTCGTTCAAGGGGCAGCCCGACCAGCACCGCACCGGCTCGGAGTGGATCGACTACGCGGGCGAGCCCGGGACGATCACCTATGTGTCCTTCTCGAAGCTGCTCTCGGGCGACTTCCCGCCCGGTCTGTTCGAGGGCAAGATCGCGGTGGTCGGCGCGGTGGCCCCCTCGCTCCAGGACACCCACGCCGTCCCGGTCGGCACGGGCGAGCAGATGCCGGGGCCGGAGGTCCAGGCGAACGCGATGGCCACGGCGCTGGCCGGCTTCCCGCTGAAGGAGGCCTCGCACGCGCTGAACATCGGGCTGATCATCCTGCTGGGCCTGGTGGGCCCGGTCACGGCTATCACGCTGGGTCCCCTGCGCGCCGCGATCTACGGCCTCCTGGTCGCCGTGATCTTCGCCGTGGGCGTCCAGCTCGCGTTCAACAGCGGCCTGATCGTGTCGTTCCTGTATCCGCTCCTGTCGTTGCTCCTCGGCGTGACCGGCGCGCTCGCCATTGCAATCGTGCTCGGGGCCTTCGAGCGCGAGCGGGTGCGCGACGTGTTCTCGCGCTTCGTCCCCGAGCAGGTGGTCGCGGACGTGCTGAAGAACGTGGACGAAGATCTGCGCCTCGGCGGCAGGAAGCAGGTCGTGACCGTCCTGTTCAGCGACATCCGCGGCTTCACGACCTACTCCGAGAGTCGTCCCCCCGAGGTCGTGATCGACGTCCTGAACCGATACCTCACGATGATGACCGACGTGATCCTCGGCCACGGCGGCACGCTCGTGACGTTCATGGGCGACGGGATCATGGCGGTGTTCGGGGCCCCGATCGAGGTCGAGGATCACGCCGACCGTGCTCTTGCGGCATCACGTGAGATGGCCGGGCCGACCCTCGCGCGCTTCAACGAGTGGATGGTGGAGCAGGGAGAGCCGGCGGGGTTCCAGATCGGCATCGGGCTCAACAGCGGACCGGTCATGGCCGGCAACGTCGGCTCGGAGAGGCGCCTCGAGTACACGGTGATCGGAGACACCACGAACACGGCGTCGCGAATCGAGGGCATGACGAAGGGCACGCCGCACACGATCTTCCTGGCGGACTCCACCCGAGCGCTGCTCACGCGCGAGAACGGCGATCTCGAGCACGTCGACAGCGTGGACGTGCGAGGCCGGAGCGCGCAGGTCGTGATCTGGACCGCGAACTGAAACTGGCCGTTTTCGGGAATCGCGCTTAGGGTGGACCCTCGCGGGAATTGTCCCCACCCGCGGACCGCTTCGCCACCTGGCCCTCCGGACTCGGGCCTTGACTGATTGGGATGGACTCCATGCCTAGAACTTCGGCCTCGTCGTTCCGCCCCCGGGCCGTAAACGCGGTCATCGCGACCGCGCTCGCCGTCGCCGCCACGCTGGCGGTGGCTGCACCTGCAAATGCTCAGCTGACCTTCGGCAGCTTCGCCACTCAGGGCGACGCGAGCGCCGGCTGGATATCCGAGCCAAGCGCACCGCCGAACGCCACGGATCAACAGTCGATTTCGCTGTTCGTCAACGGGAAATCGGCAAACGACTTCTCGGCGGCCGCACGCGCGCGCTTCGTCGGCATCAACGGCGCGGCTCCGGCGGCACCGCCCAGCTTCGACTTCAAGGTCTTCACCGTCGGCGGCAGCGGGGGCTCGGTGCGCCTCGTGGTCAGGTTCGCCGACGGCGGCCAGATCGAGCTGCGGCCGGTCAGCCTCGACGCCAACGTATGGACGCACATCGACGGTTCGAGCGACGATTGGGACAGCGCCGGGGGCGCCTGCAGCGCCAAGTTCAACCTGTCCTACAGCGACGCGGTGGCCTGCCATCCGAGCGCGAACGTCACGGGCGTCGACCTGATCAACGACAGCGGCTGGCTCTACCTGGGCGGCTTCCAGGTGCTCGCGGACAACGTGTCGTACGGCGGCTCGACCGTGTCGGCGCCACCGCCGCCAGTGCTCGGTGAGACGTTCTCGATCGCACGGCAGTCTGGCGACGTGGTCGTCCGCTACCCCGGCCGGCGCCGGAAGGGACAGATAGTTCACCTCCAGGGCAACGCGCCGTTCCCGGTGGACAGCATCGTCGACAGCAGGAAGGGCCGCGTGCGGCTCGACTCCTCCCGCGGCGCCAAGGGACGCCATCGCGGCATTTTCAGGAGCGGCATCTTCAAGGTGAAGCAGCCGAAGAAGAAGGGCGGCGTTACCGAGCTCGTCCTGCGCGGCGGCCTGTTCGGGTGCACGGCCAAGACTGCGACGGCCGGCAAGGCGCACGCGTCGGTCCTGAGCCGCAGGCGGCGGCTCTGGGGGCGCGGACGCGGACGCTTCCGCACGCGCGGCCTGTACTCGTCAGGTTCCGTGCGCGGCACCAAGTGGCTGACGCAGGACACGTGTGACGGCACGCTGACGGTCGTGGCCAGGGGCGTTGTCGACGTCACCGACTTCACCACCGGCGAGACCCACTCGATCACGGCGGGCCACAGCTACTTCGCCTCTCGCGGTAACTGAATTCGACATCGCCACCCCGGCGCGGCTCGGTCTGGCCGCAGTGATAGCCTCGCCGGGGTGAGCGATGCGGCCGCGCTGACCCACGTCTCGAGCGGAAAGGTTCGTGAGATCTACGCCTCCGGCGAGGAGCGTCTGCTGCTCGTTGCGAGCGATCGGATCTCGACCTACGACGTGGTCCACCCGACGCCGATCCCCGACAAGGGGAAGGTGCTCACCGGGATGACGGCGTTCTGGCTCGACCGGACGGCGAACATCTGCGCCAACCACCTGATCTCGTACACCGACGTGCCGGACGAGTTCAGGGGCCGGGCGATGCTGGTCGAGCGCCTGGAGATGGTGCCCGTCGAGTGCGTCGTCCGCGGCTACATCACAGGCTCGGGCTGGAAGGACTACCAGGCGACCGGCTCCGTCTGCGGGATAGAGCTTCCCGACGGACTCCGGGAGTCGGAGCAGCTTCCCGAGCCGATCTTCACCCCTTCAACGAAGGCCGAGCTTGGGGCGCACGACGAGAACATCGACTTCGACCGCGCGGCCGAGATCATCGGGGACCGCGGGCTGCTGGCGGAGCTGCGCAGGCTCTCGATCGCCGTGTACGAGCTCGGCGCCGCTCATGCGCGCGAGCGCGGGATCATCCTCGCCGACACCAAGTTCGAGTTCGGCCGTCGCCGCGACGGGACGCTCGTGCTCGGCGACGAGGTCCTCACTCCCGACTCGTCGCGGTTCTGGCCGGCCGACGGATACGAGCCGGGCCACGGCCAGCCGAGCTTCGACAAGCAGTACGTCCGCGACTGGGCCTCCGGCTCGGGGTGGGACAAGACGCCGCCCGCCCCGGAGCTGCCCGACGACGTGATAGCGCGAACGCGCGAGCTGTATGTTGACGCCTACGAGCGGATCACGGGCGAGCCGTTCGACGCGTGGCTCGAGCGCTCGGGGTGAGGGCGCGTGTGTTGATAAGGCCCAAGGCGGGCATCCTTGACCCGCAGGGTCAGGCCGTGGAGCGAGCCCTGCCCGCGCTCGGATTCGAGGGTGTCGCGAATGTGCATGTGGGGAGGCTGATCGAACTGGATGTCGAGGACGCATCGCAGGTGCCGCAGATGTGCGAGCGGCTTCTGGCAAACCCCCTCATCGAGGACTACGAGGTGATCGAGCTGGAGGCGGCATGAAGTTCGGAGTTGTCCGCTTCCCCGGCTCCTGCGACGAGGTCGACGCGCTGATGGCCTGCCGCCGCTTCGCCGACGCCGACCTGCTCTGGCACGGCGATCGCGACCTGAGCGGGGTCGACGCCGTGGTGGTCCCGGGCGGCTTCTCCTACGGCGACTACCTGCGAGTCGGCGCGATCGCCCGCTTCTCCCCGCTGATGGAGTCGGTTATCGAGTTCGCCCGCGACGGCGGCCCGGTGCTCGGCATCTGCAACGGCTTCCAGGTGCTGTGCGAGGCCGGCCTCCTGCCGGGCGCGCTGCTGCCGAACGACTCGCTTCGCTTCGTATGCCGGCAGGTAGAGGTGATCGTCGAGAACCCGGGCACGCCGTTCACGCGCGTGTGCGAGGAGGGCGACCGCCTCTCGATCCCGGTGAAGCACACGACCGGGCGCTACTACGCGCCGCGGGGCACGCTGCCCGAGGAGCAGGTGGTGCTCCGTTACGCAGCGGGCGACAACCCGAACGGGTCGATGGACGACGTGGCGGGCGTGTGCAACGAGGCTGGGAACGTGATGGGGCTGATGCCGCACCCCGAGCACGCGGTCGACCCGCTCACCGGGTCCGCCGACGGCGGCAGGCTGTTCGAGTCGCTCGCAATGGTTCCCGCGTAGCTTGATCACTGCTCCTCACCGGGAGCTGGGCCTGACGGACGCGGAATACGACGGCATCTGCGAGCGCATGGGGCGCGAGCCGAACGCGCTCGAGCTGGCGGTGTTCTCGCTGATGTGGTCGGAGCACTGCGCGTACAAGCACTCGAAGAAGCTCCTGCGCGAGCTTCCGACGGACGGGCCGCACGTCCTGATGGGGCCGGGGGAGAATGCGGGCGTGGTGGACGTGGGCGACGGCCTGGCCGCGGCGTTCAAGGTCGAGTCGCACAACCACCCCAGCGCGGTCGAGCCGTTCCAGGGCGCCGCCACCGGCGTCGGCGGCATTCTGCGCGACATCTTCGCGGTGGGCGCGCGGCCGGTCGCGGTGCTCGACTCGCTCCGCTTCGGCGAGCTCGACTCACCGCGCTCGCGCTACCTGTTCGACTGGGCCGTGAAGGGCATCGGCCATTACGGCAACTCGATCGGGGTGCCCACGGTCGGCGGCGAGGTCTACTTCGAGCAGCCGTACGAGCAGAACTGCCTGGTGAACGCGATGTGCGTCGGGCTGGCGCGGCGCGAGCGGCTGATCCGGAGCGCCGCCGCGGGGGTCGGCAACCAGCTCGTCCTGCTCGGTGCGCGCACCGGCCGGGACGGCATTGGCGGTGCCTCCGTCCTGGCGAGCGCGGAGCTGTCCGAGGAGGACGAGTCGAAGCGCCCGACGGTGCAGATCGGGGACCCGTTCGAGGAGTCGAAGCTCGTGGAGTGCTGTCTCGAGCTGCTGGAGCGGGACCTGCTCGCCTCGCTTCAGGACCTGGGGGCGGCCGGGCTCTCGTCCAGCTCCTCCGAGATGGCGTCGAAGGGCGAGGTGGGACTCGACATCGACGTCTCGGCGGTGCCGCTCCGCGAGGCCGACATGGAGCCGTTCGAGATCATGATCTCGGAGTCCCAGGAGCGCATGCTGTGCGTCGTCGAGCCCGAGCGGCTGGGCGACGTCCTCTCTCTGTGCGACCGCTGGGACGTGCGCGCGACCGTGATCGGCGAGGTCACCGACACGCAGCATCTGCGCGTATTCGACGGGGACGAGCGCGTCGGCGACATCCCGGTCGGCGCGCTCGTGGACGACGTGCCCCTCTACGACCTCGAGCCCGAGGAGCCGAGCGAGCCGACCTACCCAGACCCGCCCGCCCGCCTGGCCGCCGGGTCGTCCCCAAGCGAGAGCCTGCTGGCTCTGCTCGCCTCGCCCAACATCGCGTCGAAGCGCTTCGTCTTCGAGCAGTACGACTCGATCGTCGGGTCGCGAACGGTCCGTCGCCCGGAGACCGCGGACGCCGCGGTGCTCGTGCTCGAGCCCGACGGCGGCAGCGGCGCGCTCGCGGTCTCGATCGACGGCAACGGGAGGCGCGTGGCATGCGACCCGTACACCGGGGCGGCAGAGGCCGTGCTCGAGTGCGCCCGGAACCTCGCCTGCGTGGGCGCGGAGCCGCTCGGGCTCACCAACTGCCTGAACTTCGGCAACCCGGAGAAGCCCCACATCGCGTGGCAGCTCACGCGCGCCGTCGAGGGGCTGCGCGACGCCTGCCTCGCCCTCGGCGTGCCCGTGGTCGGCGGCAACGTCTCGCTCTACAACGAGGGCGGTGAGGGGCCGATCTACCCGACGCCGATAGTCGGAATGCTCGGGAAGCTGCCGGACCCGGTGGCGGTGCCGCGCACGGGGTTCGCCGAGGAGGGGCACGCCATCGCGCTCGTCGGGATGTTCGAGCCGGCGCTCGAGGGCTCGGAGCTCGAGAAGCTGCGCGGGCGGCTGGGGCGCTCCCTGCCACCGCTCGACCTCCCGGCGCACGCCGACGCGCTCGTCCGCGTGCGCGCCGCCGTTCGGAGCGGCGAGCTGCCGACGGCCCACGACGTGTCGGACGGCGGGCTGGCCTGCGCGCTCGCCGAGTGCTGCATCGAGGGAGAGGTTGGGGCGACGGTCTCACTCGGCTCGAACGAGGCCGAGCTCTTCGGCGAGGGTCCCGGCGGAGTCGTCGTGGCAGGCCCGCGCGACGCGATCGAGGCGCTGGAGGGGGCAATCGTCCTGGGCGAGGTCGGAGGCGACACGCTCGACGTCGAGGGGACCCTCACGGTGCCCGTGAGCGCCCTGCGCGCTGCCTATGAGGATGCGATCCCCTCGGCCTTCGCCGCCTAGGGTGTTGTTACCCTCGACTCTCTGAGGCCGATGAACCCAGACCTAGACGACCGGGACGGGCCTCGCGACGAGTGTGGAGTGTTCGGCGTGTTCGCGCCCGAGCGTGACGTCGCAAGGCTGGCGTACTTCGCGCTCTTCGCGCTACAGCACCGCGGCCAGGAATCCGCGGGGATCGCCGCCACGCACAGGGGCCAGATCATGACCGTGCGCGACCTCGGGCTCGTGTCCCAGGTGTTCGACGAGGAGAAGCTGCGGGCGCTCCAGGGCGAGCTGGCGATCGGCCACGTGCGCTACTCGACGACGGGCTCGTCGGCCTGGGAGAACGCCCAGCCCGTCTGGCGGTCGGACCGCCGGCAGGTGGCGCTCGCGCACAACGGGAACCTGATCAACGCCGTCGAGCTGCACTCGGAGCTGCGCGAGCGAGGGGTGCAGTTCCGCGGCACCTCCGACTCGGAGATCATGGCCGCGCTCCTGTCCACGCACGAGGCGGACCGGATCGAGGACGCGGTGGCCGACGTGGTCCCGCGCCTCGAGGGGGCCTTCTCGACCGTGGTGATGACGAAGGACTCGGTGGTGGCCTTCCGCGACCCGGCGGGCCTGCGGCCGCTGGCGCTCGGGATGCTGGGCGAGAGCTACTGCGTCGCGTCCGAGAGCTGCGCCTTCGACATCATCGCCGCCGAGCTCCTCCGCGAGGTGCAGCCGGGCGAGATGGTCTCGCTCGGGACGGGGGGGATCGAGACCCGCCAGGTGGTGGAGTCCGAGCGGCGCGCGTTCTGCGTCTTCGAGCACATCTACTTCGCCCGTCCGGACTCGATCCTGGAGGGCAACCGCACGCAGGTCTCGCGCCGCAAGATGGGCGAGATCCTCTGGCGCGAGGCGCCGGTGGAGGCGGACGTCGTCATCTCCGTCCCCGACTCGGGCAACCCGGCGGCGTCGGGCTACTCGAAGGCGTCGGGGATCCCCCGCGACGACGGGCTGATCAAGAACCGCTACGTCCAGCGCACGTTCATCCAGCCCGGCCAGGACCTCCGCAAGCACGGCCTGCGGATGAAGTTCAACCCGCTGCGTGAGGTGGTGGCGGGCAAGCGGCTCGTCGTCGTCGACGACTCGATCGTGCGCGGCAACACCACGCGCCAGATCGTCCAGATGCTGCGCGACGCCGGCGCGACCGAGATCCACATGCGCATCTCGGCCCCGCCGATCCGTCACCCGTGCCACTACGGGATCGACATGTCGACGACGCAGGAGATGGTCGCCCACGACAGGACCGAGGAGGAGGTCGCCGCCGAGCTGGGCTGCGACTCGCTCCGCTACCTGTCGCTGGACGGCGTGTACGAGGCGATCCGCTCCACGCGCGCGACCCACTGCGACGCCTGCTTCTCGGGCGACTATCCGCTCGCGCGGACCGAGTCCGCGAACGGAAAGTACGCGCTCGAGGAGCTGCCGGTCGTAAAGAGCTCGGTACCTGTGTAACGAGTCGGCCGCGGGCCGCTGCTCCCGCCGAGTCCGGCGTTACTGTGGCCTTCCTTGATGGACCTGAGCGCCGCACTGGATCAGCACTTCGGCTTCGCCGGCTTCCGGCGCGGCCAGCGCGAGGCGTGCGAGGCGGCGCTCGAGGATCGGGACGTGATGGTCGTGATGCCCACCGGCTCGGGCAAGTCGCTCTGTTACCAGCTGCCGGCCCTGCTGCGGGACGACCTGACGGTGGTGGTCTCGCCGCTCGTGGCGCTGATGCAGGACCAGGTGGAGGCGCTCGCCGCACGCGGGCTCGGCGAGCGGGTGGCCCTGGTCAACGCGCAGCAGAACGCCGGCGCCAACGCCCAGGCGATCGAGCGGGCGGTGGCCGGCGAGCTGAAGCTGATGTACGTGGCGCCGGAGCGCTTTGCCGCGATCGGGTTCCTCGACCGGATGCGCGCGGCCGAGGTGGGCCTGTTCGTGGTGGACGAGGCGCACTGCGTCTCGCAGTGGGGGCACGACTTCCGGCCCGACTACTTCCGCCTCGCAGACGCAGCGCGGATGCTGGACGCGTCGGCCATCGTGGCGTCGACCGCCACGGCGACCCCGCGCGTGGCGAGCGACGTGGTGCGCCGGCTCGGGCTACGCGACCCGCTGCGCGTGTCGACAGGGTTTGACCGGCCGAACATCAGCTTCGCCGTCGCGCGCCCGGGCGGCCACGAGAAGCGCGCGATGCTCGCGGAAGCGCTGCGCAGCCAGGACGCGTTGCCGGCGATCGTGTACGCGGGCACGCGAGCGGGCGCGGAGGAGATCGCGGCCGACCTGACGAGGGCGCTCGGGGAGGAGGCCGTGGCCTACCACGCGGGGCTCGACCGGGAGCACCGTGCCGAGGTGCAGCGCCGCTTCCTGTCCGACGACGTGCGCGTCATCTGCGCGACGAACGCGTTCGGCATGGGCGTGGACAAGCCGAACGTTCGCACCGTGGTGCACGCGAGCGTCCCGGCCTCGCTCGAGGCGTACTACCAGGAGGCCGGCCGCGCGGGGCGGGACGGGGTGCCGGCGCGCGCGCTGCTCCTGGCGGAGAACCGCGACAAGGCGCTCCACGTGCACTTCATCAAGCGCGAGGAGGTCGATCCGGGGCTGCCCGGCTGGCTGGCAGACCGCCTCATCGCCGCCGCCGACGGGGACGCCCGCTACTCGCTCGACGCGGCCGGGCTGATGCGCGACCTGCGAGGGGACGGTGAGCGGCTGCGGGCGCTGATCGGCCACCTGACGCGCGCCGGAGTGATCGCGCCGTCGCCGTCCGCGCCCGACCGGGTGGCCGGCAGGATCACGGGCCGCTTCGACGGCCGGGCGGCGGCGCTCTGCCGGACGTCCATAGAGGAGGGTGCACGCTCGCGCTGGCGGCAGTACCGCGAGATCTGGGCGTACGTGGAGGAGGAGGCGTGCAGGCGAAGGGCGATCCTGCGCCACTTCGGGGACGCGTCGGAGCCGGAGCTCGTGCTCGAGTGCTGCGACGTGTGCACCCCGGCGCTCGCGCTGAGCGTGCCGCCGCCGGACCCGGTCGAGCTGGGCGACCTGGACGACGCGATCATGTCCGTCGCCACGGG
>Ga0207706_10003615_pt1 | contig 14774 bp, 11 predicted proteins | sample KBSC53metaG_FD_184318 | JGI IMG/M metagenome (GOLD analysis project Ga0207706, IMG submission 184318) | Corn rhizosphere microbial communities from Kellogg Biological Station, Michigan, USA - KBS C5-3 metaG (SPAdes) (version 2) | ecosystem: Host-associated > Plants > Roots > Rhizosphere > Soil ... | reverse complement strand
AAGAAAATCTCATGGCCTTGGCTGCGGATGGGGATATTGTATTTGCTGTGTGGCTTGATCTTCGTGATGGACATAACAAAATTTTCGGAGCAAAGTCTATTGATGGAGGGCAATCGTGGTCAAAGAATATAATGATTTATGCTTCGCCAGATACCACTGTATGCGAGTGCTGCAAGCCTTCTGTTGCAGTCAGAGGAAATAATGTGTACGTGATGTTCCGAAACTGGATTGATGGCAACAGGGATATGTATTTGATTGGTTCTTCTAATGGCGGCGATAATTTTGGACAGGAACAGAAACTGGGTTCCGGAGGCTGGGCATTGGATGGCTGCCCAATGGATGGAGGCGGACTTGCAATTGATAAAAACGGGAATCCGGAAACAGTTTGGAATAGAAAAGGTGTGATCTATGCATGTGAGCCGGGAAAGGAAGAAACTGTAATAGGCAAAGGAAGGAATTGCACTATGGAGTCAGTCAACAGTAAATCTGTCTATGCCTGGATAGAAGATGGCGATGTGATTGTTAGAAAATCACAGGGAATGAAAAAGAATTTAGGTAAAGGGCAGCTTCCTGTCATCAAAGCTGTCAACAATGAACACATACTTTGCATTTGGCAAAACGAGAAGTATATCCACAAGGCTGTTGTGGAGCTATAGACTACTAAATAAAAAATCATATTGCAAAATTTAGTCGTTGGTATTCTTATATCGTTGAGTTCATTAACTATTTAACATGACCATTAAAATTTTTTGATTTGTATTACTAAACTTATACTTTAGCATCGAATGAAACGACTAGTCATTGCCACAGTTGCGATTCTTTACCTTACTACTTCGATAGGGATTGTTTGGCATTACCATTATTGCATGGGTGAACTGGTTAGGTGCGAAATTTGGGAAAATAAGAAATCTATTTGTAGTGAGTGCGGGATGTCACTTAAATCTGAATCAGCCGACAACGATTGTTGCAAGGATGAATGCAAGTATGTCAAAAATGATAAAGATCAGGATTCTCGCGTTTTTGCCGCGTCAACAGAGACCAAACTTCTATTCGCCTCAATTTGCGCTCAGCCAGTCTCAGTATCCTTCTTATCTCCTTTCTCAACCGTCAAGTTTTTACCCCTTAAAGTAGTCAGGCGAAGTTGTTCTTATTCTCTTAACGTAATCAACTGCACCTTCCGTATTTGATCTAGGGTGGAACAATGAACCAAAACTGACAGCGTCGCTTTTTAGATTCTGACGTTACAATTTTTAAGAAATTAATTCTGTAATTACATATGGAAACAAAAAAACCAATTGCCATTGTGGGTGGAGGTCTTGCGGGACTGACTGCGGCCAATTTTTTAAAAAGGGAAAATATCCCGTTTATTCTTTACGAGGCGGGGAGCAAAATATCGGGGCTCGCCGCCAGCTTTACCGACGCTGACGGCTTTACCAATGATTTTGGTGCACATTTCGTTACTAATCGTCTTTCAGATGCGATTGGAGTAAGTAAAGAGTGTCGCGTGGTTAAACATTATGGTGAAGCAATATGGTTCAAAGGCAAAAGTCATTACTATCCATTTGGACTGGCTCTGATTCCCCGAATGTCTATGAGTTTTATAAAGACAAAAATTAATTCAGTCTTTCACCGCAAGAAACCTAAATCGGCAGCTGAATGGTTTTCACTGCGCTACGGTCCAGCTTTTGCAAAAGAAATTGCTTTGCCATTAATTGAAGCATGGTCCGGAGCCGCTGCGGAAGATCTTTCGCCGGCAGTTGGTGAAAGTTTGCCAGGTAGTATCCTGAAGACATTTTATCTGAAGGCCGCGAGTATCGTTACTGGTCGAGCCGTGTCCTGCGGTTATAATCGAGAAAAGCCCGAGATGCCATCCGTTTATCATGTCTATCCAAATGGTGGCGTATCCACGCTGTGTACAAAACTTGCTAAGGGCATAGAAAATAATATAAAGCTTCAATCACCCGTGGAACAGATCATTGTGGAAAATGAAAAGGTCGTAGCAATAAAGGCCAGGGGAGAATTGCAGGAGGTTTCGGCCGTTATCAGCACCGCCCCCGCCAACATTCTAGCTAAAATGGTAACCGGAACTGATGCTCTAAAGGGCGTGGAGCGGTTCAGGTTTCGACCAATGGTTTTTGTAAACATGCGTTTTTTGGGTCGCAATCTTTTGCCGGATACCGTTCTTTGGTTTCCCGAATCAAAATTTCCTTTTTTTCGGCTGACAGAGGTTACTCGTTCGATGCCGTGGCTGGCGCCAGAAGGAAAATCCATCATCACATTCGACATTGGGTGTCAGAAGGAAGACGCGTATTGGACGATGGATGAGGAAAAGTTAACCTCTCTTTGTTTGGAATGCATAAAACCCGTGATTCCTGATGCACAAAAGAGATTCCTGGGTTGTACGGTCTTGCGAACGGCGATTTCCTATCCTGTCTATCTTAACGAGTACGAAAAAGACCGGCAAAAATTTGAGCGGTCAACTAACATTGAAAACCTTTTGAGCGTTGGGCGCAACGGTGAGTTTTCTCACAGGTTTATGGAAGATGTTTATTGGCGTACACGAAAAAAAGTTCAAGCCTTAGTTGAAGCCTACGATTAGGTGCAACCGTTTTTGGCCTGATGGGAATGGATTTCTTTTGGGAACTTACTATGTTCATTTTAATAATGTTGTTTGGGAAAGTGACACTAATGAAAAGGAATTGATACGCGCTGCTGCTGCATTGGAGCAAAACTCTGAACATCCTATTGCTACCGCGATAGTTCAAAAAGCAAAATGGGCTATGAAAATAATTCTTCTTTTCATTTTTACATCCTTTTCGATTGCATGTTTTGCACAACACCAGCATGAACACATGCCCGCAAAAAAAGACACGATTCCTTCGAAAAATGATATGAGTGGAATGAATATGCAGGAGGATACTGTTCCCCATGAAAATATGAAAGGCATGGGCGGAATGGGAATGATGTCTCATGTCTATTCGAAGAATCTTCCCATGGGCCGCAATGGTTCTGGGACGAGTTGGCTGCCCGATGCTTCACCTATGTATGCATATATGTTTCACAAAAAGGACTGGATGTTCATGCTCCATGAGAACTTATTTATTCGATACAATGACCAGGATTTTACAAACAAAGGATCACGCGGAGATAATGACGTGGATGTGCCTGCATGGGTGATGTTCATGGGTCAGAGACCTGTGGGAAAAAACGGGCTATTTCATTTCAGTACCATGTTTTCTTTCGATGCTTTGACTGCTCAATCCGGGGGATTTCCTTTGTTGTTTCAAACAGGCGAAGCCTACAAAGGCCAACCCATTGTTGACAGGCAGCATCCGCATGATTTATTCGCCGAACTTTCTGTGAGTTATTCGCAGGCATTATCGCACAAGGCCGATATATTTTTTTATGTTGGTTATCCAGGTGAGCCGGCCCTGGGACCTGTGGCTTTCATGCACAGGCCATCTGCATTAGCGGATCCTGATGCTCCCATTTCCCATCATTGGGTTGATGCTACACACATCACTTTCGGCGTTGCCACCATTGGTTTCAGATATGGCAATTGGAAAATCGAAGGCTCCTCTTTTACCGGCAGGGAGCCCGATGAAAACAGGTATGATTTTGATAAACCCCGTTTCGACAGTTGGAGCGGAAGATTGTCTTTTAATCCTTCAGAAAACTGGGCGCTACAGGTCTCACAAGGATTTATAAAAAGTCCCGAAGCGCTGCACCCGGATGAAGATATAAACCGCACAACCGCTTCGGTAATTTATAGTTTACCCGTTTCAAATGGTTCTTTCGATGCAACAGCTCTCTGGGGCCTGAATAAAATAAAGGATCAAAAAGGTGCCAATGCTTTTCTCCTGGAAGGCTCATGGAAAAGAAATAAACTGATTTTGTATTCACGATATGAATGGGTTCAGAAGTCAACCGAAGAATTGGCACTCGACGAAAATGTCTACGGGCCAACTTCAGTTTTTCCAATTAATACCTTAACTGCAGGAATGAACTACGATCTTTTTAAACTGGGACAACTAAATATTGCGGGTGGAGGTCAGTTGACCTTTTATCATGCAGATGGGAGCCTGGACCATTTATATGGAAGAAATCCAATGGCCTTCGAAGTTTATTTTAGACTGTACCATCCCTGATATGAGCGAACTAGATTTATAAGATGGATTCATTTGTTGATCGGGGTTCAGCCTAAATTCCTCCGGAGCTAATGACTGGCTTAGCTGTAAATTTATTTCCTGAATAGGTCGTCGCTGAAGTTAGGGGAAAGCGGATCACGTGGTTCCGGACAAATAAATTTGAAGCAGTATAATAATGAGAGCTGTCCTTAGAATTTTGACTGTTGCAATTGTTACGCTTTCAAAGAATAATTCTTTCTCCCAACACTCTATTCCGGATACAATCGCGACTTTTTTTTCCTCGGATCATCTCAGGTTTGATGGTAACCCTGACGATTCTGCGTGGCAATTAGCTCAACACATAAGCAACTTTACACAGCGGGAACCGCATTTTGGCGAACCAGCATCAGAAAAAACAGAAACAGCAGTTTTGTATGATAATGATAATTTGTACATCGGCGTTTGGTGTTATCAGCAAAGACCTGAAAGGATTGTTGCAAAATTTATGCAAAGGGATTTTGACTTCGCAAAAGACGATGTTTTTGGAGTATTAATCTCTCCCTTCAATGATGGAAGGAACGGATATCTATTTATTATTAATCCTAACGGTGCAAGAACGGACATGCAGGTGAGCTGGGAAAATGATAACATTAACTGGAATGGAGTATGGGACGCAAAAACCATCCGAAATGACAGTGGCTGGTTTGCAGAAATTCAGATACCATTCAGCACGTTTCAATTCAGAAAAGGTAGCTCGAAAATATGGGCGATCAATTTTGGAAGAACTATAGGTTATAAAAATGAAGAGGATCGATGGCAGGGATGGAGCCGTGACTACAGCTTTGAAAATTTCAGTAATACTGGCATCTTAACAGGCTTGAAAGATATTGGATATTCCAGGCGTTTCGAATTAAAGCCTTACGCGTTGGGCGGATTTGAGACAAACAGAAGTCAATCGCCATCCAGCGTAAGCACGACCTATCCGGGAAAAATTGGAGTTGATTTAAACGTCAATATTACACCGACGTTGAAATTAAATTTAACAACTAATACAGATTTCGCGCAGGTAGAGGCTGATAAAATACAAACAAACCTAACGAGATTCAATCTCTACTACCCTGAGAAAAGAGAGTTTTTCCTGGAGAGTGCAAATAGTTTTGAGTTTTACCTGGGAAACAGCAATGAATTGTTTTACTCGAGAACGATAGGTATCCAGGATCTGCGGCCTGTAAATATTCTCGGTGGCGCAAGATTATTTGGAAAAGTCGGCAGGAACAACATCGGTTTTCTGTGCCTCGAAACAGCAAAAGTGGATTCAGTTCCCGCTACAAACAACACGGTGTTTCGCTATAAATATGACCTGGGTGCTCAGTCGTATGTGGGTGGGATTATTACTTCAAGAATTAATAAGAACAAGGCGAACCAGGTCGTTGGGCTTGATGCAAATTATACGACCTCAAATTTTTTGAACAAAAAGAATCTTGTCATTGCGGGCTTGATAGCGGGAAGTACCGATGATCATAAAATGAATAGTAACTCTCTCGCGTACCGTATTTATTGTGATTACCCGAATGATCTCATTGATCATTTCATTGCTCTAAGCAGTTTACAACAAAACTTTAATCCGGAATTGGGCTTCCTGCAAAGAGGCAATTACAAAGCATTTAACTGGCACCTTGTTCTTGCTCCCAGGTGGCTGCAAAGGACGTTTCGCCAATTTGTCTTTAAACCATGGGAGTTGGCATACTTCATTACTCAAAGCACGAGCAAGCTGGAGTCATGGAACAATGAAACGACACCTTTGGGATTTATTTTGAAGAGTGGAGAACAATTCGAGTTTAATCTGCAACAATCCTATGATCGACTCGATCAAGAGTTCGACCTTACAGACAGTGCAATCATTCCGACCGGGAAATATCATATGCACTCGACCGAATTTCAAATCAGTACTTACCAGTCCCGGAAGATCTGGGTGCAATTGCTTTACAAATGGGGAACCTATTATACAGGGAAGATCAGCACCTTTTCATCATCGATGGGCATTAATTTTTCAAAACATTTCAACATGACCACTGACTATACTTATAACTTTGTCAGGTTGCCAGGCGAAAATGTGATCACAAACGAGCTGGCTCAATATTTCAACTTTGCATTTACCACGAAGCTCGATCTTTCGGCATTTATCCAATGGAACTCTTTAAACGATATCGTCTTTGGGAATGTCAGGTTGCACTGGATCCCAAAAATCGGGACTGATTTTTACTTTGTGTACAATAGGGGCTATGATCAGGTTAAGCAAATTGATTTATTAAAACCAAATGTTTCTTCAGGAGTAGGCAAACTAATCTGGCGGTTCACATTTTAAATGACTGTATTATTTACAGCCAACTCATCCGCACTTCAAAATTTCTTCAAAATATATAAATAATTTTATGAAACGTTTTGTAAAGATTAAAACTCTGAATATGAAACCAGGAATTTGTTCGTTCACAGTAAAGTTTTTTTCAGTTGCAGCCGTGCTGGTATGCAGCTCGGACATGTCCGCGCAAAAGAAAACAATAGATACAACTACTATTGAGCGAATAATCGGGATCAAAGGACAATCAAATAATGGAGAGTATAAGGTAACTATTCCTCAAAATGATCTGAGCGTTGAAGTGGACGGCTTCAAAATTATTCCAGGAATGGGGTTAGGGACATGGATCGCATTCACGCCGACGAAAGATGGAGCGATGATCATGGGTGACATTGTACTGACTGAGACAGATTTGAAAGGAGTTCAGCAGGAAGTTATAAAGCAGGGATTAACGATATCTGCTATTCACAATCATTTTGTCCGGAATCATCCGAATATTTTGTACATGCACATTGGTGGATCGGGTTCTACCGACCAGGTGGCGCAAAAAACAAAGGCCGTATTGGATAAAATTTCTTCATTAAGAGGCGGAGATCCGTCGAAGGGAACGGCATCAAGTGAAGCCGTTCCGAACTCGCTGGATACAAAAAAGCTCGATGAGATCATCGGCGCGAAGGCGACCATGAGTAAAGGAGTTTATAAATACACAATCGGAAGACCGGATGTAAACGTTACCGAACACGGAATGAGCGTGTCCACCTTTATGGGGTTTAATACCTGGGCAGCCTTCCAGGGTACGCCCGATCATGCCGCAGTGGCGGGCGACTTCACGATGACGGAAAATGAAGTGACCCCAGTAATCAAAGCATTGATTGAACATGACATTGAAGTGGTCGCGGTTCATAACCACATGGTACATGAACAACCACGAATATTTTTTCTTCATTATTGGGGTGTAGGAAATGCGGAGGAACTTGCAAAGGGACTAAGAGCGGCACTCGATCAGACCGGAAATAAAAATGCGGAGATGAAGAAAATGGATATGAAATGATAAAGTCAAAGACTTTCCTGGTGATATCCCTGGCTTGCCATTGTGTGTCCTGTAATAGTCAAAAACCATTTGGCACTGATGAATTGCTTTTGAAACAAAAAATCTCTCTGCCTGATGTCAAGGGAAGAATTGATCACATGGACGCCGATGTGAAAAAAGAGGTTGTTTTTATATCGGCATTAGGAAACAATTCCTTGGAAATTGTGGACATCAAAAATGGGAAACATTTATTCTCGATAAAAAAACTCAGCGAACCACAGGGAGTTATTTTTATTCCACAAACTAATGAGATCATGATCGCCAATGGCGGCGACGGCAGTTGTCAATTTTGTAACGCGGAGACTTTTCAAAACACAGGGACGATTGAGCTTGGCTCGGATGCAGATGATATCCGGTATGATTCGATCGATAAGAAAATTTATGTTGGTTATGGTAGCGGCGGAATTGCGGAAATTGATCCGATAAGACGTCAAAAAACCGCAGACATAAAATTGCCAGGACATCCTGAAGGGTTCCAACTTGATAAATCGCTGAAGAAAATCTTTGTCAATGTTCCTGATGCCAACCAGATAGACGTAATTGATCTCAAAAGTCGTGAGGTTGTTGCCAAATGGAAGACAGATTACAATGCCAACTTCCCTATGGCGATCGACGAATCAAGGCATATCATTTTTATTGGATACAGGCATCCGGCGAAATTAGTAGCCCTCGATGAAAACAACGGGAGGACGATTGCAGCAACTGACTTGATTGGAGACGCAGACGACCTTTACTTCGACGGTCGGTCGAAAAAAATATATGCCAGTGGAGGAGGTGGGGCGATAAATGTTTACCTGTTTGAAAACTCTGCATTTAGACAGATCACGGCCGTTGCTACCCGTTCCGGCGCGCGAACTTCACTACTTATCCCGGCATTAAATACTTTTATACTCGCGGAGAGAGCAACTGGGAACGACGCGGCACAATTGAATTTCTATAAGACAAAGTAATTCTTATGAAGTGGGCTACAACCGGCGGCTGGAGTATTCTTTAAGTGAAACTTCTGAGTAGATATGGTCAATGACAAATCTTCATACGGAATAAAACAATTATTTTTTTATTTCTTAAAGCTGGGTTCAATCGGTTTCGGCGGCCCGGTGGCACTCGTTGGTTATATGCACCGCGATCTTGTAGGTACACGTAAATGGATAAGCGAAGATGATTATAAAGAAGGACTGGCTCTCGCTCAACTTGCACCGGGTCCCCTCGCCGCGCAACTCGCCATCTATATCGGGTATATTGATTTTGGTATTGCGGGTGCAACAATAGCGGGATTGGCATTTGTGCTTCCATCGTTTTTGATGGTCGTTGCTCTGGGTTTCGCTTACGTAAAATTTGGCGGCCTTCCGTGGATGCAGGCGGTTTTTTATGGGGTAGGAGCAGCCGTCATTGGAATTATCGCTGTGAGCGGTTATAAACTCACAAAAAAAACAATTGGAAAGGATTGGTTATGCTGGCTTATCTTTTTAGGATTAGCGACTGTTACTGCCTTAACGGAAAATGAAAATATCTGGCTTATCCTTTTGTCCGGTGTTGTCGTCCTGGTGGTTAGAAGACCGCAACTATTTACAAATACCTCGAACTCTGTATTGCTTCCCTTTTTTTTACAGATTGCCGGCCAGGTTGCTTGGAATGAAAGACTTTTTAAAATTGCTATATTCTTTCTCAAAGCCGGAACCTTCATTTTTGGCAGCGGTCTGGCTATTGTTCCTTTCTTATATGGCGGATTGGTAAAGGAAAATCATTGGTTGAATGATCAACAGTTCCTGGACGCAGTTGCTGTTGCCATGATTACGCCGGGGCCGGTCGTGATTACAGTCGGGTTCATTGGTTACCTGATCGCCGGTCTACCCGGAGCGTGTATTGCAGCATTCGCAACTTTTCTTCCATGCTATCTATTTACGATCATTCCAGCGCCTTACTTTAAAAAATACGGGAAAAAACCAGGATTAAAAAATTTCATCGACGGAGTGACCGCGGCTGCAGTCGGCGCCATTGCAGGAGCGGTGATTGTTCTGGGTAAAAGACAGTTTAGCGATTTAGTTTCAGTCGCCATTGCATTAGCGGCTGTTTTGATTTTGATAAAGTTTAAGAAAATACCTGAACCAATTATCATTCTTGCAGCGGCGCTCATCGGGTTAGCATTGAAAATAATTCCCTGGTAAACTCACAAAAGAAAGTTGGGAACATTCTATGCAGGAGAACACAAAGTTCATTTCCTGGCTTATTGCCTTCCCATAAAAATTTCAAGACAATTAGATGAACAAAAATAGAGATCGGATTGACTTGGATGGGAAATGCATTTTTCCGGGTCAGTTAAGAGCATCCTGCAAACCGGGTCAACATACAAACTTTCGGGCTTTTCCAGAGCGATCTCAAAGACTTCACTCTCTTCGCTTACATTTTTAAAATTATAATTCCCGATCGACCTAAATGAATAAAACTTTTTATCCCTCACTGCATCTAAAAAATCCTTTGAACACAAAAAAGAACCCGGTGGTGCCTTTGAAGCGATCCTGGATGTAAGATTAAGAGCCGATCCGAAAAGATTGTTGTTGCGCTGTAATATCCGGCCGTAGTGAAGAGCGCCATGTACCTGGAGAAAATTGTATTCCCGGAAAACATTCTGTAACAGAACTTCTGCAGTTGAAAGTAAATCATCCGCTGAATCAGAAACGATCATTACCTCATCACCAACTCTCTCATGAACACGACTGGTTCCAACAAGAGAATTGTTTACTATTTCAACATACTTGTCGATCAGGTCTGCGGCGGATGAGGCTCCATGAGTTTCTGTCAAGGCCGTGTATCCCGACAAATCCGCAATTAATACAGCTAAATCCTGCTCCATCATTTTCAACGCAAAGGTATCTAATGAGACTATAAGTGTATCATACTAACTTGTTATCTTGTGTTCTTACGACCTGAATGCATGGAAGAAAAAAGAAATAAGTTACTGATCAAAAATATGGTTTGCCAGCGATGTGTTCTTACTGTGGAAAATATTTTGACTGATCTCAAAATTCCTTTTCATAAAATTTCCCTCGGCGAAGTTGATCTTGAAGAAAAACTAACCGATACCGATTTGAAAAAGATTGACCAGGAACTAAGCAATGTGGGGTTTGAACTTATTGAAGGGAGAGTAAATAAAATTATTGAAGATATTAAGAAGGCTGTCATGGAATATTTGAATCTTGGGATGGAAAGGGAAAACCTGAAGCTTTCTTTATTTATTGTCAAGAGAATCCCTTATGATTACAGTTACCTCAGCGATCTCTTCTCCACCATTGAAGGAAAAACCATTGAGCAATTCTTCATTTTAATGAGGATAGAAAAGGTAAAGGAACTTCTTGTTTACGACCAGCTGTCACTTACAGAAATATCTTACCAAACGGGTTTTAGCAGCGTTCATCATTTGTCTGCCCAATTTAAAAAAGTCACCGGGCTAACACCCTCACATTTTAAAAAGATCGCTGCCGATAAACGAAAATATCTCGACCGCCTGTAATCCAAAAATTATATAAATCTTCCCCTGAATAGCATAAGGATTTCGCCTTCGTGCAGCCATAGCTTTGTATCGTACATTAATCAATAACATAAAAAACAAAATCATGGAAGCAACAGTTAAAAATCACGAATCAAATTGCTCTTGCAATCCTTGTCTGTGTGGCGAGAACTGCGCGTGCGGAACCGCGACTAAATGAGCAAAAGGAGAGAGGTCATGCGCCTCTCTCTTTCTTTGATGTTTATAACAATAAGAGCTGGATGAAGGAGTGATCATTGATTTTGTCTGTTTCTGACATCTTACCGTCCGTCGAACACTTACTTACTCGACTAATTTTACATCATAAAATCAAAAAAATGAAAAAGCAAACAAAAGTAGTTGAATACAATCTTGAGGCTAGTGTGTTTAACTGGGAAATAGGTCCCGGAAAAACAGTTGAAGCGTGGGGATTTAATAAGCAACTCCCTGGTCCTGTACTGCAAGCCAATGTGGGCGATGCAGTTGTAATCCGCGTTACCAACAGTCTTACACAACCAACAACAGTACACTGGCATGGGCTGTGCCTCCCTGCATCCATGGATGGAACAGACGCTGCTCAAAAGCCAATAGCGCCTGGTGAGACTTTTGAATACCGATTTGAAGTTCATCAGGCAGGAACCTTTTGGTATCACTCACATACCAATGAAACGTTTCAGATGGAAAGAGGTTTGTACGGAGCTCTTGTCGTACATGAAGACACCGATCCGGTAACAGATCGAGACAGAATATTTATGATCGACGACATGAAGCTTGACGCTAACAATGAGTTTACCGCACCAGGCTGGTATGTTCCAAGGGTTATCGAAACACATGATGGGCGGCAAGGCAATACACTATTAATAAATGGTAAAGAAAACCCAACGATAAATGTGCATGCAGGGCAAATGGAGAGGTGGCGTTTTATCAACTCATCGAGTGCGAGGTATTTTTTGCTACACATGGAAGGCCGCGAGTTCAAAATCATAGGAACCGATGGTGGCTTATTGGAAAGCCCGAGACCAGTGACGGAAGTCTTAATAACTCCCGGGGAACGAATGGATGTCGTTGTGGGACCTTTTAATGAAGGAGAGACATTTTTAATTGAGTCCTTGCCCTATAACAGAACTACTTTTTTGAGACCAAAACGTGAATCGTTTGCTACGGTAAAGGTTGGGGAACGAAAAAAGTCGATCGCCTTTTTGCCTGAAACATTGCGAAAGATTGAACCGATCGCCCGCCAGGATGAACCGGTAACCCGAAAGATAAAGCTATCTGTTGGGCCTTCGTTTAAAAACGGAATGGATTTTAAGATAAATGATCATGTTCACGTCAACGACAAACCAGTTAAAGTTGGCGAACTGCAGGTCTGGGAAATAGACAATGTCAGCTTAATGGATCACCCGTTCCACTTACATGGATTTTTCTTCCAGGTTCTTGATGAGAACGGCAAAGAACCTGAATACAGAGCGTGGAAGGACACATATAATATAAAGCCACGGACAAAAGTTAAGATCGCCTGGATACCTGATAACCGCCCGGGCACATGGATGTATCACTGTCACATTTTAGAACACCATGCCGCAGGTATGATGGCCAACTTTGATGTGATTGATGGGAGCAAGCCGTATATAGAGAAGCCGGCTCAGCACGTTCATCACCACCATATGTAAAAGACAATAAAAGGAAACCGGGAATTATGAAGTATCTCAGTAAATTAAACCTGGAAATTTAAAATTGAGAAATACAATATGAGAAAGATGGCTTTCATAATTCCTCCATTTGTTGAGATACTAGATCTCGCGGGGCCGGCCCAGGTGTTTACCGAAGCGAAATTTAATGGATATGAGTTATCTCTGGAATATTATTCTTACAAGAATGAAATCACCAGTACATGCGGCCTCCCCTTTAACAACATCAGGAATTATAGGGACGCTGAACTACGCGAGGGCGATTTTGTTTTTGTGCCGGGTATGGATGATAAATATGTGAGAAGTATGAGTTTTAAAGTTGAAAAGGAATTCTTTGACTGGTTAAGGCAATGTTCGGCGAAGGGAATATTTGTCTGTTCGATCTGCAATGGAGCTTTTGCATTGGGTCACGCAGGTTTGTTAAGAGATACCGAGTGTACTACGCACTGGAGAAGGATCGAGGAAATGCAAGCAGAGTTTCCAACTGCAAAGGTAATTTCTGACATACTTTTCAAAAAGAGCAACAATGTGTATACAAGTGCCGGGATCAGCGCGGGGATTGACCTTGCCCTCGCTATTTTGGAAGAATTAAAAGGGCCATTGTTCACACATAAGGTTGCCAGGGGATTAGTGGTATATCACAGGAGGAGCGAGGGTCATACTCAGCAGAGCATTTACCTTGATTATAGGAATCATATCAACCCGAATATACACATAGTCCAGGACCACCTCGTCGAGCACCTCGCCGATGAAAATTCAATTGAAGACCTTGCATCTCTGGTTGCCATGAGTCCAAGAAATTTAAGCCGTGTTTTCAAAGAGAAGACCGGGACTACAATACATGAATACCTTACGCTTTTACGCCTGGAGTTTGCAAAAACAATGCTGAACAACCCAGATTTTACGGTTGAATATATTGCCTCCAAATGTGGATTCAAAACATCAAGACAATTACAAAGGCTTTTGAAGGCAACTGAAAGTAAGAGGCATGTTGGCGCTTCCTAATAGTATGTTAGGACACTCGGTATGGAGGCCTGTCCGTTCGTGACTTCTTCTTTCTATCGCATTGTTTCGCTTGTACAGGATCTTTGGGAAATACTTTCACCTTGTTAAAAAAAGACAAATGATTGAAATAATTTCAGGCATTGTTACAGCCGTTGCGGTAATTATTCTTACACGGCTACTGTCCAAATTTTTTACTGCAAAGTTGATGGCGACAACCATTTTAGTGGCGATCGCATTTATCTACGTGGGATTCTCGCTAAAAGACAATCCTGTAACACTGATTGCTTTAGAAGTGAGCGTTGCTTTGATTTTATATTTCACGGCAATTGCAGGTTATACGCGAAATAATTCTCTAATAGCCTGGGGGATCATCTTTCATGGCGTGTGGGACATACTTCATCATAACGATACTCTCATACGCACCCATATTCCAGGTTACTGGCCATCGTTTTGCTTGGTCGTAGACATCATAGACGGGTTGTATTTTTTAATCCTGTTCAAAAACCAGAAAAGTGCAGCGATTAGCCGCCTTTAATTTCTCTTCTGTATCAATCGGCGTAGTTTCAGGCTCCCCTGCAAGCCCGAGAAAGGGCGGCGATCGTATTCGTCTGTTTCCGCCGCCCGATATCTCCTCCCTTTAACCCGGAACTGGTTCAACGCTCCGGTAAATATCACTTATTGATTCTTCTTTTCTACCAGCTCTTTTCCGCACTTAGGACAAACGCCCTCTTTGTCAAGTGCAACATCCGGGTGCATTGGGCAGGTATATGTCTTCGTTACTTCGGCTTTCATTTGTTCTTTTGGAGAAAGATTCATTTTCCTGCCGCATTTCGGACATTTGCCCGGGCTGTGACTGGCTTCATCCATGTGCACAGGACATGCATAATTTTTTGTTACACTTGCCTTCATTTGTTCTTTGCTTGACAGGTTAAGATCCATGCCACATTTCGGGCATTTTCCTGGTTGCATGCTAACAACATCGGCA
>Ga0207706_10003614_pt1 | contig 14775 bp, 15 predicted proteins | sample KBSC53metaG_FD_184318 | JGI IMG/M metagenome (GOLD analysis project Ga0207706, IMG submission 184318) | Corn rhizosphere microbial communities from Kellogg Biological Station, Michigan, USA - KBS C5-3 metaG (SPAdes) (version 2) | ecosystem: Host-associated > Plants > Roots > Rhizosphere > Soil ... | reverse complement strand
GCATCAAGACCGAGCGCCTCGCCTTCGCGACCTTCGTCAACATGGGCGTGCTGTCCGCGCTCGCCGGCCTCGTGTTCGCGGCCCGTCTCAACACCGCGACGCCGAAGGCCGGCCTCGGCTTCGAGCTCGACGTGATCGCGGCCTGCTTCATCGGCGGCGCCTCGGCCTCCGGCGGCGTGGGCAAGGTGATGGGCGCGGTGATCGGCGCCTTCGTGATGGGCGTGATGAACAACGGCATGTCCATCCTGGGCATCGGCATCGACTACCAGCAGGTCATCAAGGGCCTGGTGCTGCTGGCGGCGGTGTTCGTCGACGTGTACAACAAGAACAAGTGACGCAACGGAGGGCGGCATGAGCGGGCGCTTCATCGGCATCGACTGGGGCACGACGCACCGGCGCGCGACCTTGCTCGATGCGCAGGGCCAGGTGCTTGCGCAGCGCAGCGATGCCGACGGCACGCTGGCCTGCGCGGGCCGCTTTCAGGCCTCGCTGGCGGCGCTGCTGCAGGGCTGGCCCGACGTGGATGCCTCGGTGCCGGTGGTGATGTCGGGCATGGTGGGCTCGGCGATCGGCTGGCAGGAGGTGCCGTACCTCGACGCCGCCACGCCGCTCACGCAGCTCGGCCGCCACCTCGCTCCGGTGCGCGACGCGCCGCAGGGCCGCCGCTGCTTCATCGTGCCCGGCTGCCGCTGGCGCGATGCCGACGGCGATGTCGACGTGATGCGCGGCGAAGAAGTGCAATTGCTCGGCGCGCTGCAGCTGCTCGGCCCGCAGGCGGCCGATGGGCTCTACGTGCTGCCCGGCACCCACAGCAAATGGGTCGAGCTGCGCGACGGCTGCGTGCGCTGGCTGCGCACCTACATGACCGGCGAGCTCTACGCGCTGCTGCGCGAGAAGGGCACGCTGGCCGCGATGATGCAGGCCGGCGAGGCCGATGCCGACCGGCAGATGTTCGCCCAGGGCGTGGCCGATGTCGGCGAGTTCGCGCTGAGCCATTCGCTCTTCGGCGCGCGGGCCCGCGTGGTCACCGGCGCGTTGCCGGCCGCCGCGGCTTCGGCCTACGTCAGCGGCCTGCTGATCGGCGCCGAATGGAAGGATCTGGCCCGCCTGACCGAGCGGCCCGCCGCGCCGATCCGCCTGATCGGTGATCCGCGGCTGGCGGCGCACCACGCGGCCTGTGCGTACCAGCTCGGTGAAGCGGCCGACGTGCTGGACGTGCAGGCGGTCCAGCTGGCGGCCTGGCAGGCCCTGCGCGAGCAAGGTGGTTTTCAATGAGCAACGAGACGGTGCTGCTGCCCGATCCCCCGCTGGTCGCGATCCTGCGCGGCCTGGTGCCCGAGCAGGCGGCCGATGTGGGCCAGGTGCTGTTTGAAGCGGGCTTCCGCTCGCTCGAGGTGCCGCTGAACCGGCCTGGTGCGCTGCAGAGCATCGAGGCCTTGGTGCGCATCGCGCCGCCCGGCGCGCTGGTTGGCGCCGGCACCGTGGTCACGCCGGAGCAGGTGGGGCAGGTCGCTGAGGCCGGCGGCCGGCTGATCGTGTCGCCGCACTGCGACACCGCGGTGATCGCCCGCAGCCGCGAGCTGGGGCTGTATTCGGCGCCGGGCGTGTTCACCGCGACCGAGGCCTTCGCGGCGCTGCGCGCCGGCGCGCAGGCGCTGAAGCTGTTTCCCGCCGAGGCCATGGCGCCGGGCGGCCTGCAGGCGCTGGCGACCGTGCTGCCGCCCGGCACGCCGCTGTGGCCGGTGGGCGGCATCACGCCGGGCAGCTTTGCGCAGTGGCGCGCGGCCGGTGCCACCGGCTTCGGCATCGGCGGCGCGCTGTTCAAGCCCGGCGTCGGGCTGGACGATCTGCGCACGCGGGCCCAGGCTTTCGTGCAGGCCTGGCGCAACCACCCAGATAGGGCATAGGACTTGCCTGCGCGGGAAGGTAAGCTGCCTCGCAGAAAGGACGTGCCCCCATGAAGCCCACCGTGATCGAGCTTTTTGCCCACGCCGCCGAGCGGGCGCGTGATGTCGCGGTGATGATGGATGCGGCGCGTGCGCTCACCGTGCTGGGGCGCGCCCGGCTCGCCACCGAGCCGGCCGCCGACGGCTCGGGCCTGATCGACACCGAGGTCTTCAGCCTCTACCAGACCGCCGAGCGTCTGGGCCACCATGTGCGGCAGATGTCCAGCGAGGCGCGCACGCTGCTGGTCACCGCCAAGCAGATGCTCGAGACCCAGCCGCAGCCGGTGGCCACGCCGCACGACTTCCACAATGTCTGCGCCATGATGGACCAGGCGATGGAGCGTGCGGTCGAGGCGGTCGACCGCCTCGATGCGATGCGCCTGAGCATGGATGCCGCCTCGCCCGCCAACCCCGGCGATGCCGCCGCCGCCGAGCCCACCACCGAGGTGCGGCAGTGCACCGACGCGCTGTTCCAGCGCCTGCGCTTCGGCAGCGACTCGTACTGAGCCACGCCCCGCCTGCCGCGGCAGGCATCAAATCTGCCGGTCTTCTCCAGCCGGGCCCGTGTTGCGCGGGCCCTTTTTCCAACCCAGGCTGCGAAGGAGACCACGATGAACCAGATTGCCGATGTGATGACGCGTGACGTGCGCACCGTCTCTCCGACCGACACGATGCAACGCGCAGCGCAATGCATGGACGAGCTCAACATCGGTGCCGTGCCGGTTTGCGACGGCACCAAGCTCGTCGGCATGGTGACCGACCGCGACATCACCGTGCGCGGCGTCGCCACAGGCAAGCCGGCCGACAGCACCCCGATCAGCGAGGTGATGAGCCAGAGCGTGCGCTGGTGCTATGAAGACCAGGACATCGACGACGTGCTCGACGAGATGCGCGACGTGCAGATCCGCCGCGTGCCGGTGGTCGACCGCGACCACAAGCTGGTGGGCATCGTGGCCTTGGGCGACCTGGCCGAGCGCGGCGGCGAGAAGCGCCGCGTCGCCGAGGCGCTGAAGGACATCTCGACGCCGTCGCAACCCGACCGGCACTGAGCCGGGCTCGCACGATGGCGGGCACCGAAGCTCCCACCCCACGGCCGGGCGCCGCGCCGCCCGGGCCGGCCCATCCCGGCGACGAGGCGCCGCCGGGTGCGCCGGGCACCGGCGAGAACGTCTGCCGCCGCTGCGGCGGCACCGGCCGCGCCGAGCAGGGCCAGCCCTGCCCGGCCTGCGGCGGGACCGGCAAGGTCACCGTCGGCATCGGCGGCGCCTAGCGACGCTCCATCCCTTGGAAATTTTTCCGCTCTTCGTGATGCGCCGCGCGGCCCTGGGTGGCACCTCAGTTGCCGCGCCAGAGACAGCCGCAACAACCCCAGAAGGAGTACGCGATGGACCCGATGTGGATCGTGTTGGCCGACGAAGGAAAGGCGCGCATCCTCGAATGCCGCGAGCCCGGCCACCAGCTCGAAGAGGTGGAGGAACTCACCGATGCCGGCGCGCACGCCGACAACGCCGATTTCCGCCGCGATGCTTACGGCCGGCGCAGCGGCGGCGACATACGCATGGGCGGCAACGCCACGGCGTCTGCCGGCGAGGAGAAGCTCGACCACGAGGCCGAGCTGTTCGCGCGCCGGGTGGCCGAGCGCCTGAGCGAGGCGCACCGCCAGCACCGCTACGGCCAACTGCGCATCGCCGCGGCGCCGCGCTTCCTGGGCCGGCTGCGCAAGGTGATGGACCAGGAGGTCAGCAAGGCCGTGGTCGACGAGATCGACAAGGACTGGCTGCAGCTCGATCGCCGCACGCTGGCGCAGCGCCTGTTCCCCGAGCAGCAGGGGCAACGCAACGCCTGACAGCGCATGCCTACAGTGAGTGGCAGGTACAGCCATTGCTCGATCTCAGCTGTCACCACTCACTGTCTTTTTACAGGCAACCATGGCTCAACAGGAGACACGGTCCGGCGCGAGGGAGCGACGCGTCGGACGCCTCGTGATCATCGGCGGCAACGAGGATCGCGACAACGACAAGCGGGTGCTGCACCGCTTCGTCGAGCTCACCGGCAGCGACAAACCCAGGATCATCGTGTTCACCGCGGCCAGCGGCGAAGACGACGAGATGTGGCAGGTCTATCGCACCGCCTTCCGTGACCTGGGCGCGCAGCCCGAGCCCCTGCACGTGGGCTCGCGCGAAGAGGCCAACGACCCCGCGGTCGCCAAGCGCCTGCTCGAGGCCGACGGTATCTTCATGACCGGCGGCGACCAGAAGCGGCTGCTGGCGCTGATCGGCGGCACCGCGCTCGACGATGCGATGGAGCAGGCCTTCTACGAGCACGGCCGCTGCATCGCCGGCACCAGCGCGGGTGCGTCGGCCATGGCCGAGCACATGCTCGCCACCGGCTCGGCCGAGGTGCAGCCGGAGAAGGACATGTCGGCCCTGGCGGCGGGCCTCGGGCTGATCCAGCGGGTCGTGATCGACCAGCATTTTTCCGAGCGCCAGCGGCTCGGCCGCCTGCTCACCGTGGTGGCGCAGAACCCCTACCTGCTCGGCATCGGCATCGACGAGGACACGGCGTTGATCGTCGAGCCCTCGCATGGCATCGAGGTGGTTGGCGACGGCGCCGTGACGCTGATCGACGGGCGCCAGATGTCGTCGAATTTCCTCAACGTGCAGCGGCGCGAGAAGCTGGAGCTGATCGACGTGAAGCTGCATCTCTTGCCGGCCGGTGCGCGCTATTGCGTCAACGGCGACGTGAAGCGCGAGCCGTCTCCGGACGACGAGGCCGGGGACCCGCGTGAGTTGCCGGCGGCCTTGAAGGACATCGTTTCCATCCTGACCCAGCAGGGAGCCCATTCGTCATGAAGATCGTCGACAGCCGCCTGCTGCGCGGCCCCAACCTCTATGCCCGCAAGCCATGCATGGTGGCGATCATCGACCTGGAGGATCTGGACGAGATCCCCTCGAACCAGATCGACGGCTTCACCGACCGGCTGCTCGAATGGCTGCCGGGGCTGCAGGAACACCATTGCGGCCTGGGCTACCGCGGCGGCTTCGTCGAGCGGCTGCGCGAGGGCACCTACATGGCCCACATCACCGAGCACATCGCGCTCGAGCTGCAGTCGCGCGCCGGCACCGAGGTGCGCTACGGCAAGACCCGCATGCTGCCGCACAAGCCGCGCCACTACCGCATGGTGATGGGCTATGCGATCGAGGCGCTGGCCGAGAAGGCGCTCGCGCATGCGGTGCGCATCGTCGAGGCGGCCGCACGCAACGAGGCGGTCGACGTGCCGGCGATGCTGCAGGAGCTCAAGCGCATCCACTGCCGGCACGGGCTGGGCCCGAGCACGCGCGCGGTGATCGAGGCCGCGCGCGAGCGCGGCATCCCCTCGCTGCGGCTGTCGAACGACGCCAGCCTGTTCCAGCTCGGCTGGGGCGCGCGCCAGCAGCGGCTGCAGGCCACGATCACCGGCCGCAGCGGGCAGATCGCCGTCAGCATCGCGAGCGACAAGGACCTCACGAAGCAGCTGCTGTCGGCCGCCGGCGTGCCGGTGCCGCGCGGCCGCACCGTGACCACGCTCGAAGAGGCGGTGGAAGCGATGCGCGACATCGGCGTGCCGGTGACGGTGAAGCCGCTCGACGCCAACCAGGGCAAGGGCGTGACCACCAACGTGCGCAGCAACGACGACCTCGCCGCGGCCTTCGCGCGGGCGCTCGAGCACGGCGACGAGGTCCTCGTCGAGCAGCACATCGTCGGCCGCGACCACCGCGTGCTGGTGGTCGATGGCCGCGTGGTCGCCGCGTCGCGCCGCATGCCGCCGCTGGTGGTGGGCGATGGCGCACACACCGTGCGCGAGCTGGTCGAGCAGGTCAATGCGGACCCGCTGCGCGGCGAAGGCCACGAATCGGCGCTCACGCGCATCCCGCTCGATGCCTGCGCGGCGCGCTGCCTCGCTACTCAGGGCTTCGACTTCGACAGCGTGCCGCCCGCCGGCGAGCAGGTGCTGCTGCGCGGCAACGCCAACCTGTCGACCGGTGGCTGCGCCTACGACGTGACCGACGTGATCCATCCCGAGACCGCCGCGATGTGCGTGCGCGCCGCGCGCCGCATCGGGCTCGACGTGGCCGGCATCGACCTGGTGTGCCGTGACATCGCGCAGCCGCTGGGGCCGCAAGGCGGCGCGGTGATCGAGGTCAACGCGGCACCCGGCATCCGCATGCATGAGCAGCCCTCGCACGGCATGGCGCGTGCGGCCGGCGCGGCCATCGTCGACAGCATGTTCGCGCCCGGCGACGACGGCCGCATCCCGCTCGTCGCGGTGACCGGCACCAACGGCAAGACGACGACCACGCTGGCCATCGCCGAAGGCCTGCGCACGGCGGGCCTGCGCACCGGCTACACCACCACCGAAGGGGTGTTCGTCGACGGCCGCCGCGTGATGGAAGGCGACTGCACCGGCTACTGGTCGGCGCGCGCCATCCTCACCGACCCCGAGGTCGACGCGGCCGTGCTCGAGACGGCACGCGGCGGCATCCTGAAGCGCGGCCTCGCGTACGACCGCTGCGACGTGGCCGTGGTGCTCAACATCAGCGCCGATCACCTCGGGCAGGACGACATCCACACGCTCGACGAGCTGGCGCAGGTGAAAGGTGTGGTGGCCGATACCGCGCGCCGCGCGCTGGTGCTCAACGCCGAGGACGAACGCTGCGTCGCGATGGCCGCCGAAGCGCGCGAGGGCGTCGAGGTGCTCTATTTCTCGCTGCAGCCGGATCACCCGGTGGTGCTGCGGCACCTGTCGCAAGGCGGGCGCGCGATCGTGGAGCGCGACGGCGAGATCCTGGTCGCGCAGCGCGACGAGTGGCTGCCGGTGGTGCGTGCCGACCGCCTGCCGTTCACGCTGGGCGGCAGGGCGCGCCACAACGTCGCCAATGCGCTGGCCACCGTGGCGGCGCTGGTCGCCCTGGGGCAGCCGCTGCAGACGATCGCCCAGGCGCTCACGGGCTTCACCTGCTCGTCGGAGGCCAACCCGCTGCGCTTCAACGTCTTCCAGCTGCCGCAGGACGTGCGGCTGGTGGTCGACTACGCGCACAACCTGGCGGCCTACCGCGCCTTGATCGACACCTGCCGGCGGCTCGACGGCGGGCGGCTGATCGGCGTGGTTTCGGCGCCCGGCGACCGCCGCGACGAGGAGCTGCGGCAGATCGGTCGCCTGTGCGCCGAAGGCTTCGACGACACCATCGTCTACGAGATCGACGAAGACCGTGGCCGGCCGCAGGGTGCCACCGCGCGGCCGCTGATGGAAGGCGCCGCCGCCTCGGGTCGGCCGGCGAGCCAGATCGTCGACATGCGCAGCGCGCTGCGCGAAGGCCTGCGGCGCTGCCGGCCGGGGGACGTGCTCGTCTACGCCTGCGCCACCCACCTGAACGACCTGGAGGCGGCCTTCGGCCCGCTGCCCATGAGCGAAGAGCGCAACGCCGCCGGGCCGGCGCTGCGCCTGGCCTGGTCGTCGGAGCCGCGCACGCCGCAATGCGCGCCGGATGAACGGCAGGCGGTGCCCGCGGGCATGCGCCGCATGGCGCTGCCGCGCCGGCAGGAACCGGCCTGATCCCGGATCACGAATCCCCGAAAGGAGAATCCATGCAAAGCAAAGTCAAGCTCTTCGGACACCCGGTGCACCAGATGCTGATCGTGTTCCCGCTCGGCCTGCTCGCCACCGCCGTCATCTTCGACCTGATCCACCTCGCCTCCGGCCGGCCGCTGATGGCGGTGGTGGCGCACTGGATGATCGCCGCGGGCCTGGTTGGCGGCGTGGTCGCGGCGCCCTTCGGGCTGATCGACTGGCTGGCCATCCCGGCCGGCACGCGCGCCAAGGCGGTGGGCGCGATGCACGGCGGCGGCAACGTGCTGGTGCTGTTGCTCTTCGCCGGCAGCTGGTTCCTGCGCATGGCGTCGCCGGAGCTGCCGGGCACGCTGGCGATGGCGCTGTCGTTCATCGGCGCCGCGATCGCCAGCGTCACCGCATGGCTGGGCGGCGAGCTGGTCGACCGGCTGGGCGTGGGCGTCTATGAAGACGCCGGGCTCGATGCGCCGACCTCGCTGCGTGCGGGCAAGCAGCCGCTGCGCGAGCGCACCACCGCGGCACGTTGACGCCCGCCGCAGGAGCGATTTCCGATGCAAGCGCCGGCGAAATACCTTGTGCTGATCGATGCGGGCGGCGAAATGATCGCCCGCATGTTCGATGCGCAGTTGCGGCTGGTCTCGGAGTTCGACGCCAGCTCCGAAGAAGTGGCCGTGATGACCACCGGGCTGCGCCCCGAGCGGGGCGCGCAGGGCGCGTTCTGGGATCGCGCCCTCAAGGGCCACAGCGCCGAGGAGCGCGCCGTGGCCGAGGTCTACACGCTGGATGTCTAGCTGCGCGGCGCGGTGATAGGAGGCGCCTTGGTCACGCGGGTCTTGCCGCCGGTGGTGACGAGGATCACCGCATCGCCCGGGTTCAGGGTCTCCGACGCCTTGGCCTGCACGATCGCCCGGCGTTCGCCGTTGGCCAGCTGCACGAGGATCTCGACGGCGTTTTCCTTCGTGGTGGAGCGCTCGACCGCGTTACCCACCACCGCACCGGCCACCGCACCGAGCACGCCGACCACGGCGCCCTCGCGGTGCCCGCCGACGGTGGAGCCCGCCACGCCGCCGACGATGCCGCCCGCCGCGGCGCCGATACCGCTTTGCGTGCCGTCGACCGTGACCGGCCGCACCGACAGCACCGTGGCGTCCTGCACCTGCGACAGGCGCTGGGCGTCGCCACGCTGGATCACGTCGGGGCTGGTGGTGGTGCAGGCGGCGAGCGCTGCGACGAGCAGCGTCGACAACAAGGTCTTGGTCATGGGGTTCCCCTCGAGACGGTATGGAATGAAGGCGCAACGCGCGCGACGAAGCCGCCGTTGACGCGGCCCTTCCAGCATGGACCCGCTTCGCAGGCGCGAGTTCCGGTGAAGTTTCTTTGCTTGCCGCGGCTATCCGTGCAGCCGGCTGTTGCGGGGCACGCTGGCGAGCAGGAATTCCATCTGGTCCGCCAGGATACGCCGGCCACGCAGGATCATGTCTTCATGCAGGCTGGGCACGTAGGGCAGGTACAGCAGGCTCATGTGCGCTTCCTCGGGCATCCGGTTGCCCTTGCGGCCGTTGCAGGAGCGGCAGGCCGTGATGCAGTTCATCCAGCTGTCGGTGCCGCCGCGCGAGGTGGGCACGATGTGCTCGCGGGTCAGGTCGTCGAACGGATAGCGCTGGCCGCAATAGGCGCAGATGTGGCGGTCGCGCACGAAGAGCTTGGGGTTCGACAGCGCCGGCGTCTGGCGCCACGCGCGGCTGGGGATCGCACCGCGCACCGCGATGATCGAGTGCACCTCGATGCGCGACTGCAGCCCGGTGGCACGCTGGATGCCACCGCGCATCACATGGAAGGCCTCGCCCAGCGTCCACGCCACGCCGTCGCTGGCGTAGATCACGGCGGCTTCCTTGGCCGTGATCCATGCCTGCGGGCGCCCGGAGACGTCGAGCTGCAGAACATCCATCATGCGAACCGACTCCTGTGGTGGCGACATCGCTGATCCCCCGCAGCATATCGCGGTAATGTGTCAGCACTCAACATGCCCGTGCCGGCCAGCGTTCCTAGAATGCCGTTCATGCGATTGATGCCCTTGTTGCTGATCGTTCTGGCCCTCGTGGCCGGAAACCCCGCCCGGGCCGCCGCCGGTGCCGCTTCCGCCCCCGCGGCGGCCGCTTCCAAGGGTGATGCGCCGGCGCCGGCGGCCTCCGCCGCGTCGGCGCCCGAGGCCGAAGAGGCGGCCGAGCCCCCGCCGCCGCTGTCACCCACCGGCCAGCGCGTCTACGAGGGCGCGAAGAACCGGCTGGTGCAGGTGCGCACGCTGCTGAAGGCGCAGGACAGCCAGTCTTCGGTGGGCTCGGGTTTCCTCGTCAGCGACGAGGGCCACCTGATCACCAACTACCACGTGGTCAGCACCTACGCGCTGCAGCCGCAGAGCCACCGGCTGGTGTTCGTCACCGCCGATGGCCGGCAGGGCGCCCTGCAGCTGATCGATGTGGACGTGGTGCACGACCTCGCGCTGCTGAAGCCGGTGGAGCCCACCGCCTTTGCCGGCCGCGGTTTCATCGGCTTCAGGCCCGGCAACCTGCCACTGTCGCGCGGCGAGCGGCTGTATTCGCTGGGCAACCCGCTCGATGTGGGCTTCGCCGTCACCGAGGGCTCGTACAACGGGCTGGTCGAGCGCAGCTTCGTGCCGACCATCTTCTTCGGCGGCTCGCTCAGCCCCGGCATGAGCGGCGGGCCCGCGCTCGATGCGAAGGGGCGCGTGATCGGTGTCAACGTCGCGACCCGGCGCGATGGCGAGCAGATCAGCTTCCTGGTGCCGGGCTCGTTCGCGCAGGCGCTGCTGGAGCGCAGCCGCACGGCCAAGCCGCTGGCGCTGCCGGCCTTTGAGCCGATCACCAAGCAGGTGATGACCTACCAGGACGAGCTGGCCAAGACCTTCGTGAAGCTGCCATGGCGCAGCGCCGGCCATCCGCGCTATGCGATCCCGGTGCCGCGCGAGGATTTCCTGCGCTGCTGGGGCCGCAGCACGCCGCCGGAATCGCGCGGCCTGGAGTTCGAGCGCTCCGACTGCCAGATGGAAAGCCGGGTCTACATCTCCTCGGTCTTCAGCACGGGTCAGATCAGCGTGCGCCACGAGGCCTACGACGGCCGCAAGCTCGGCGCGCTGCGTTTCGCGCAGCGCTACAGCGCCAGCTTCCGCAACGAGTTCTTCGGCGGCAACAACAGCTACCTCACCGCGCCGCAGTGCCACGAGCGCTTCGTCGACCGCGCCGGGCTTTCGCTGCGCGCGGTGATGTGCCTGCGCGCCCACAAGAAGCTCAAGGGCCTGTACGACGTGTCGGTCCTGGTGGCCACGCTCGACCAGAGCACCGCCGGCGCGCAGGGCCGCTTCGACGGCTATGGCTTCAGCTTCGACAACGCGAAGGCACTGGCCGAGCACTACCTGGACGGATTCGGATGGACAGACCCGAAGAACGCCTCGCACTGATCGAGCTGCTCGAGCGCGACGGCCGCGTGCGCCGTTGCATCGAGGTGCGCGGCTGGCCGGTCACGATCGGCCGCGCACTCGATTGCGACATCGTGCTCGACGATCCGCATGTGGCGGCCCACCATGTGCGGCTGGAGCCGGCGGAGTCGGACGGCGCTCTGCTGCTGCATGTGGGGACCACGCGCAACGGTGTGCAGGTGGGGCCGCGGACGCTGTGCGAGGGTGAGTCGTGCCCGGTGCCGCCGCGTGGCGAGGTGTGGCAGATGGGGGCCACGCGCGTGCGGGTGCGGCTGCCGGCGGATGCGCTCGAGCCCGAGAAGCCGCTGGGCCTGGCCGTCACCGGCGCGCGGCCGTGGGTCACTGCGGCCTGCGCGCTGGGTGCTTGGGGCATGGTGCTGATGCAGAACGGCATCGCGCTCGATCCGGGCTCCAGCTTCACCGATTGGCTGGTGCCGCTGATCGGGCTGCCGGTGGCGCTGTTGTTGTGGTGCGTGCTGTGGGCGGTGGGCTCCAAGCTGTTCCAGCACCGCTTCGAGTTCCCGGCGCATTTCGCGGTCGCGGTGAAGGGCCTGGTCACGATCGGGCTGCTGGAGATCCTGCTGCCGCTGCTGGCGTTTTCGCTGTCGCTCGAGTGGTTGTCACGCATCACGCCGGCGCTGACGGCGGCGGTCGCCGCGGCGACGCTGTATGCGCAGGCCCGGCTCGTCGTGCCGCTGAGCCGGCGCGTGCTGGCGGCCGGCATCACCGCCTGCTACGCGATCGGAGCGGCGGTGCTGATGACGCTGAACTACCAGCGTACCGACCGCCTGTTCAACGAGCTCTACATGGCGACGCTGCCGCCGCCGGCGCTCCGATTGGCGGGCGGTGCGGCGCCCAAGACCTTTGTCAACGAGGCGGCGATGCTGAAGGCGAAGCTCGACGCCCGCGCCGCGGAGGATGCGCGGCCGGGGCCGGACGCCGAGGACGATGACTGAATCGGGCTGGACGACGACCGCCCAGGCCAAAACTGCGACATTGCAGCCCCCCGTCACACGCCTGCCATTGCCCCGGCGACACTCCCGCCCCTGGCGTCGTGACCGAATACCGCTCTAGGCGGGTGCCCCTAGAAAAAGTCACCCCCCATCTCGCCACGCTTCCCGGAAGTCTGCAAAATAGAACGACCGTTCGTTTCTTTCTGCAGGCACCGTGGCCCTCACCGAAACGTCTTCCTCCGACAAGCCCAAATCCGCTGGCCGCAAGCCGGCAGGCCGGGCTTCGCTGCAAAAAGGCCAGCAGACCCGCGCTGCCATCCTCGATGCGGCGCTGGGGTTGGCCTCGCACATGGGCCTCGAGGGCCTGTCGATCGGAGCGCTCGCCGAAGTCACGCAGATGAGCAAGTCGGGCGTCTTCGCCCACTTCGGCTCTCGCGAGGAACTGCAGATCTCGGTGATCCGCGAGTACCACCAGAAGTTCGAGGAAGAGATCTTCTTCCCGGCGATCCGCGAGCCGCGCGGCCTGCCGCGCCTGCGGGCGCTGTTCGAGCGCTGGGTGCGGCGCGTGTCGGTCGAGATCGACTCCGGCTGCATCTACATCAGCGGCGCCGTCGAGTTCGATGATCGTCCTGGCCCGGTGCGCGATGCGCTGGCCTCGATGGTGCGCGCCTGGCATGCCGCGCTCGAGCGCGCGATCCGCATCGCGATCGACGAAGGCCACCTGCGCGAAGACACCGATCCGCTGCAGATGCTGTTCGAGATCCACGGTCTGATTCTTGCCCTGCACCACGATGCCCGCTTCCTGCGCCTGCCCGGCGCGGTGGACCGGGCGCGCCAGGGCTTCGAGCGGACCGTCAGCCACTACGCGGTGCCCGCGCCCGGGTCCGGCCCCACGCTCGTGGTGCCGGCCCGCAAGGCGGACGCCACCTCCCCATCCAAGCCGGCGGCCCACAAGGCCCGCCGCTGACCGTTTTCTTGAAGGAGACCGCCACCATGGCCCAGTACACCCCCCCGTTGCGCGACATGCAGTTCGTTCTGCACGAGGTGCTGAACGTCGCCGATGAACTGAAGGCGATGCCGGCCCATGCCGAGATGGATGTCGACACCATCAATGCGGTGCTGGAAGAGGGCGGCAAGTTCGCCTCGCAGGTGCTGTTCCCGCTGAACCAGGTGGGCGACCGCGAAGGCTGCAAGCTCAACAAGGAAACCCACGAGGTCACCCCGCCTACCGGCTTCAAGGAGGCCTACAAGCAGTATGTGGAAGGCGGCTGGCCGTCGCTGAGCTGTGATCCGGAATACGGCGGCCAGGGCCTGCCGATCGTCGTGAACCAGTGCTTCTACGAGATGCTGAACTCGGCGAACCAGGCCTGGACGATGTACCCCGGCCTGTCGCATGGCGCCTACGAGGCGCTGCATGAGCACGGCACGCCCGAGCAGAAGGCCACCTACCTGCCCAAGCTGACCAGCGGCCAATGGACCGGCACGATGTGCCTGACCGAGCCGCATTGCGGCACCGACCTTGGCCTGCTGCGCACCAAGGCCGAGCCCCAGGCCGACGGCACCTACAAGATCACCGGCGCCAAGATCTTCATCTCGGCGGGCGAGCACGACCTGGCCGAGAACATCGTCCACCTCGTCCTGGCGCGCCTGCCGGATGCGCCGCAGGGTTCCAAGGGCATCTCGCTGTTCGTGGTGCCGAAGTTCCTGGTCAATGCCGACGGCTCCATCGGCAAGCGCAACGGCGTGTTCTGCGCCGGCCTCGAGCACAAGATGGGCATCCACGGCAACGCGACCGCGCAGATCGTGCTCGAAGGCGCGATCGGCACGCTGGTCGGCGAGCCGAACAAGGGCCTGCAGGCGATGTTCGTGATGATGAACGCCGCCCGGCTTGGCGTCGGCATGCAGTCGTTGGGCCTGACCGAGGTGGCCTACCAGAATGCCGTGGCCTACGCGAAGGACCGCATCCAGATGCGCGCGCTGTCGGGCCCGAAGGCAGCCGACAAGCCCGCCGATCCGATCATCGTGCACCCCGATGTGCGCAAGATGCTGCTGACCGCCCGCGCCTATGCCGAAGGCGGCCGTGCGCTGGCGATCTACACCGCGCTGCTGATCGACAAGGAACTGTCGTCGACCGATGAAGACGAGCGCAAGGACGCGGCCGACCAGGTCGCGCTGCTGACGCCGATCGTCAAGGCCTTCCTGACCGACAACGGCTGGATCGCCACGTCGCACTGCATGCAGGTCTTCGGCGGCCACGGCTACATCGCCGAGTGGGGCATGGAGCAGTATGTGCGCGATGCCCGCATCAACATGATCTACGAAGGCACCAACACGATCCAGTCGCTCGACCTGCTGGGCCGCAAGGTGCTGCAGGACAACGGCGCCAAGCTGAAGAAGTTCGGCAAGCTGGTGCAGCAGTTCATCGAGGACGAAGGCGTCAACGAGAACATGCAGGAGTTCGTCAACCCGCTGGCCGACATCGGCGACAAGGTCACCAAGCTGACCATGGAGCTGGGCATGAAGGCGATGGGCAATGCCGACGAGGTGGGTGCCGCCGCGGTGGACTACCTGCGCGTGGTCGGCCACATGGTCTTTGCGTATTTCTTCGCCCGCGAGGCCAAGATCGCGCTCGAGAAGCAGAACTCGGGCGACCCGTTCTACACCGCCAAGCTGGCGACGATCCGGTTCTACTTCGCCAAGCTGCTGCCGGAAACGGCCACGCTGATCCGCACCGCGCGGGCCGGCCTGCAGCCGCTGATGGCGATGGACGAAGCG
>Ga0207706_10003613_pt1 | contig 14777 bp, 12 predicted proteins | sample KBSC53metaG_FD_184318 | JGI IMG/M metagenome (GOLD analysis project Ga0207706, IMG submission 184318) | Corn rhizosphere microbial communities from Kellogg Biological Station, Michigan, USA - KBS C5-3 metaG (SPAdes) (version 2) | ecosystem: Host-associated > Plants > Roots > Rhizosphere > Soil ... | reverse complement strand
AGAAAATATTGCATTCAGAGCCCTGATAGACTCCCTGAATATTAAAATAGTGGAAAAGCTAAGGGAGGAAATGAGCGGTATGTATAGTGGAGGATTAAGCGGCTCTATTCAAAAACGCCCTTATGTTCATTACACTGTCACCGCAAATATTCCTTGCGGGCCCGAAAATGTTGACAAGCTCACCGACGCATTGTTCGGGTTAATTAAAGATGCGCAGGAAAAAGGAATTGATCAAAAAGATCTTGACAAGGTAAAGGAAACATGGAAGAAACAATACAAGGTAAATATGCAAAGCAATGACGCCTGGCTCGACAACCTTTCCAATGCATTCATTGATCAGAATAATCCTGAAAATATTTTAGACTATGAAAAAAAAGTAGACGCACTCACGGTACAGGATCTTCAAAATGCGGCAAAGAAATTTCTGAGTACAACCAACTATATAAAGGCCGTTTTATACCCGGAAAGTGCAAAGGTGGAGGAAGGCGTGAAAAAGGCGTTTTAGATATTCATCATGAATCCAGGAAGACCGTTTTCAAAATATCAAGAAAACTAATCTCACGCCACGACGCAACGTTTGAAATCTGTATGAAATCTTTGCGACGTTGCGCCTTTGAAAGAAATAGATAACTTTTGAGGCGACCTCTGCCTTTCAAGACCATCCCAATTAAGCGAACGTTATGTACTTTCATGGAAGTAATTAATTCATGGAATACAAATCCCTGTCACGTTTAATTTACCTCGCAGCCGGTTTATTGGTTGCTATATGGTTTATACATGAAGTATTGCAGGTTATCCTCCTTTTATTCTTTGCCATTGTTATCACTATTGTATTGAATGCGCCGGTTACCTGGCTCGAAGGAAAAAATATTCGTCGTCCCATTGGCTCGCTGATCGTCTTTTTTACCATCCTTCTTTGTTTCGCCCTGCTGGGCTGGATGATAGTTCCCAAATTGGTGACCCAGGTACGATTGCTGGTCACCAATCTGCCGGCTTACCTCGAAGGTTTGAATGCGAGAATCGAAAAATGGTTAGGGGAAAATGGTGGCGACCGTGAGAGCGCAAAAAATACGGCAAGTGCAATCACAGCTCTGCCGCCTGTGTCAACAATTATCAATAGTGTGGGTCAGTATTCCATCCAGTTATTCCGAAATCTTTTGCTGATCATTTTTTTCTTTTGCCTCGTGATCTATATGCTCATCAATCCAAGGCCGTTGCTCGAATTATATCTTTCTTATTTTCCCGACCGTAAAAAAGACAAGGCTGCGCAAGCATTTTCCTATGCGTCAAACATGACCATCGGCTGGATGTGGTCAAATGTAGTTGCCGGTGCCATAAGGGCGGTGATCGTCTGGTTCTTTCTCTATTTTATGGATATCCCCGGAGTATGGGTCTGGGCGGCAGTTACTTTTTTTGCCGAGCTGATCCCCAAAATCGGCTTTTATATTATGGCAGTTCCACCCATATTGATCGCCCTGGCAATTTCTCCGCTTACTGCTTTGTGGGTTGCAATATTCTATATTGGGCTGGATGAGATAATCGGGGATTTTATCATTCCGCGCATACGTTCAAAAACAATGAAGATCCACCCTGTGTTCATTTTAATTATGATCATTGGGATGTCATCAGCCTTTGGCATCATGGGCGCATTTATCGCTACTCCACTTACAGCTTTCATAAAAGCATATTATGAAAATTTTTATCGCAAAGAAATTGAACAAGAAAAGTACGATAAGAATATTGACCGCATGCTCTATCGCAAATAAGAGAATTCAAAATTTAAAATAGACAAATAACCTTCCGAAATTTTTGCTGTCGTTTTCGATCCTGTGATAAAGCGGTTTTATATGCGGTTGTTGTAAAAAACGTTCCACTTTTTTTCGTAACTGCCCGCTCCCTTTCCCGGGAATAATTTCCACTTCGCGAATTCTTTTTTCAATGGCTTCTTCAAAAATCTCATATAAAGCCTGGTCAATGGACCTGCTATCATTGTATATGTCGTGCAGGTCAAGTTTTAATTTCGCCATGAGTTTTAAAGTGGAAAGATAATGAATGTAGTTTTTTGGTAATATTGTTGTACATCTTATCTAAAATATTTTATGGCAACGGAACAATATCATGAACCCGCAGAAGAATTAAGCCAGGAGACAAGGACATTTGCCCGAATGGTCACATCCCTGATCGAAGAAGCCGAAGCCATTGGGTGGTATGAACAAAGAATTTCGCTTGAAAAGGATAAACAGGCAAAGGCGATTATGGAAAATGCCCAACAGGAAGAGTTTAAACACTTCGGAATGGATCTTGAATTTCTGCTTCGCAGGAAGGAAAAATGGAGAACTGTTTTGCAAAGTATCCTGTTTAAAAAAGGTGATATTGTCGAGTTAGGAGAAAAAGGCGAAGAAAAAATAGATTAACCTGGTTTATTCTGTTTTTATTCTCATAAACCGAGACCCCATTTTGCCCGCAACTTCAGTAATTTGCAGCCATGCAGCCCTTCGACAAGCTCAGGGTAACAAATGAAACATGACCAATTATTTAGAAGGATTGAACGAAAGGCAGAAAGAAGCGGTACTTCATATCAATGGACCATTGATGATCGTGGCCGGCGCCGGCAGCGGAAAGACAAAAGTACTCACCACACGGATTGCCCACCTCATGGCAAATGGCGTTGATTCCTTTCACATATTGGCGCTTACTTTTACTAACAAGGCGGCTAAGGAAATGAAAGAAAGGGTAGAGAAGATCCTGGGGAATAATGAAGCCCGCAATTTATACATCGGCACTTTTCATTCTGTATTTGCCAGGGTGCTGCGGATAGAGGCAGAGAAGCTCGGGTATCCGAACAATTTCACCATTTATGATACAGACGACGCGAAGGCAGTGGTAAAAACCGTCATCCAGGAATTAAATCTTGACGATAAACATTATAAGCCCTCTTCGGTTTATAATCGCATTTCGTCAGCAAAAAATGCATTGGTTGGCCCTGAAGAATATGCAAGAGATTATTACATTCAGCAGGAGGACATGAGAGCAAACCGCCCTGCCATTTCTCAAATTTATTCGGCTTATGTAAAGCGCTGTTTTAAAAACGGGGCTATGGACTTCGATGACTTGTTGCTGAAATTCTATGAGCTGCTTACTAAGATCCCTGAATCACTAAGTAAGTACCAGCGCAAATTTCAATACATTTTGATTGATGAATACCAGGACACCAATCCCGCTCAATATGAGATCATAAAATTATTGGGCGCACAACATGAAAATGTTTGCGTAGTGGGCGATGATGCCCAGAGCATTTACAGTTTTCGCGGCGCGACCATTCAAAACATACTGCAGTTTCAAAAAGACTATGAAGATGTAACAATCGTAAAGCTGGAGCAGAATTATCGAAGCACACAAAATATCTTGAATATCGCTAACGAGGTGATCAAAAATAATAAGGCACAAATTCCAAAAGTCTTATGGACCGAAAATGCGACCGGTGAAAAAATAAAACTGGTTCGCACGATGACCGATAATGAAGAAGGAAAATTTGTAGCTGATACCATCCAGGAGCAAAGGTTGCGTAATCATTATCACAATAAGGATTTCGCAATTCTTTACCGCACCAATGCACAAAGCCGTGCATTTGAAGAAAGCCTTCGCCGGATGGGAATTCCTTATACCATGTATGGTGGCATCAGTTTTTACCAGCGCAAAGAGGTGAAAGACCTGGTAGCTTACCTGCGTGTTATTGTCAATCCAAAAGATGAAGAAAGCCTGAAACGAATTATCAATTATCCTGCAAGAGGAATTGGCAAAACCAGCGTTGACAAAGCTGTATTATTTGCCAATGAAAATAATATCAGCATGTGGGATGTATTGGTGAATGCACCAAAATTTGGGTACAAGCCGGGCACGGCAGAGATCATTGAAGGATTTGTGACGATGATCAAAATGTTCCAGAGTGAGCTGCCAAAAAGAAATGCCTATGATATTGCATCCATGGTGGGGAAGCAGTCAGGATTGGTAAAGGATCTGTTTGACAGGAGACAGGAGGGCGATGATGCGATCCAACGATATGAAAACATCCAGGAGCTATTAAATTCTATAAAAGAATTTACGGAAACTCCCAGCAATGAAGAAGGCGAAGTGGGTGATAAAGGTCTTGGCGCCTACCTGCAGCAAATTACTTTGCTCACCAATGAAGATGAAAAAGATGAAAATGCTGATACGGTAAAAATGATGACCATTCACTCTGCAAAAGGCCTGGAATTTAGCTGTGTATTTGCCTGTGGACTGGAAGAAATGCTTTTTCCCAATGCAATGAGCATTAATACAAGAGAGGAACTGGAAGAAGAGCGCAGGTTATTTTATGTGGTCATCACAAGGGCAAAACACAAACTGTGGATCACTTATGCTAATACAAGATATAAGTTTGGCCAGCTTGTACAAAATGAACCGAGCCGTTTTATTGACGAAATACCCAATGAATATTTGGATAGAGGGTTTGCGGGCGGCGGCATAAGAAACCAAACCGGTACATTTAACAGTTGGTCCGGACAATCTGCATTTGACAGAATGAATCGGGGCTTTGGAAGCGATCCCAACCCCTGGAACAGGGAAGCCGGAAATAACCGGCAAGCAAACAAACCGTCTTACCTGGCAGCAAACATAAAGCAGCAAACAAAGGAACATACTCCTTCTCCTGACTTTAAGGCAAGTGATACCAGCCATTTACAAGTCGGGCAAAGAGTAGAGCACCAAAAATTTGGTTTCGGTGAAGTAATGAAGATGGAAGGTGCCGCACACAATCCCGTTGCTACTGTAAAATTTGAACTCAATGGTGAAAAGAAGATCATGCTGAACTATGCAAAACTGAGAATAGTTGAATAAGCCAGGAATCGCTACTACTTATAATACGTTAAACGGTTTTCCTGATCACACCACGCCTGACAGAAGCAAACTGCTTGTTCGTTTATTTATCTCAAATAGTCATTTTTTACTTCGAAACCTGCCCAACAGGTCATAACTGAACTTTAGCTTCCCGTCTTTATCATCTTTTGCCCGCAGAAATACGCTCATGCCTGTCTTGGCATTTATTCCTTTATTTTTTGGAGCTTCATCCTGGTCTTTCTTCTGCCCATGCAAGGGGACCTGGATAGAAAGATCCGTATTGCCGGCAAAACTATATACTCCTTCTACGTACATACTTACTGCTGTCGATCGAATTTCCATTCGATGTAGATAAATGTCATTACCGTTTACGTCCAGCCTGTCTTTCAACTCCGCAAAGTTTACATCGCTTAAATTCCTTTTTTGAAGAAAGTTGTTATCAATATCCATCAAGGGCTGAAAATTGGTCAGTCGGCCGTTTTTTAAAGAAAAATCAACATATCCTTTATTAGCTGCCTTGTACAGATCATTATTTGCATCAAGCATGGAAACCAAATTTATATCGGCTGAAAAACTGCCACTGATGTTTTTTGAGGTCAGCGACTCCATTCCAAAGTTGTTAAATGCACTGAATAGTTCCTTTACGTTTACATTCTGCATTTTCGACTGAAGATTAATGTCGCTGTTCCGTCCATTGTCTTTTGAAGAAGCATTTACGAAGATCGTTCCGCCGGCATGATTGAGCGAAAAATCATCAAGTTTTATCACATCATTGCTTAATGTGAGTTTGCCTTTTATTTTTGTAGCCGAAAAATTTTTATAGATTAATTTATCTGCCTGGAGGGTCATATAAGCATTGCAGTCATCGAACAACCGGTCTATCTTATTATTTAGCCGATCAAAAAAGGAATACGGGTTTTTCTTTTTTACCGAAGAATTTCTGTGTAATGATGTTCTTAGCTTTCCTACATCCAGTCGCGGGGAGTATATTGCCCAGTCAAACTCGGCCTTTGAAGAATCCGTTTTAAAGAAATTCAAAAAATCATTTATTCTTCCGCTTATTCTTACGTCGTTATCATTGATAGAAGTATTCATCTTTTCGAGGATCATATCCCCTTTTTCAAAATACAATACAACATCGGTCTTTCTAAAATTAAGAGCACGGGGGTTATAGGTAATATCGGCTTTTTGAAGAGTTATTTTTCCATTAAGGTCATAGATCGTATCGGTCTTGCCCACCGGGCCGGCAAAAACAATATTTGCCTCCCCTTCACCGCTATTAAAATCAAGGCGGCGACTTGCGATCGCTTTTTCTAATCGAGCAAGTTGAAATGCAAAATGGATATCACATTTCAGGTAAGGGTGAATGATATTGTAAAACGAAATATGTTTCCCCTCGAATTTATTTTTTTCCCATTCGCCCTTTACATCTGTAAACAGGATAGCAGAATTGAAATCATCCCGGCGCTTGGCAGAATCAATTTCATTAATAAAAAAACCATTAAAACTGCAGTGTTCAAAACTTGCCGGTGAAATACCTAAGGCAGCATCCGCAACAGAAAAATGAACCTGGACAAGAGGGAGACTTAAATATTTCATCGCCCCCGATAAAGTCGCTTTTACCGACTTTATAGATTTTGACAAGGTGAACTGGTCGATCTTCACCTTCGTTCTATCCGGAAATATGGAGGCAGCTTCTTTAAGCGGAAGATTTGATGTTTCAACGCTAAGGTCAAAATGTGGATCGTCACCCAGGAAAAAATTGCTGGTCAAACGGTATTGCTGTCCATTGATCTTCGCGATCTGGTTGCGCAGCGAAATCTTTTTGAGGGCTTTATCATAAAGAAACTCCCATTTCGCGATCAGTCTTTTACCTGTAAGATAACTACCGATCCTGGTGTTAAATGACGAGATCTTTAAAATAGATCGACTATGCATTTCAAACCTGATATTATCACTGCCCGAAGAAATGCTGCATTTCATTTTTTCGAACCACACGTCGAAATATTTGAACTTGCCTTTGTCCTGAAAGATCACATTCACATTTTTAAGGCCTATTTTTTCAAGGTTGAAAGACTTATTATTTCCGGGTTGAGGCTTTAGAATGTGCCAGTTTTTATTGCCGGCTGCGTCGGCAAAAAGATAGATGGAACCGTTGGCCAGTTTGATATATTTCAGGCTTTTGGTGCGGGAGAATACGCTGAATAAGCGAAACCCTACATATACATGTTGCATACGTAGCAGTTCCTTCCTGTGAAAAGAAAATAAAGAATCGCGCAAGCTGACATTTACCAGATCGACAGAAACATTTGGGAAATTTTGAAAGAAATCAACGGTCAAGTCCGAAAATTCCATTTCCCCTGTTATTTTCTTCCCTATATTTTCCTTAATTGCGCTGATCAGTTTTTCTTTGTGGGTTTTTATGTAAAAGAACGCAATCCCCAAGAACAGTACCCAGGCCACGATCACAGCTATAACAGTCCTTAGACCATATTTTATCCATTTTCTTTTCATGTAAGAGGATGGTTTAAAAAATAAACATATGCACTAAACACAAATTGAGTGCCGTCATGACGTATTCGGAACGGCATTTGCTATTATAGGGCATCAAGTGCCCTGATGCTGTAAACATTGTGAACTGTAAACCTGTTGTATGATTCAAAAATATCCTATCATAGAGCCGCAGGGCTGTTACTTCTTAACCTTAAATACCATTGACCGGGTTGATATCTTTATCCGGCCTTTTTTTAAGCAGATTATCGTTGAATCGCTGAATTATTTTATTGAAAAGAAAGGACTGATCGTATATGGATGGTGTTTAATGACCAATCACCTGCATTTACTTGCCCAATCAAGGGACGGTTTTGATCTTTCCACAATTATTAGCGATTTTAAAGCTTTCACCGCAAAGATCATCCTGGAGGATCTTAATACTGAACCTGAGATCAGGCGTGCATGGATAATGAAAAAGATCAGGGAAGCGGCCTTATTTGATAAATTGGAAGTTTGGGAAAATTCAGGTCATCCGGTCCTGGTGAGCTCTGACGAAAATGAGGATCTTCACGACCATCTTAAACAAATTCACGATAATCCTGTAAGAAATAAGATCGTGGCATTGCCGCAAGATTATTTGCACAGTTCGGCAAGAAACTATGATGGACTGAAAGGGCTGGTAAATATCCAACGCCCCAAACAAAAAAATGAATCGGAGGTTCTAACTTATAAGATCGCGGCCCATAATGGTGTTTCAAAAAATTCCGAATACTTTTCTTATTGAGCATTTGAACTATTTTGATCTGAATTAACAAGGCTGTCATTACTGACAGCCTTCTTCTTGATTGATGCTATTGGTTCCCACTATTGTTTTGTCTTCGCGGTCTTAGTGATGGTTCAATGCCTTCTTTCCAGGTGTTATATTGAGCCGCCGTTAGTATTGCCTGCAATTTTTTGTCTCGTTCTTCCATTAAAGGCTGCATTTTTTCATGCATTGCCTGGAAATCCTGCTGGCCGCTGCTCATCATATCTTCTCTCACCTTGTCCTGCGCCCGATAATAGTTAGCAAAGATTGTATCCGCATCGGCAAGCTTTGCTTTGTCCAGCTGGAAAGCGCTGTCAAATTTCTGCTGGACCATTTGTACTCTCTCTGCCACTGTACGGCGTTGAAAGCCTCCTTGCGCGTTCACAACGAAGGTTAATAATATGAAGGATGAGATCATTACTGTGATCTTAGTTTTCATAACGATTGTTTTTGATTGATGAAAAATTGTGATTTAAAAGAAAATTTTTGACCTATTTGTCAGCTGGTTTCTTTTTTCTCATCCACGGCCACCTATTGATCATCCGGTGAACCAGAGTGTCAAGTTTTGGCAATTGGCTACTATCGCAGATTAACCTTACTTTCTCAAAATGGTGAAAGATCAGTATTTCCCATTCTTCCTGTTTGTCACCAATCCGCTCGGCAATGGCCTGGACTGATGAGTCATTTGACTGTGGGTCTTGCAAAAGATTATAGAGGCTGTCCTTTAATCTTTTCATTTCTTCTACAACTGGTTTCACGGCTGCCCGGTGCTCGTCTCGTAAATGCTTAAATTTTTCAGTCTGCTCTGCATTCAGGCCTAATTCTTTTTGCATAAAATCTGATACTGGACGTGATTTCTCCGGTTCATGATTTTTGAACACAAAAAAGTAAAGCATGACACATAGGTTGGCGACTAATAATATTGCCACCAGCAAAACCAGGAATTTATTTTGCGTGAATTGTTTCATTCGGGTTCGATCGTTGACTCATAAATTGTATTATCGCTCAGGTTATACTCGCGGGCAAATGTCTCTTCATCCTGAGGGATCTGTACTTTTTCGGATTTGAATTCAAAAAAGATGGCTGTATTTATTAAAATAGTTAATACGATAGCGGGAACAGCCACCGAGGGTCGCGATAGAAAAGTTAAAGACCTGCTCCAAAAGCCTTTTTCTTCCCTCTCCAATCTGGCCTTTATACGTGTAAACAAATAGGGGTTTGCGGCTGCGCTTTGCATGCCGTCTAGACTGTTCAGCGTTTTTTCGACCTCTTCCTGTATGGGCTTTCTATTATTCATTACTCATCACTTTTGACGTTAGCCAGTATCAAAACTTGCGATTTTATTCTTTGTTCTGATAGTGATCGTGAAGCAGTTTTTTCAGGTTATTTTTAGCCCTGTGCATCAGGGATTCTACAGAAGATACGGATGTTTTCATTACATCACTGATCTCCTGGTAACTCAGCCCTTCCACTTTATGAAGGGTAAAGGCAATTTTTTGGTTTTCAGGCAACCGGTCAATCGCTTTAAATAAGATTGCGGCCCGTTCTTTATTATCCAGCGCAATACCAGGGTGATTGAAATCCGGCTTTTCGATAATCGTTTCACCGCCGGCACCAAAAATACTTTGAATGTAAGCAAATCTCTTTTTTCGCTTTTTTCTCCTCAAATGGTCCAGCGCTTTACTTACCGTGATCCTGTACAACCACGTAGACAGTTTGGATTCGGCTTTAAAGGTTTTTATTGACTCAAATACCTGTACAAAAACTTCCTGTGCTACATCTTCCGCATCTTCCGCATTTTGCAAAATACCAAGAGCTGTATTGTAGACCATGTTCTTCCAGGTCTCTACTATTTCTTTAAAAGCAGCTTCATCACCCTGCCGGAGTTTTGCAATTAGAAACTGTTCATCCAAAGTAGAAGGTTAAGAGCAGGCGATATTACTAAAAATTTGGTCTGGAATTGTTATTGTTTTTGTTATTTGTTTTCATGGCACCAAAATTCTTTAGCTTATATGTAAATGTCATTATAAAATATTGTTGGAGAACCCTGCTTTGTGTGTCTTCAACGTAAGCCTCAGTAACAGTACGGCTAATAGCCCGATTTTGTTTCAATAGATCAAATACAGTAAGTTTCAATTCTCCTTTTTGCTGTTTCAAAAATTTTTTCCCCGCACTTATGTTCCAAAGCCAGAAACTTTGATCAGGCGTACTCCCTTTGTAATTATAAGTCTGATTGTTCAGCTCATTCTGAAAAAACCAACCCGTTTTTGACAAAAGATTGAACTGGATGCCCATGGATTGTGAAACCTGGTCATTTTCGGGCTGTCCGGCGATTATATTAAAATTGGTATTATAAGAAAGATTGAAGTCGATGTACTCGCTCACGTTGCTTGCTATCACGGCGCCTACATTATAATTGTAATTATCCGTCAGGAGCTTCTGTTTGTCGATCAGACCTGGTAGCCTACTGTATGTGATCCCCGCATTCAGATTCAGATTTGACTTAATAAGTTTTACCGGTTGACCAAATGTAAAAAGAGAACGAACACTCCAATATCCGCCCAGGTTAACAGGGACCGTTAACTGCCCTCCGCTTAATAGCGTAACGGAGGGAGCAAGAACGGAATCATTTTGGGCATGGTAGACAGAGTTGGCGATATAATCATTGGCTTTTTGCACAAATAAATTTGCAAAAAAACTTTGCCCCTTTTGCGTGTTGGTGAAAGTATAACGGGCAACGAGACTGCTCATGTATTGTTGTTTCAGATCCGGATTGCCAATACTGACAACAAGCGGATTATTTACATTGTATACATTTTGCAATTGACTGACTGAAGGGGGACTGACCGACGTTCTTAAAAAAATATTAATGCTGCTCCTCAATGAAAGTTTTTTTCTGAATTGTAAATTGGGCAAAAAGTCGGTAAACGATTTTTCGATGCCTGCTACCGCAGGAAACTGCTGGTCACTTGACAATTTTGAATATTGAAAGTTTATTCCAACGGAGATCTGTTTATCCTTGTCGCCATTACGGTAGGCTATACCTCCATTTTGCGTTGCATAGTTATTAGTGAACTTATTGGACAGGGCTGTATCAAATAATGAGTACTTCTGATCAGAACTATTAAATTGGTATGTCTCCTGGTCCGCCTTGCTTTTGGTAAACGATGGGTTATAATTAATCTGCAATTGTCCTTTTTTTCCAACTGGCTCGGTATAGGCAAGGTTTGTAGAAATTGTGTTGCTATTAGTGAAATTGTCAGAAAATTGATTTTGTGTCGAGTCCTGCACCAGGATCCCTGTACTATCAAAAGATCTGTTATCACCCACTACATAGGAGTTTCCTGACTTACGATTAAAATTGGTTGTAACTCCTATCGATAGCGTTCTTCCTTTTTTTCCAAATAAGTGACGAAAAAGAATATTGTTCCCAATACTATAACCTGAGACATCTGTCTTAACGGTATTATTTGAAGTGCTCTTTATTGTTTCACCAAAACCGGCATTTGTTGAATAGATACTGTTGCCGTCATTCTTCTGAAGATTGATGGAGGGAGTGATCTGGATAGAATTTGCTGAATCAATTTTATAGTTAAGTCTTACGTTAATGCGATGATTGTAATTATTGTTTTGTGACAAACTATTTTCCTTATAAAAATCAGTTCCATTTAATGAACGTTGATTCGTCACCTGCTTATTTAAATTAATGCTGTTGTTAAAAAAATAGCTTCCTGTAACGGTCAGCTTTTTTCCCCATTGATCCGAAAAGTTAATGCCTGCAGCATTAGTCTTCGTGATCCCATTCTGCTGGCCGACCAAAAAATTTGCCTGGCTACCGAAACTGGCAGCTCCGCCTGTCCTGTTACCTCCACCCCGATTGCCCTGCCTTCCACCAAATCCGCCAAACCCTCCCCGGTTTCCACCGCCGCTTGTTACTCCGAGCAAATCCTGTGAAGCAAAATTTTGCTGGTTAATGTTGTTGAAATTTGCTACGAGTGAAATGCGTCTGTTATCCTTGAAAAAGCTCACATTCCCTCCGGCCGCGTATCGCTCTTCAGTTCCATAGCCGGCATAAATACGACCAAACTGGCCGTTACGCATGTTTGCTTTTGTAACAATATTTAAGGCCTTTAGGGTATTACCATCATCAAAACCTGTAAACTGTGCCTGGTCGCTTAATCTGTCAAATACCTGAATCTTATCGATGATCTCGGCGGGAAGGTTTCGAAGTGCTGCGGTAGCATCATCACCAAAAAAATCACGACCATCAATTGTTATCTTTCTTACCTGTTCTCCCTGAGCTGTTACAGTTCCCTGTTTATCGACGGTAACTCCAGGCAGTTTTTTGACCATGTCCTCTGCGGTGGCGTCGGGGTTAACCTTAAATTGACTGGCATTGTATTCAAGCGTATCGTTCTTTTGTTGAACCGGTGGGATCTTCGAAACAATTACTACTTCCCCGAGTTGCTTAATTGATGTGGGAATAAATAAAGCTCCCAGGTCGACGACATTATTTTTTATTGCGACAATTTGTTTGAAGTCGTCATATCCAACAAAACTGATCCCGAGTACAAATGAATCCGGATATAAATTTCTAAATTCAAATCCTCCGCTGCTATCTGAGATGGTATTAAATTTTTGAGTCGAATCTTTCAGGTTTGTAAGATTTACTGTTGCTCTTTGTAACGGTCTGTTAGTAGTAAGATCGAGCAATCTGCCTTTCAGACTTTGCGCATTTATCCCGGCACTGACTAGTAAAACGGCAACTAACAGTTTGATCCGTATTGATAAAATCATGTGGTTTATTTGACGATGAAATGCCATTAAACCTTCGTAATCAAAAAAGAACGCTCACCGGAAAATCCTTCTTTTTAAATATTACTTAGCCCGGATCCGTTAAAATTAATTAGGAGTCCATTTTCCAAATTCGGTTTATCTTGCACATCCTTAAAAAACAAAAATGGAGTATAACAAAATTGTTTCTGTTACAGGGCTACCCGGCTTGTTTGAACTCGTCAACACCAAATCCGACGGCGCTATTGTTCGTTCATTAGATGATAAAACCACAAGATTTGCATCGAGCCGGATTCACAATTTTTCACATTTGGAATCCATTGAAGTATACACGGTAAGTGATAACGTGAATCTTGCTGAGGTGTTCCAGGCGATGGAAAAAAACAGTGGCTCGTTGCCTGACACAAAAGATAATAATGCGATCAGGAAATATTTTGAAAAAGTTTATAGTGATATTGATTTTGAGAGAGTATACAACAGTGATCTTAAAAAAATGATAAAATGGTTTGAAGTCCTTAAGAAAAACAATGTAGAAATAAAGCTTTCCGAGCCGGAACCAGAGGAAGAAAAAACCCAAGAACCAGAACCCGCAACAGCGGAAGATAAAGAAGAAGCATCAGCTACCACTGAAAAAAAAGCAACAAAAAAATCCGCAAAGAGCTCTTCGGAGAAAACAAAAGAAACCACTGAAAAAAAATCAGCCTCTTCAAAAGCAAAGCCTGCCAAGAAAGCGGCAAAGAAAAAAGGAAAATGATCTTTATTTAATTTAGACGAGCTGCTTCACCACGAGGCGGCTTATTTTTTAAATTGACGTTATGAAGTATACAGCAAATATCAGTGCGCCGCTGCGGCATTTTCTACCTGTCGATTTTAGTATTACTGATTGGAAATCTCTTGAGCCATATTTCAAGGACCTGCTTGAAAGAAAAATAGATTCAGGGAAGGATCTGGAAAAATGGTTAAAGGATTCAAGTGAATTGGAGGCGGTAGTCGGTGAGGATGCGAACTGGCGCCAAATACGAATGACCTGCGATACAGAAAATAAAGAACTTGAAAATGCATTTACCTTTTTTGTGATGGAGATCCAACCGCATATCCAGTACTATGCAGATAAGCTCAACAGGAAATTGATCGAAAGTCCTTTTACAGGGGAACTGGATCATGATAAATACTTTACATACCTGAGAAACATAAAAAAAAATATAGACCTGTTCAGAGAGGAAAATATCACACTGAATTCTGAGCTAAGTGTAATGGCACAGCAGTATGGCGTCATCGCAGGAAAGATGACGGTACAGGTTGATGGAAAAGAATACACACTGCAACAAGCAGCTAAATTTCTAGAGAATCCCGACCGCAGTTTGCGTGAAGATGTCTACCGGAAGATCAATGACAGAAGATTGCAGGATAAAGATGAATTGAATAAACTATTTACTTCGCTAATTCAAAAACGGAACCAGGTTGCAGTCAATGCCGGATTTGCGAATTACCGCGATTTCCGGTTTAAAGAACTGGGCCGCTTTGACTATACGAGAGAAGATTGCTTTCACTTCCACGAAGCGGTTAAAAAAAATATTATTCCCCTGGTAAATGAGATCTATAAAAAGAAGAAAGAGAAACTGGGAATTGACACTTTGAAGCCGTGGGACACAGAAGCGGAACCTGCAGGGATCACTCCGCTAAATCCTTTTAAAACCGGTGACGAACTTCTTCAAAAAACGCTTCAATGTCTTGATGAAGTAAATCCATTTTTTGCCGAGTGCATTCAACAAATGCAAAAAATGCACCGGCTTGACCTTGAAAGCAGGAG
>Ga0207706_10003607_pt1 | contig 14781 bp, 12 predicted proteins | sample KBSC53metaG_FD_184318 | JGI IMG/M metagenome (GOLD analysis project Ga0207706, IMG submission 184318) | Corn rhizosphere microbial communities from Kellogg Biological Station, Michigan, USA - KBS C5-3 metaG (SPAdes) (version 2) | ecosystem: Host-associated > Plants > Roots > Rhizosphere > Soil ... | reverse complement strand
ATTCAGGTCGTGGCACTTGTCGCACAACTTGAAATTGTTGGGCGTATACCCCCCGAGGCCGCTCGACGGACTGCCCGGAGTGCCGGGTACAGGTTCCATTGCCGCCTGGCGCTCCAGCAGGTGAGGATAGCTGGAGGCGTGTGGCCCTGAAGGACCTGATCCACCATCCACCGTCTGAATTCCTGTGTCATTGTTATGGCAATCGGTACAGTAGATTTGCGAACTGGTGGTCAAGGGGCGGGAGGCGATGATGTTCCCATTGGCGGAAATCATGTTCGTGCGCAAGCTGGGAACTTCGGCGCTCGGTACGCTGCCTGGAGAAACGACGGGGTGAAACGAGGTTCCCGTCATGAACTCAACCCTGGTGTTATATGCCGTGGGATTGCTCAGGTCGTATTGCCGCTTGGGATTTCGCCCGAAGCCAACACCCGCGGTTCCGGTATCCGTATATTGCGGTTTGTTGCCGCTGTCGGCATGGCACTTGAAACAGATTTCGTACTCGTTCACGCTGCGCGGCAGGAACGTGTTCGCGCTCGATTGCCCTCTTACTCCTAGAAGAGGAGGAGTCACTTTGGGCGCTTGGGGACTGTAGCCTTGTGGCGTGGGCTGCGATTCGTGGCCGCTGTGGCAGTCCGCGCACTCGGAATGACGTGGCGTCCCCGGAGCGATCTCGGGCAAAGGGAACTGCGCCGAGTTCGGATTCTCTGCTTCGTCGTGAACCGACGGCGTAACCAGCACCGGATGCTTGTACTGCTTACCAAACTCAGCCTTTACGTTCAAGGTTGTTACCGCGCCATCGTGACACTGGAAGCAGGTGTTTTCTTCCGGCAGCTTCAGGAGGCGCTGGCCCACCTGGGGCGTATGAGGCTTGTGGCAGCTTTCGCAAGCATTGTTGGTGACGCCGGTGTAGCCGGTATGAGCACCCTGCAGGCTTGTATACTTCGCGTCCTCGACGGGGTCGGGTGGCGCCTGGTGCGCGGAACTCAGCCAGCCACTCTTAACATGGCAAGTGACGCACATTGCTGAGGCTCGATTGCTCTTGACCAGGAACATGCCCATGGTCTGGTCCTGGTTTTCGTCGTGCGGATCATGACAACTTGTGCACTGCACTTTTCCACCGAGCAACTTAATAGGGTCTCCGATGGGGGGCGCCTTCATCTCGGGATTCGCCAAGTTGGGAGAGAAGGCGAACGGGTGATCATCGGTGAAGCCGGCTGCCGCCATACCCGCGAGATTCGAGGGATTGGACGCGGGTAGCGCGTACGCGAATCCTTGCTGGAATGGTATCTGGCCATTCTGCACGGTGTCGCCAAGCGCGATGGTTCCGTCGTGGCAGCTGAGGCACAGCTTGGAAGCATCTTGCGTCGATACCGGACCCACGGTGGATTGCAGCGTGCTGCTCGTGTACGTGCCGAATGTGGCCGATCCCATATTCTGGTTCCACAATTCGGTACCAGGATTCGAATTGTGCGGGGTGTGGCAGAAAACGCAGAGTTGTTCGCCTGCATTCACCGCCGCAGTGGCTCTGATCGTGGCTGACGAGGTGATCCGAAGATCATGGCGCGAATTGAGTACCGCAGCTTTGTCGATCCCACGAACTGGGTAAAGAACGCCAATCAGGAGGGCCATTAACAAAGCGATCAAGACGCGGCGCATCACAGGCCTCCCGGGGTTGGAGGGCTGAGCTTTGCGTCAGTGCGCAAATGGAATACCTCTACCCGACGGTTGTAGCTGTCGGCCACGTAAATACGGTCTTGGTCATCCACTGCAATGCCTGTTGGCAGATAGAACTGACCCTCGGCGGGGCCTGTATGTCCGAAGAAGAAGAGGAAGCGGCCTTCCGGGGTATAAACCTGAACCCGGTCGCGATAGCTATCCACGATATAAAGATTGCCGTGACTATCGAGACTGATGCCCTTGGCCTTGTCGAATTCGCCGAGCCCGTCGCCCAGCCGCCCGAAGCCATTGATGACTTTCCCCTCGGAGTCGAAGTGCTGCACGCGAAAATTCAAAGAGTCCACAACCCAAAACGTGCTGTCTGGCGCGACCGCAATTTGTGTGGGGAAGTTGAACTTGCCGGGGTCCAGGCCTCGCTCACCGATCCGTTGAATAACTTTCCCGTCCAGGCCAAGAACGATCACTTTCATGGCGACGGTGTCGACTACATAGAGCCGTTCGCGCTTCTGGTCGATAGCAATCCCTGTACATCGTTTGAAGATGCTTTCAGTCTTGCTCAATGAGCCAATGGTGCGAAGAAACTTTCCTTCTGAATTGAAGACAAAGATGCGCGAGCGCACAGAATCGGAAACATAGATCTGGCCAGCTCCATCGAGGGCAATGGCGATGGGTGCGGCGAATGGATCGTTACGTGGCGCGTTGAAGGTCTTGTATTTGTGATTCTCTGCATCAAACACGTGAACCAGGCGGGCGCGTGTATCCACTACCAGCATTCGGCCATCGGAATCGACTGCGATTCCGTAAGGGACCAGCATGGCACGCTCGCGATCATCCAGGCCCACGATCTTCTTCATTAGCCACTTGAAGCGGGACTGTTTGCCGACGATGTCTGCGGCATTGCGTACACTGCCGACCCACTCCAACTGCGAAGGCAAGTTGCGCGCCGGCTGACGATCGACAGCTTCAATCCTGGGTTGGGCGAGGAAAATCGAGGCGCCTATTGTCAGTAGAGCGAGGGCGAATCCGCCGATTTTTTTCGCGTTCCTGCTTAAAGCCTGCACCTTGCCGCCTTTGGCCAGAGTAGACAAATCAAAATATGGTAAACGAACGCGTGAGACGGAGGCGGAAACGATTGAAGGTGCTGCCCCCGAACGTCGGGCCGCTCCCCGTGTTCAGAACATTGTGGTCATAGCTCGCGCTGAGCGTGAATTTGCCGAGTTGGTATCGTGCTTCGATGTCGATGTAATTGAATTCTTGGTTCGTCTGGGCGAACAGATCCTTCTCGCGGTTCAGACTGCCGATCAGTTGCCAGCGGTGCCAATTGTAGTAACCGGAGAGGCCCAGAGTCCGGGTTGTCTTGTTCAATAACGGCGAGCCAACCAGGTTATCGAGAGGCAGGACCGTAATGTAGCTTCCGGGGACGAGGCCCGGGAAAATTGCATTTACGCCTGACGTGTATAGCCGATAAAAGCGAATCCCGTACCACTCGCGGTTCGCGCCAAGATTGAAGCCGATCCCGTTCGTATTGAATTGCCCGCCCATGGTGAGCAGGTACAGACGGTTGTAATCGACCCCGCCGGTAATGCGCCAGTTGCTGAAGCGATCGGTCTCGGCGCTCAGGCTCACTTGCGTGCTATTGGAATGAGAGCCTATCAATTGCGGGATTACCTGATGTGAGTACTGAACTCCCGCGATATAGTGAAGCGTCTGCAGAGATCCTCGGGCGGCGTTCAAACCCAAGTTAACCGATGGAGCGTTAGCGACAGTCCCCAGATTACTGGTTGTAAATTGGTAGCCGTAATTTGCATGGCCGTTGACATCGGTGTTCAGCAATCTGTGGGTTAAACTCACACCGAGATACGGATTGATTAGCTTCGCAAGAATTTCAGCCTGGGTTGGCGTCGAGCTCCTCGTGTAATTGACTCCTCCGGTGAAGTTCAGGGAATTCCACGGCCGATAGACGGTACTGGCATTCAACGAACTGCTTTTCGTCTTTGGTAACGGCAGGATCAGAATTTCTCCGGTACCTGACTGGACGGATTGACTGGTGCCGCTTTCAAAATCATCGTGAGTGTAAGTGAGACCCGTCGAAACACGATCCGACGGACGAAAGCGGAGTGCTCCATGGTATCCGAAAAAGTTGAACTCGCTGGTGCCAAAGCTTCCGTGCGCTTTTTCGGCAATGGAAGTCTCGCCGGCACTGAAGGTGACCAGATCATCCCAGAAACCACGGCGGATATCAAAGTTGGAATTGGTCGAGTGATCCCTGGTATCCGCAGCTAAGGTCGTAAGCCCGATGGTGCTGAACTCCTGGGACGTTTTGGAGAATGTGCCACTCCAGTCCCAACCTAAGAGGCTGTCATTCAGATTAACTTGGAAGACTTTCACGGCATTGCTTGTGTCGTAAAACGAAGTCGGAATGCCCACATTGGCATGGTTGTCGCGATAAGAGATAAAGACATTGCGCAGATGGCTGAAGTGTCCCCGCCACTCGGCTCCCCACTCTTTCGTAGATTGATTATTCTTGAAGAGTCCGGACGTCAACCCGTCGTCGGTCTTGACGAAGTGGAAGGTCAATGGCATACCGCGACCACTCAGCAGCACACCATTGAAGTTGTATCCCAGTGAGCCATTGCGGTTCCCAACCGAGGTGGAGCCTGACGCGAACGCACTGCTACCGCTGGAATCGCCGCCGCTCTGCAATGAGTTTACTGCCGCGTCGAAAGTGAAGAAGAGAGGGTTAAAGAGAAATCCTTGCAAGTTGGCATCGACGATGCCGCCGATCTGGTGTGCGCTGCTGTTGCCATCTCCTGCATTGCCGTGAGTGCCCAGGGTGTTTTGGTTGAAGTCGAATCCGGCATCGCCGTAGAGCCGCCACTTCGGTTGCGGTTGTTCATACCAGTACTGCGCGTAAAGCGGGGCACCGGTTCCCATCACCAGGATCAGGATTGCGAGCTTTTTCCACCAGTGCCGTTTCACGGCTACCCTCCGCCACATCTGCTTGCCAAATTGTCATTCGGATCTGGAAAACCAGGGGGAGAGATGCCCCTCCCCCTAGACAGTTACTGAATCGACTTGCTGCCATCGGAGTGGCAATACAGGCACCAGGAACCATTGGTGGCCGTATATACCGCTGCGAAGTTGCGGAATAACAGGTGTTGGTTCGAGTGCGGCTCATGGCAGGTGGAGCACTCCATGTAGCCACCCTTGAACAGAGGAACCACCGCGTTGGTCGTGTTGACATCAACACCCAGCGGGCCGGCGGGAGCTCTCATCCCGGCTGAGGTCGCCAGATTCGTGTCATAAACCATATCCACCGGATGGGTCTTGTTCGCGTCTGCGGGATTGATTACATAGCCCAGGTTGGCGCCCGAGAAATACACCGGGGAGCTACCAAAGCCAGGACCAACAATTCCGGTGTACGTGGAGTTGATGGCCACTGTGCCGTCGTGGCAGCTCATGCACAGAATGCTGGGGTTGTTCAGGTCAGCATTGATGTTGCCGGTGGTTTGCAGGCTGTTGGGCTTCGACTGCAGAGTCCAGCTGCTGTAGACGGTGTAGGTTGTGGCCGCACTCAGAGTGTGATTCCACAACAGAACACCAGCGCCGTTAGCTCCCAGGCCGCCGAACTGCGCGTCGGCCGCGAACTTGTGAGCCACGTGACAATAATTGCAAAGAGCATAAGATGGGCCGAGCACGCCGCTGGAAACACCGCCCGAGCCGGTAGCACGAAGGTCGTGTGGGCCATTGATGATCAATGCCTTGTCCACACGAGCAAAGCTGAGGCTCGACAGTACTGCTACTGCCAGCAACAGCGTTAGGACTACGCGTAGCGTCTTCATTAGGACCTCCTGATTAATTGCCTTTCGCATTTGGGTACCCTTGCTTCTTTACATCTCCCGCCGGATGCGTACGACACCGGCAGAACTTGTCAATTAGTGCCGCCCAGGAACTGAAATACCTGGACGCGTCCATTGAGCTGATCGCTCACGTAGACGCGATTGTTCTTGTCGATATAAATTCCGCTCGGGATCTGGAATTGTCCCGGCTGAATGCCCGTTGAACCCACGAACATGCGCACGTGACCGTCGGGCGAGAAGATCTGAAAGTTATTGAAGGCCGCATCGGCGACCCAAATGTTGCCTTCGTTATCGAACGCCACTCCTTTGGGACGGACGAAGTTCCCCGGGCTCATGGCCTGCGTTCCGAAGGTGCGAACGAACTTGAAATTGGCGTCGAAGACCTTTACCGAGCAGCTGCCGGTATCAGTCACGGCGAAGCTGCCGTCGTTGCGGTTCACACCCACACCGACGGGATACTGGAATTCATCTTTGCGATTTCCGAACTTGCCGACTTTTTTGATCAGCTTCAGGCTATCGAGGTCATAAACGAAAACGAACTGTGCACGCGTGTCGGCCACGAACAGGCGCCGCCGCTGCTCGTCGATCGCCATATAAGAGGGAGCAGCCATACCGTCGTCGCTGCCAAATGTCGCTACCAGGCGCATCTGCTGATTGAACTTGGTCACCATATGGAGCTGCGAATCGCTCACATACACGTTGTCCTGGGAGTCGATGGCGACGCCGACCGGGGTGCGAAACGCAATGCCGTTGTCTCCGTTAAAGCGCGCCAACTGTTTGTGTTCCTTATCGATGATGTAGAGCAAACCGCGGCTTACAGACGCGATGTAGATGCGGCCCTTAGAGTCGAGAGCGACCCCCGCCGGCTTACCGAAATCCTCGATGACGTTCTTGTCACTGACGCCAGCCAGCTTGTCGGCCCAGCTGCGCTTCCGAATAGGTTCGATTTGAAGATTGTTTTCCCAAGCCTCAATGAACCGAACTCTTGGCTTGTCGGGAGGCATCGGCCATACCAGGGTACTGGGATCGATTTTCGGGAGTTCCTGTTTCTTCTTCGAGGCCGAGACTGCTGGAGGAAGAAGCGAAAGAACTGCGGCGGCGATGATGGCGAAGGTTGCTCTCCGGTCTCGCATGTTACTGTTGCTCCTCTCCGCCGCGACGTTTTTTCGCCGGCTTGCCAGCATCAGGATTCTTCTTCTTGATGTCTTGCATACGCTGCGCTTCCGCGATTTTGCCTTCTGAAATTGCCTTGTCCTCATGTGCCGAATCGACGATCACATGACATTGGGCGCAGACATCGCGTCCTTCCTTGTCGGCATGTGGAAGTAGCTTGGCTTCGGTTGAAGCGTGCGTCGCGTGGCAGGAGGTGCAAGTCAACTTCTCTTCCGGCTTCATCGGGTTCCGCACCCCCGTGGTGGGGTGACGGTCGATAGGGTGCCCGTTGGACTGATCGGCGCTCAGGAAGATCTTGGGAATTTGTACGAACTCGTCGCGAGTGATTTCCTGAGACTTAAACAGGGCTACTTTCTCAGGAACATCCTTGCGTGGGCCATGGCACTCGAGGCAGAAGTTCGCATTCAGCTCAGCCCGCAGTTGCTTGGGGAAGTCGCTACTATGAGGATCGTGACATGTAACGCAGGCGCCCTTCTCATAAGGACCATGTTTCACTTCTTCTTTTGCTTTGTCGTGGCAGGTGAAACAGAGCTGATCTTTAGGGGAGGTCAGGGTTACGGTCGTCGTCTCGCCTTCTGTTTTGACGTCGTGGCAGGTAGCGCAGCCCATAGCGATTGCCGAGTGAACTGCCTTGCCTTTGGTCTTGTCCTCGTGACAGGAGGCGCAATCGGCATCCTTTTCGAGCTTGACGGGATGCTCGGCGGCGGCCAGAGGCAATCTTGCTGCCGCAAGCACCAGCAGGAGCCCCAGGGCGAGTTTCAAAGTCTGCTTCACAACAGCCTCCGCAAGGGACAATGCACGAACTGGGCCGCAGAGCGAGGCACTGTTGTTGTTTTCCGCAACGAAGCGTAAGTCACTGAATTCGGAACTGTTGCGGATGTGCTTGTGCGGCGGAAAAAGGCAACCGATGTTTCCGCATGTGCCGAGTTGAGCTTTCTCCCACAGCAAGATTGGTGAAATGACCCAAGTGCTAGAGCGGCTTGGATCTTCCCCAACTGTTGCGTTCCGCCTCGGGACTTTGCAGACGATTCCCACAAGCGGATATTTCATAGGGCGGCTTCAGTTGCAGATAGGACCCAAGTCACGCCGGGCTGTGATCTTCGACGGAGGCTATTGCGCGAAATGACGGCCAAGTCCTCTCGAACGTGGGGCATATGGCCCATGGGCGGGTTTGTTGCGATTGGCAGCAGATCAGATAAGTCTCTGAAAACGCAAGAGTACCCAGACTACGAGTTTCTGGAGAACAACGTGCCTTTATGACTGTCGAATGAGGGCACCTATGGCTACGAAGCTGATTGCTCTGCTGCGCAAGGGGTGGCAGACGCTCGGCGCAATTAAGACCGGCGTGGTCCTCTTAATCACTGTGGTGATTGTTTCCGCAGCAGGCACGCTGATCTTGCAGCGACCGATGACAGATCCGGACGAGATGTCACGTGCCTACTCGCCCCAAGTTCTTCGTCTACTCGATGCGGTGGGGCTTACAAACGTATTTCATGCATGGTGGTTCGTTGCTTTATTGGTCCTGGTCAGCGCCAGCATCGTGGCAGCGTCGGTAGAGCGGTTCCCTAATGCATGGCGATATTTTTCTCGACCCTACAGAAGCACTGACGAGAGCTTCCGCAAGGCCCTACCCGGGCATAAGCGAATTCCCATAAAGGACGAAGAATCAGGCTTGGTGGCAGCCGAACGAGCGTTGCACAGCCTGGGCTTCCGGCCAGAGCGTGTAATCGGTGCCGACCGAGTAGCCTTGTTCGCCGAGCGCAACCGGGTTTCGGAGATGGCGGTCTACATCGTTCATGCAAGTCTGCTGCTCATCTTCCTGGGCGGGATTGTGGATGGCGTGTGGGGTTGGCGCGGCTATATCTCTCTCGAGCGCGGGCAGCAAGTGACCCAAGTCCCACTGAAGGATGGTGGGACGAAGGCGCTGCCATTTGCGATCCGATGTGAGGGCGCCGGTCAGGAAAACTATAAAGATGGAAGTCCAAAACGATGGTGGTCGAAGCTGGCCGTGATGGAAGGCGGCCGCGAGGTGCAGCGCAAGGAAATTGTCGTCAACGATCCCCTGGTCTACGAAGGGGTTCGTTTCTACCAGTCTGGTTACGGGTCAACCGGCAAAGTTGAGCAGCTTCTTCTGACTGCATCCTCTCGCGAGAACAAAGGCCAGTTACACGACATCGCGTTAACGATGAACACACCCGTCGAACTCGATGCCGACACAACTGTTCGCCTGGCTCGATTCATACCTGATTACTTTGTTCGCGATGGCGAGGTCTACAACCGTAGCGAACGAGTCGAGAATCCCGCCGTGCAGATGTTTGTGGAATCGAAGAAGACGGGTAAGAGCATAGAAGTCTGGCTGCCCGAGATCGAGGGCTTTGCCCATAACGCGGAGTCGCCTTACACGTTCGAAGCCAAGGATCTGCAACTGGGTTCCTTTACAGGGTTGCAAGTGTCGTATGAGCCGGGTCAATGGGCGGTGTGGGCCGGGTGTCTTCTGATGGGACTTGGGCTCGCGACGGCCTTCTATCTCGTACACATCCGCTTCTGGGTGGTGCCGGTTCGTGACACTCACGGGCAATTGATGCTGTGGTTCGGAGGCACCGCCAACAAAAATCGCGAGGCATTCCAGCACAAGTTTGATGCCTTCGCCGAAAAGCTTGAACAGGAATTAGCAAAGCAATCTGAAGTTGGTTCAGACGCATGTGCCCAAGCGCATGCAACGACATTAGCCGGAGACTGAATCCGGACAGGGAGGATCCATGGCGCGCGCAAAAGCAGAGCAGCAACCGGCCACAACCGGCATGACCTTGGTCGTGCTGGTAGGTCTGGGGATCTTGTTCCTGCTGTTCATGGCGTTTTTAAATGTAGTGAAGAGCGGCAATCTGCTGACCGAATCGAACCTGTTGTACTCTGCTTTGATTTTCTACGCGGGTGCAGGAGCGTTATACCTGGGCTTCGGAGTCACGGCAACTGAGTCGTACGTGAAGTTCGCGTCGCTCGCGACCTGGGCCGGTCTGCTGGCCAACACGGCGGCTATTGGGCATCGCTGGTATGCGGCGGGACATCCACCCTTTGCCAGCATCTATGAAATGTTACTCAGCTTCGTTTGGACGCTGGCCGCGCTCACGCTGATTGCTGAGAAGAAGTTCGGTGTGAAGGTGATCGGTACAGTAACCATGCCGGTTGCAATCGTGGGTGTGGTGCTCATGCAGTTGCTGCCGTCAGATGTTCATCCATTGGTCCCGGCGCTGCAGTCCACCTGGCTGCACGTTCACGTCACGCTGGCCATGCTGGCTTACGCGGCTTGTGCCCTCAGCTTCGCATTGGCGATGATGTTTCTCATCAAGGACAACATGAAGACGGAAACATTCCTCGCGGCTACCAGCCTCTTTTCGGTCATATCGTATGCTGCCATTCTCTGTACGCGATTTGAAAAATGGGGAGGACTGAGCGTCATTGGCTGGGACGAGCCAAACAAATCAGAGATGTTTGTCTCGCGCGGAATCCGGTTGTTTGTCGTGATCCCAGATCTTGGCTGGCTCCTGCTGCTGGTCCTGCTCGCAGCTGCGGCGCCCCTGGTTCTTTACGCGTACGGACAACAAACGAAAGACCAGAGTATTTTGCCAACTGCAAATCGAGCGGTGTTCGTCAGCATTCTGATGCAGGTGATGGCACTGATCGCCTTTCTGCTGCGGACGCGCTCGGGTGCTTATCCTTCGCTGGACGCTCAGGGCCTCTTTCCCACAAGCCTGAAAGCGAGCCCGTTCATCCTATCGGCGTTGGTCGGCAGCATCTTCGTATCGCTGCTTTACCTGTTGTTGCTGTGGCGCCGTGAAGATCTGGAGAAGCTGTTACCCAGCGCTCAGGACCTCGATCGAATCACCTACAAAACCATCTGTCTCGCGTTCCCTCTGCTCACTCTGATGATTGCAGCGGGCGCGTATTGGGCGAATCGCACCTGGGGTTCGTACTGGAACTGGGATCCCAAAGAGACCTGGGCCGCCATCACCTGGCTTGTTTATGCCGGCTACCTTCATATGCGTGTGACGAGGGGATGGCGTGGGCGGCGTGCGGCATATTTCGCGATCCTCGGTTTCGGCGTGGTGATGTTCACATTCTTCGGCGTGACGTACTTGTTGCCTGGATTGCATGCTTATGCGTGAAACCGGGACGAATTCGAACGAGCCCGCTGTGACGCGCGAAGCTCCTATGTGCGAGGATCGCACTCGTAACCGTCCTTTGAACTGTGAGCTTTACCACATCAGCACGGAATCATCGGATTGGCCGCCAGATTCGAACTTGCCCCCTTGCTGCCCAGCACAGGCTCAGAAAACAATGACTTCTAATGTCGGAAATTCGCCGTCAGAACCCGGTTCCAGGCCGGCCCGCATCAATTGGCAACTGAAGGCCGTGCTACCCGTGGCTTTTGTGTTGCTGAACGGACTTTTGTTATTCCTGCTCGCAACCGTGTCGTTGCGCGACAGCGAACGACACGCGGTGCTAATCGTGGCCGGCGCGGGCGCGGTTGCGATTTGTGCTGTGCTCATCCTTGTACTCGCTTATCTTGTGCAGCGTCCCATGGTCGAGCTTCAAGAGAAGATTTCGCTGGTAGGGCGAGGTGACTTAAGCGCAAAGGTAAGCTTTGCTAAGCGCAATGATGAAATCGGCGATCTGGGTCGCGACTTCAATCGCATGCTGGAGCAACTGCGCGCGAATCGCGACGAGATCGATCGGTTACATCGCACGCAAATGTCGCGCGCAGAGCACCTGGCAACACTGGGTGAATTGGCGACCGGCCTCGCTCACGAAATCCGCAATCCGCTCGCGGGAATTGCTGGAGTCATCGAAATCATTGGTCGAGACTTGCCTTCGACTAGTCCAGCCCGAGCCGTGGTGAAAGAAGTGAAACAAGAAATCACGCAAATCAATCGCATCGTTTCCGATTTGCTGGAAACGGCTCGACCCCGGGCGCCCCGGATCCGGCCATGTGACTTGAACACCACAGTGGAGCACGCCGTCATGCTCGCCCGCCAGCAAGCTTTATCGAAACCGATTGAGATCGATTTGCAAAGATCCGCTGCTATGCCGGAAGTGGAGCATGACGCCGATCAAATTCACCAAGTATTGCTCAACCTTCTGCTAAATGCGATTCAGGCGATCGATGGGAAAGGGTTCATTTCGGTTGAGATTGGCGAGCGTGAGAAAGAGGCAGTCGTCATCGTCACCGATAATGGTCGAGGAATTCCTGCCGAACACCTGCCTAATATCTTCCGCCCCTTCTATACGACTAAGGGAAACGGCACGGGGCTAGGTCTATCCCTGGCACGCCGCATCGTGGAGGAACATCATGGGCACGTCGAGGTGAGCAGTGTAGTAGGCAAAGGCACGAAGTTCGTAGTGTTCCTGCCATTCCATCCCCCCGTGGTACAAGCCATCGCAGTATAAACAGCAGAAATTCTCATGGCGCTTCATGCATCAGTTCAGTCAGAGCAGGAGAGTCTTGTCCACTTTCGCAGAAGGACAGGGATCAGTTTGCGACAGGGATCAGTTAGCGCGCGTTTCGGCGTAAAAGGCCATGTACGCCGGTAATGTCATTCAAGGAACCCCGAATGACTGTATGAGTGACCTGCAGCGGTATTCTGCTATACTGGTTGGGACGCTTTTGCCACGGTTTGCTCGTCACGCGGTGGTCACGCATTAGACCAGATTCATCTCCGCCTTTCCTGCCCGCCGTTTAGTTAGCGCCAATCCAAAACTGAAATGTGAGCGGCATCGCAGCTCTCGACGTGTGTCGAAGTGTACTCGAGCCCTCCAGAAAGAAACATTCGAATGACTACATTTTCTGAACTGCCGTTGTGTTCCGGATTACAGCGGAAGCTGGCGGCAGCTCAATTCATCAACCTCACTCCCATCCAGGAACGCGCAATTCCTCCCGCCCTGGAGGGCCGCGATGTGATTGGGACAGCACAGACAGGCACTGGAAAGACATTGGCATTTCTCATTCCTTTGATGGAGATACTGAAGCGTGAATCAAATCGCGGGCCTGTTGCCTTGGTTCTGTTGCCGACTCGCGAACTGGCCATGCAGGTTCACGAACAATACGAGCAACTACGCGGCACAAACATGCCCAAAGCAGCGCTCATCATCGGAGGCGTATCCGAAAAGGCGCAAATCCAGCGTCTTCGTTCTGGCTCTGGCCTGGTGATCGCCACGCCTGGACGCTTGCAGGATCTGATGACTCGCAGGTTCGCTGACGTGCGTCAGGTGAAAATGCTCGTGCTCGACGAAGCGGATCGCATGTTGGACATGGGCTTTTTACCCGCGATTCGGCGGATAATCTCGGCGCTTCCACCACAGCGGCAGACCCTATGTTTCTCTGCCACTCTGGAGCAGTCCGTAGCAGGTCTGGTCAATGATTATATGCGGCAACCCGTGCGCGTTGCGTTGGGGTCGGTTCGCAAACCAGCGGAGAGCGTAGAGCTTAAAGCCTACGAGGTCCGTCCGGGCGAGAAGCAGGACCTTCTACGAAAGCTGCTCTATAAGGAGCAAGGACAGACCCTGATTTTCACGCGGACAAAGCGAGGCACAGAACGCCTGGCCAGGGAGCTGGCTCGTGATGGATTCAACATAACCATGATTCATGGCGACCGTTCACAATCGCAGCGCAATGGGGCGCTGAGCGGATTTCAGGAAGGCCGATTCCAGGTGATGGTGGCTACGGATATTGCAGCACGTGGGCTGCACATCGATGATGTTGCCCACGTCATCAATTATGATGTGCCCAAGATCGCTGAAGATTTTATTCACCGGGTGGGCAGAACAGGGCGGGCCGGATCTCAAGGTCTTGCCTCGACGCTGGCTGCAGGGCCCGAGGTCCTGGAATTACGAACCATCGAGCGCGCGCTCCAATTACGGATCGAACGAGTGCAGATGGAATCTTCCGCCTATGACGGGCCGAAGCGCATTATTCAAAACACGCTGGCATCGAGGACTTTGACGGCGCTGCCGGCAGAGGTGTTTGTCTAGAAGGAATGACAAGTCGCCGGGGCGTGGAGCTCCGGCGACTTGCAATCAACGGAGTTATTGTTCGATACCGAGTTCGCTGTTTGGAGCAGGTTCCTCTGCATCATCGGACTCATCTTCACCAACGTTGAACAGTGCTGCCTGGGCGGCCGCGTGTTCTCTCAGTTCGGCCATTTCATCGATGCTGCCCGGCTGCGGTTTCTCTTCTTTTCGCTGAGTCCTGCGTTCCGCTTTTTCCCGTTGTCTCTGTTGACGTGTTTGTTCCTTTTGACGCTTGGTAAACGTCGATCGGCCTCGAGGCATACTCATCCCCCCAATATTGTTTTTGTTGATGGCCGGCTTGCCGGCCCTACGCTCACAAACAATTACCAGCGCGGCTCACGCGGTTGACGCGCATGGCCTCGGTAGTCATCGCGACCCCGACCACCGCCGCCACCACCAAACCGCTGCCCGCCACTTTTTGGACGGTCAGATTTGGGCTTAGCCTCGTTGATGGTCAGCGTACGCCCACCCAGATCAGTTCCGTTCAGTGCCGCAATTGCTTTATCCGCTTCACTGGCGTTTGTCATCTCCACGAATGCAAAACCACGCGCTCGCCCTGTCTCCCGGTCCGTCACTATGCTGACCTTGTCGACCGCGCCATGCGCTTCGAAAGCGCTCCGCAATTCTGACTCGGTCGTACTGTGGGGCAAATTGCCGACATAAAGATTCTTCATTGCATTTCCTCTCTTAACAGGTCATCCAAAGTGGTTAGTCTTGTGTTTCGTTTTGAGGGCCGCAGGTCAGAATCCCGCCGCGGTGCAGGCCTGTCGCGAATGGCTTGCGTGCGTGCAACGGCTGCGGAGCGGACCTCAGAAATGCGCCGGGACGCCTCCAGAATACCCCAGCGCTGATGAACATTTCCAGAGTCATCCGACAGTGCAGCCCGTACCCTCAACGCGCGCAGTTCGTCGTCGCTCTGCACGATCGCAGAATCTTCTTCAATACCCGGCGCATCCTGCCCGACTACACCGTCAACTCCCTCGGCGGCGACGTCCGGCTCGGCCAC
>Ga0207706_10003602_pt1 | contig 14787 bp, 19 predicted proteins | sample KBSC53metaG_FD_184318 | JGI IMG/M metagenome (GOLD analysis project Ga0207706, IMG submission 184318) | Corn rhizosphere microbial communities from Kellogg Biological Station, Michigan, USA - KBS C5-3 metaG (SPAdes) (version 2) | ecosystem: Host-associated > Plants > Roots > Rhizosphere > Soil ... | reverse complement strand
TTATGTCCTTACCTTCGACGACATCACCGAGCTCGTCAGCGCCCAGCGCAGTACCGCCTGGGCCGACGTTGCGCGCCGCTACAAGCTCAACCCCAACCTCGCCTCGATCGGTGGTACGTCGATGGGTTCATTCGGCACCTGGAAGTTTTCCGGCCAATACCCGGATCTCTTCGGGTCGGCGCAATCGCAGGTGAACTGTCCGAGCGCGGGTACCGGTTGGGTGCAAGGAACACAACCGCCCGGCGGCGTCTCGTCGCTGATGATCCTTACAGCTCCCAATACGCGATGGCTCCCTCAATACAACTGGTTCGGGACACTAGACACCACGTGTGCCTACTGGGCCGAGAGCGAGTATCAGAACCTTCTCGACCAGCTCGGATATCGATACAACAAGATCTCGTTCGTGCATGGTCACGTTGGCTCTCCAATGATCGGCGATGAGTACGGGCCAATGGTCGACTTCATGAAGAACAAGGCTGTCAAGCGCGATCCGCAGGTGTTCACCTACGTGATGAACGGCGAGCAGCATGAGCCTTCCGTCGGCGTGACCTCGGATCATGTGTACTGGGTGTCCGGACTCACGCTCCGCAATGGAAGCGTCAGCCCGCCGATCGGAAAGGTGGAGGTCATATCGATGGCCTTCGGGCTCGGCATTCCCACGTCCGCGTCTACGCAGACTGGATCGGGGATATATGTCGGTACAACGGGACCCGTCTCGTACACGTACCAGACGCGGGACTGGACCGGAGAGACGCCACCCATTTCCGCGTCCAACAGCATCAAGCTCACCGCACAGAACATTCGGACGATTACGATCGATCCGGTTCGCGCACGCGTCGACTGCAACGTGATGTTGAGGGTGCTGACCGACGGTCCCCTTGATGTGACACTCGACGGTTGTGGTCCAAGCGGCGTGCGTCACTTCGGAAACTAGCTGCGTCGCGATTAAAAGCTGTGGTCCACTCCGGAGGTCCAGCGCACCGCCAACCCCACGGACCTGCGCGGGGTCTCCGGAGCCCACGCACGCTCTTTATCGTCGCCTCATTCAGTTTGCCGATCCGACCCCGAACCGACGCATACCGGCTCGTGTGTTTACCTTCCAATGGCGTCGTCGGGCGCGACACCACAGATACCAGCGTCGAATGCGCTAAAAATTGCTGCGAGCAAACATCCGGACGATGGCAATTAATTGGCCCGTGCACGGATTGATTGGAATGCTGACCTTCGGGTACAGACTATCGAAGAACCGCAATCGGGATTCGACAACGCTCGAGCAATTTCTCATGGAGATGCTCGCCGCCTTGAGCGGTAACTCGCAAACCGTTTGATTGTGGAGGAAGTGATGTTACGCAAGAGAGCGATGTGCCTATGGGCGGCCTTGCCTTTCGCGATGGCCTGTCAGGTTGCTTCCGGCGGCGTTGCGCCCGTCGGCGTGAACATTCAACCGGGGCCGGCGGCACTGAACAATCCGCCGCCCCCAGCGCCTCAACTGGAAAACACGGGAATCTGGCAGGCAGACCCGATCCTGGTATCCGGGTCTACCGCCTATCGCAAGGGGGAGTTCCTGTATCAGGATTTTCTGTACGACGACCGCGGTGCGACCACCAATGGCAATGCGGGCTCGACCCAATTCGCGCGATCTGGCCGGTACACGTATCCGACCAACGTCGCCGCGTATTTCGAAAACGCCGCTGATTTCGTCGAGGTGCGACTCAAGCTCACCGCCGCGGAGACTGCGATCAGGTTGACGTACAACTCCATGAGCGACGCAAGTCTAGTGGCGGCAACGATCGCTCTCGGCGGCACCGCAGGTACCGTGAGGACGATTCCATTCGGAGCGAACGCGGTGGAGCCGGCGGATGTATTCGTCACCGTGAACGGTACGAACGCCGTGGTGACCGATGCAGCGACCAACGCGGTATTGGCGAACATGACAGCCACCGTCGATCTCATCCGTCGGCAAGTCGAAGTTCGAGTGCCCTTCACGGCGTACGATCCGCGGGGAAAAACGTCCGTCCGGGTGGCGGCTGCAACGGGCCTCTGGAACGGCACGACATCGAGCTACGCCATCCCCGTGGCTACTGCGACAGCGACGACCCCTGGAGGCGCCGGCACCCTGGTCAATCCGCCAGCCTTTTTCAATGTCGCGTTTCGGTTCAACGAACCCGATGCCAGCGGTCAGACGTACACGCGCTGGAGAGATGGTGTTCAGGGGTCGACGCTGGCGGCCGTGGTGACCGTCAACGGCGTTCAGACGCACGATCTCTCGTCGTTCTTCGCGACGGTCGATTTCACGAAACTGGCGGCAGCCGTCGACGATGACAGCGGGGTCATCAAACAGGGTTTCACCAACCGTATCTATTCGGCGACCTACGAGGTCATGCAAGGTGTGGGAAATCCCGCGGCGCCGAATCTTATGAAGAGCCAGGGATGCACGGCCACCAGCACTGTCGCTGCCAACGGCACCACCTCTTGCATCCCGCAGTTTGCGGGCCGCCTGCAGCCGTATTCGCTGTACGTTCCGGCCAAGATTCCGGAAGCGACGGGATATGGGTTGATCACGGATTTGCATGGAGCCGGGGACAATTTCCAGCGCAACCCGCCAGTAAGTGCGGAACGGTCGATCGCCCTCGGCGAAAGAGGCACCGGTTCGCTTGTTTATATTACCGAAGGGCGCGGACAGCAGTATTGGTGGTGGGGTCAGGCGGGCGCGGAGATATGGGAAGTGATGTCGGATATCATGCGTCACTTCACCATTGACAAGAACCAGATTGTCGCCAGCGGGATCTCGCAAGGAGGCTACAGCACGTGGAAACAGGCAACCATGTTTCCCGACTTGTATGCCGCAGCTATCCCGCACGTGCCATGCCCCAGCGCCGGCACGGGATACAACGGCAACAATGCACCAGGCGGCGCCGACTCCTTCGCGTATCCCATGATCGACTCGCTGCGCTGGATCCCCGTCATCGGCTCCGTCGGCGGAGCTGATGGCACTTGTACCGGCGATCAGCCCTTTGCGCAGGGTAATTCAGCGATTCGCGCAAAACTGGATGCACTTGGTTATCGATACGAGTGGTGGTCCTTTACGGGCCAGGGGCACATTTTTGGACTGACCGCTTGCAACGGCATCAGTCCGAAGCCATGCGGCCAATCCTTTCAAGCGGACTTCCTGGACGCCGTCTTCGGAGTTGGCCAGCCGTTGACGAAGGTCGTGAACCCGCCACATATCACCTACTCGGTCAATCAAGGGTGGAATGAGCCCTTGTTCAACCTGGTAGGTGATCACGCATACTGGATTTCCGGCGTGACGGTGCGCGATCCGAGCGTATCGCCCTACGGCAAGATCGATGTTGTTTCACGGGCATTCGGGTTGAACGACCCAATGGCGAACCCGACGATCAGCTCGCTCAACACCGACTGGAACCTGGGCCAGGGCGGCAATCACAGTTATACGAAATGGATCAAGACGCTGAACGCACCGACGGCGACCACGCCCAATAACCAGATCGATATCACAGCGAACAACATAAGCAAGGTCGTCATCGATCCGATCCGGGCGCGGGTCGACTGCAGCGCGGTGGTGAACGTGACCAGCGATGGGCCGATCAACGTTGTCATTCATGGCTGCCTCAAGGGTGATCTCAACCTCAGCGACAACGTTACGTGCGACGAGGTGAACGCGGTGAGAGCGTTGGTCGGCGTTCATCGAGGCGATGCAAACTACAATTTTCGCGCCGACCTCGACGATAACGGAGTCATCGACCAGTTCGACGTCAAGGGGGCAAGAGCCGAGGCACTGCGGGGATGGGGTGGTGTCCTCTGTCCCTGAGCTGGATGCAATGCCGTGCCGTGACGGCAGTACACGTCGTGGCGACACTGCTGATCCTGCAGTAGTGATCGGCAGCTGAAATTCATGAGGTACAGCCGGCCTCCTTTTCACCCTAATGAAGGCCGGCATTTTATGCTGTTCGTCGGCGACCAGAAAGTTTACAGCTCGCGGCGGGGCCGAAAGCGGGTGTCTCCGGAATGAGCTGCGCCGGCGCAGATCCGCAAAGCGGGCGCTATGGGTTTCCGTCTCGGCACTCGAACGGGAGCGCTATACGCCTGCTCCCGCACGTTACGAGTTAGTGCAGTAGGGCCTGCTCCGGGCGGGGCGCCGCCGGGTCGAATATTTGCGCGCGCATTCAATCTAGAACAATTACTAGGATTAACGCGACGGCAACGCCAATGACGAATCTCCAGTGCTCAACGGAGAAGTTCCAGACAACGTGCGCGAAATGCGAAGTCCAGTGTCTCTCATAGGGCCCCGTCACGTCGAACATAACGACAGAATTGAGAGCCGGAGCGATGTACTTGCCGTGCCACCAGGCCGCCACGCGCTGCACAATGTTCCGCATGGTGCCTTTGGTTTGGGAAAAAATTTAGACAACGCGACCATAGAAAAGGCCGCAACAGCTGATAGCCTACAGCACACGCTCGCGATGCGGCGCTGCGCCCGATTCGTGGCGATCGCGCACAAGCCCGCTGACCACGAATTGCAGGGTAGCTGCCTGCCCTCGCGATGCGCGGCTCCGACGTCAATGGCGCGCTCGCTTCCGCTTTTTTGCAAGCCATGCGTGACGCCCACGAGAGCCGGCCTATGGGGCGGTTTTCGTTTGTACTTCAGCGCGCCGATTGGAACCGCGGGGGAGCGGAGCGCCACCGATACGGGCGCATTCTGGAGAGAGCGGCCGGCCGCCTGATCCGTCGGTCCTGTGCATGCACTGAATTTTTTTGGCCTCGGAGCATTCGCTTTGATCGTGATATACGTGCGCCTGCTCGTCCGTGTAGTCGGCGTGCGTAGTGTGGAAAGGAAAAAGCACCGACACGACTCGCTGCTATTTCGTGGCCCCGCGCGGTGGAACCGCCACCGGCTTAAACGGTTGCCAGCCCCGTCCTACTTAAGCGCGCGAATCGGGCCGCTGCGATGTCAAACGCCTGGCCACACTTGCATCAGTGCTCAGCAGCTTGCGAAGGTCGGAGTGTTACGCGGGATCGGGAAGCGGGACGCGAGATCACGGTTGGAGCAGCTGGTCGCAGCGACGAAGAGGGCGAGACCCAAGTCCTAGCCGCTTGCCGTGCGCGCGATTCTCAATTTTCTGTGGTTCGTTCTTGGCGGAGTCTTCCTGGGGCTGGCCTGGTGGCTGGCGGGGATCATTGCCCACATCACCATCATCGGCATCCCGTGGGGCAGGGTGCTTCGTCATAGGCAACTTCTCGTTCTTCCCCTTCGGCAAGGAAGCGATCAACAGGCGCGGCACGCCTCCACGGAGGGGGGTCAGGAGGGCCTGCCATGCGTCACTATAACGCTGCTTTTCCCCCAGTCCGGAGACGGCCTACGGGTGGCGCGTCGCCAGGGGTTGCAGAAATTGGGCGTAGTCACAAAACTGCGGCAGCGATCTCAAGCAGCAAAACGTCATCGAGCGCCTGCTATCGCTCGCCGCCGTTTTTTGGGCGCGAACGTCCGCTTACAGGAATAACCACGGCAGCTGCGAATGGCTGCAGCTGGCCCGCGAGCAGTCTTTGTCACTCTTGCTGAAAGGCCCTGGCGGCGCTGCTGCCCTTCAAGATAGTCGTGCAGGTCTCGGAACTGCGTTTCGCTGCCGTCCATCACCATCGACGGCGCCTGCGGCGAACAGTATCACCGCTTGAGAAACGCCACGATCTCGGCGAAAACGTCGTTGTTGTGCCCGACCAGCAGATGCCCGCCGGTCGCGTAGCCGACGAACCGTGCGCCGTGAATGTGCTCGGCCGTGTAGCGCGCGGCATCGTAGGTGCCGTAGCGATCGTCGACCGTGCTGAGTATGAGCGTGGGCACGTGGATACCCTCGAGGTCGTAGCGTTCGAGCGCAGATACGGCCGCCGCTTCTGAGAAGGCCGAGCCGCCGTGCCGACACTGGAAGCAAATGCTCGAGCACCGTGTCCACGCGCGCGCTCCGCGGCATCGGCGTGATGCAAGACGTCGGGCGGCGTGCCCAGTATCGAGCCAATGAACGTGTCGCGGCTCAGGCGCGACGCGGCCCAGAAGACAAAGTCCGAGCGCAGCGCGGTGTCGAATAGAAGCGGCGTGCGCGAAGGCGGCGTGATCGGTGGCCCGCCGTCGGCACGTGGCACGTACGCGGCGGGCACGACGAGCACCAACGCGCGGCAGCGCTTCGCGTGCCGCAGCGCGAATTGCATCGATGAGGGAGCGCCCGCCGAAGCGCCGAGGACGACAGCCTCCGCGACGCCGAGCTGATCGAGCAGCGCGGCGTGCGCGTCGGCTTGCGCGGCAGCCGACGCATCGCTCGGTAGCGGCGTCCGCAGGTAGCCGAAGCGCGACATCGCCATCACGCGAAAGCCGTGTCGCGCGAGCGGAGCACCAGGTCAAGGCCCTGGTCGAAGCCCCCGCCCGCGCCGTGCACGACCAAAACCGGCGAGCCGCTGCCGACGCTCGCGTATTCGATGGGCCGCTGAGCGTCTGCGCCACGACGCCGGAAGCGACGCGGGCGCGAGCGGCACGGATATCGCGCCGATACGCGGCGTACGTCAACCAACCGGCGGCGAGCGCCGCGATCTCGGCGGCGGTCCACGCGATGCGGCGCCCCGAGCGGCTCACGCGCCGGTCATCAAGCGAGCGAAATGCGTCAACCTCGTCGCGCATCGCCATCAACTCCGGCGAAAGGGGGCCGTCACACCACCGCCTCGACTGCGCGCTCGATGCGCCGGGCGTCGCTGACGCCGAGGCGCGCGTCCCGCGTCTTCGATGCAAGACCGATGCACACGTCCGATCGTCTACTTCTTGAACTGCGAGGTTGCTTTATCCATAGCGTTTTTCATGGACGCCCACGCTGCGTCCGCGCCTGCCTGCATCTGCTGCCACGCCGATTCACTCGCCATGCGTAATTCCTGCAACTTCCTTTGCGCGGCGTCGCGGCTGGCACGCATGGCCATAAGCTGCTGGTCGTATTTGGCGCGCGCCTCCGCGCTCAGTTGGTCGCCTTTGGCTCTCAGCTTATCGACCTCAGCATCCCATTTTTTGATTTGTGATTCCATCATCGTGACGTATTCATCTTTCTTGCTCTTCTCATCTTTCGTGCTCTTGGCGCTCATGTCGAGACTCCTTGGCTGGGATAATGCGTTCGACCACACAACGCAGCAGAGTCCAACTCTGCTACGGTGTCAGTGTACGCCGCCGGTATTGGAGAGGAGAACGCTTTGGGTTTGCGCGGCTGGGCCAACTAGGCTCGCACCCGTGGGATGCCACAATCAAACTTGCAGGGACGACGGGCTACTTCCCTGAGCGACCGCCGGCCCTGCAGTTCGCGGCCCAGGATCGCGTCAAGTCACTGTCTAATCGCGTGTCAGGTCCATGAAAATCGCCACCTTCAACATCAACGGCATCACGGCGCGCCTGCCGGCGCTTCTACGCTGGCTCGAAGAATCGCGTCCTGATATCGCGTGCCTTCAAGAATTGAAGGCGCCGCACGAGAGGTTTCCGGAGACTGCGATACGCGACGCAGGCTACGGGGTGGTCTGGCACGGTCAAAAAAGTTGGAACGGTGTCGCGATCCTCGCGCGCGGGCGCGAGCCTGTCGAACGGCGGCGGGTGCTCCCGGGCGATCCCGAGGACCTGCACAGCCGCTACATCGAGGCCGCGGTCGGCGACATCGTCGTCGGCTGCCTCTACCTTCCCAACGGCAATCCGGTGCCGGGACCCAAGTTCGATTACAAGCTGCGCTGGTTCGACCGCTTGATGCGTCATGCGGCGGAGCTCTTGGCAAGTAACGCCCCGGTCGTGCTTGCCGGCGACTACAACGTGATGCCGTCCGAACTCGACGTCTATGCGCCCGAGCGCTGGGTGGACGATGCGCTCTTCCGGCCCGAGGTTCGCGAAGCGTATCGCCGGCTCGTCGCGCAGGGCTGGGTCGATGCGCTCCGCGCGCTCCATCCGGGCGAACGCGTTTACACCTTCTGGAAGTACCTGCGGAACGCCTTCGAGCGCGACGCGGGCCTTCGCATCGACCATCTTCTGGTAAGTCCGGCGCTCGCGGCGCGCCTCACCGCGGCGGATGTCGACCGCGCTGTCCGCGCACGCGACAAGGCAAGCGATCATGCGCCGGTGTGGATCACACTCGCCGATAACGCGACCAGGTAGGCGATGAGCCTTAAGGCTGGCACTGTCAATGGAACGTACGCCTTCCGGGGGGTTACCGTTGCTGAATCCGCGGGTACGGAGCAGCGGTCCCGCGCTTTGCAGCGTTCGCGCCCAGGGCGGAGGCTCGCAACCCTTTACGCTTGGTTGCCAGTCCCGGTCCCGGGAAAAGATGTCTCCCCACGGTCACGAGCTGTCTAGAGATGACCCGGCCGAGCCTCAACAGACGGTAAGGAAACGTTCGCAACCCGCGAGCGAACGCGAACTACCGACCCTAACCCGTCCTTGACGATTTTCGGGTCGAGCGGCCGGTGTACCTTGGTAGCTGTCGTTCGCAGAGTTAGTCGAGAAATTCAGGATAGGGTGACAGCAGTGATCGCCAGGCGCCGATGGGCAGCGCGAGCAAGACTGCAAGCGAGTGGCGGCTTTCAAAACTCGCGACGGCTCGGTATCGACCCTTCTCGGTCATACGCCAGACAAAGCTGACCGTCCGCTTCGAGATTGCGGTCATTCGGCCGTCGCCGGTCAACTGGGGCTACCGTTGTTACACCGACGCTTCGGCACCTCATTGGGACCAAAGGGTCACGCGCATGGAGCAGGTCTGCCGCCCGTGGTCATGAGAGCTTCCCTTCAGTCTGGAATTTGGCCACGAGACGGCATCACGGCGCTCCTCAGTGGATGCGCTTGAGCATGTTTTGAACCCGCAACCCTAACGGGGGCGTACCCGGCTAGCCTAGGGCAAGTAAGTTCTCGTTGGACCACAGCCTAGTAACTGAATAGCGATTGGTCCATCGGTACTCACATTCAGCGCAGCGTTGCAGTCAACACCCGCCCGCGCAGGATAGATAGTCATCGTTGCAACATTCTCAGCTCGAATATCGACACGATTTTGCGGAGCACTTGGAATTGGGGTGCCCCCGTCCTTCGACCGCGCAGTGTAAAGGGCCACGTTCGTTCCCCGTACGTAGTTTCCGACGAATTGCCCTTGACTGGCTTGTGTCGCATTCGCGAGCGGATCATCGATGCCGAATGCGCGTGATTCCACGTCAATCTTGCCTGACCTGCCTGGTGAGTTTCGGACGACTTGCTACTTGAGGATGGCTCCCTGGTCGGTGGACTGGTGATGGCGACGGAATTCGTGCGGCGTGCGGTAGTCGAGACTCGAATGCGGCCGTACGTCATTGTAATGGCGCCGCCAGATTTCGATGAGGACTCGAGCTTCGGTGCGGCTGCGGAACCATTCCATGCTCAAGCATTCGTCGCGGAACTTGCCGTTGAAGCTCTCGTTGTCGCCGTTTTGCCACGGCTTGCCTGGATCGATCAACGCGGTGTCGATCTTCGCCTCGGCGAGCCACTCCAAGATCGCCTTGCTCACGAACTCGGGGCCATTGTCCGAGCGCAGGAACGCCGGCGCACCGTGCGCGCTGATCAATCGGGTGAGCACGTCGATCACGCGGGCGGAGCGGATGCTGCCCGCCACGTCGATGGCATGGCACTCCCGCGTGAACTCGTCGATGACGGTCAGACATTTGATCTTCCGCCCGTCGGCACAGGCATCGTGAACGAAGTCGTAGGCCCATACCTGGTTCGGACCCCTTGCGGGCAATGGACGCGGTCTTGAACTCGCTACCCGTCGCCGCGGACGCCGGCGCGGCAATTGCAGGCTGGCGGCGCGCCAGAGCCGATAGGCACGCTCTGGACTCATTGAGTGTCCCTCCCGGCGTAGGAAGATGCGCACGCGTCGATACCCATAGCGCGGATACGTCGCGGCGATCCGGCGCATCGCGTCGAGCGCCGGCGCGTCACGCTCGGCACGTAGCGACCGGTATTTCAAGATTGAGCGGGGCAGTTCCATCAGCTCGCAAGCTTGGCGCTGGGAATGCCCGCGCTCCATCGCCAAAGCCACCTGGTCCCGTTGGGCCTGCGAGCTCACCATTTTCGTCGGTTGATCTCCTTGAGCGTCTCGATCGACATCTCGCGCTCGGCGACCATGCGCTTGAGCTTGGCGTTCTCAGCTTCCAATTCGCGCAACCGCTTCACGTCCGCCGGCTCGAGCTTTCCGAACCGCCGTCGCCAGACGTAGATTGTTTGCTCACTGACCTTGTGCTTCCTCGCCACGTCCACGACCGGACTACGATCGGCTTCACGGAGAATGGCGACCATTTGTTCTTCAGTAAACCTAACCTTCTTCATCAGCTCCTCGCTTCTTCAGCGGGAGCCATTGTCTCAAGCTATGAATGGACCGAAAAACCCGGGCAGGTCACTCTTGGGGCCAGAGCCGCCTTCATGAACGAGATGGAGGCCAATGACTCGCGCGCAACGGCTACTCCCATTCCGGATGCCGCCTTCGACTTCACGCCGGAGGGCGGACTGGCCTTTCGCAATTCGACCAACGACCCCGCCTTGCCGCGCTTTCGCACCGTCGAGTTGTTGGGCAGGAATACCACGATTTCGGACGTCGACTACTTCTCGTTTACAGGTAGCGCTGGCGAAAAGTTCTATTTCGACGCCGACAACGACAACGCGATACTCTGCCCCCCTGCAATTTCGATGGGGCCATGATTCTGTTCAGCAGCGCGGGGGCGATCCTGGCCGCCGGGGACGACTCGTCCCCTTCGGATTTCGGAAACGGCGGTGCAGGCGATCCCTTCATTGGCGTGTTCACGCTCCCGACAACCGACACCTATTTTCTTGCAATCGGATCGGGACCCCTCTCGGCCAACATAAGTCCTGGTACTACTTTCAGTCCTCTGACGCGTCCCGACGGCGTCGCGGGAGGGTTTGCTGCCACTGGGTCCGCTGATGACAGGCTAATGGGTCCAGGTCTATCGAGCGGAGGCTACCTGGTGCTGATCAGTCGAAGCGGCCCCGCAGGCAGCGTCCCGGAACCAGGTACGTTTGCATTGCTGAGCGTTGCCGTTGCCGCGTGGGTGGCATCGCGGAGACAACGGACCACCTTCCGCGTTGTGAAGGGTCGCGATCGCCGTACACGGATGCTCGATCACTCGCGTCGGTAACTACCCCAGAAATACTTGGAAGACTCTTCGCACTAGCCGGCACCCGCGAAGGTGCCGGCCACGGGCGCGGGAGAATGGGGTGCGCGCCCTGCCGACTCTGCCCGCGGCGAAGATGTTCATGGACCATCCGCATTTCGGCATCCCGCAGGCGACAATCGAGGTGATGGCACTGAAGGCCATGGAAGGCTAAGGTTTCTCGGAAGCTGGTCCCCGAGGAAGCTGGCAGCCGCCGGTTCTGCGCCCTTCATCAGCGGGCGACGATCTGACCGTGCTAGCCCACGTGTCGCCATCGCCGACAGACTCAGTCGCCATCGCCTCGCCTAAGCGAACGGCGCGGCCGGGCGCCCACGAGCGATCGAACACGAGTGTGCGCGTTGGAAACAGCAACACGACCGTCGAGCCGAGCATGAAGCGGCCCATCTCTTCCCCTTGCCTCAGGAACACTTGCTGATCCTCGTAGCGCCATTCGTTCATCTTGCCCAGCCGCGGCGAATTGACGGTGCCGTGCCAGACCGTGGCCATGTTGCCGACGATAGTAGCGCCCACCATCGTCAGGACGAACGGGCCGCGGAGCGACTCGAACACACATACGACACGCTCGTTCCGCGAGAACAGCCCCGGTACTCCTCGGGCAGTGGCGGGATTCACCGAGAAAAGCGTGCCCGGCACGTAGATCATCCGCATCAATTGCGCATCACACGGCATGTGGATGCGGTGGTAGTCCTTGGGACTCAGGTAAAGCGTCGCGAAGCTGCCATGCTCAAATTGTCCAGCCAACTCACCGTCACCGCCAACCAGTGCCGTGATCGCATAGTGGTGGCCCTTGGCTTGGAGAATCTGGTCGTGATCCATGGCGCCAAACTGGCTGATTGACCCATCCACGGGGCAGATCCACGGTGCATGCGCCAAGGGTCGCGCGCCTGGCTTTAGTGCCCGCGTAAAGAAGTCGTTGAAAGTTTCGTAACTGGCGATGTCCGGGTTCGCCGCCTCGCTCATGTCGACGGCGTATTTGGCGACGAACCAGCGGATGAGCGCAGTGGTGAAGCGGCCGCCGCGGTGCGAAGCGATGACACCCGCCAGCGCGGTTATCCCCTGCTTCGGCATTACGTATTGCGGGAGAACAGTTAAACGGTCGGACACAATGTGCGTGGCAGCGGAGAGAAAGGCGTCAGTGTAGCGGGCAGCGCCGGAATCCGTCGCGTCGGTGCGCGTTGGCGGAGATCTTGAACCGGGTTTCTGACGGACGCAATTTTAGACGTATGATTTGGCCACGAGTGGTGGGCTCGCTCCTCGGAGGAACAAATCGATGAGATCAGCTTTACAACCGTTGGTGGTGGTGGTGGGCCTGAGCGCCGTAACCGCGGTGAATGGGCTGGCCATCGTCGACAAGCTCGACGTCGCTTCGATTCCGGCCGGTGCCGTTTTCGTTTGTGTCGTCGGTAATGGAAAGGATCGGACGATCGCGACGATCGAGCTTGAGGAGAAGGTCGCCGCTCTCTGCCGCCGCCATACAGAGATGGGTCCATGCCAAAATGCGCGCAACGCGTGCCGGAGGAGTGGGGGCCGCGTATACGCCCATGATGGGAGCGAGATAACCCAAGCCGACGAAACCGAATACGACAAGAAAGTGATGCGCGTGCGCGTTGGGCCGTGATTCTGCCGTCGATCTGAACCGCGCTGTGTGGAGCAAGCCTTGAACGCGTCGCTGCCGGCACCGATATGTTGTAACTCTAGCCCAACGCAACCCGGGAACGGTCTTCGCCCATCATAGGATTCGCAATTGCTTAGTGCGGCCAACCGCGGACATAGCGCACTGCGCGCCATAGCGGACGTCCGTCGATGCTAGTCGGTCCAACGGGGTGACGGAGGCGCGGTGAAATCCCCATGACGGCGTAGTATGGCTGGATTCTTAATCGTCACCGATTGATCCAGGCATGGCCTTTCTGCAAGGCGTCATACGCACCGTCGCGATGAAGAGCCGTGGCTTTACCCTGCTCGCCGTCGGCGCCATTTTGTTGATGCCCGTCGACGCATCGACGCAGACCGCGGCGCGGGTATATCGAATAGGCGTGCTCTACACCTCGAAACAGCCGATCACGCGCCCGCCGAATGAAGTGGCTTTCTTCGAGGAACTGCGCAACCGCGGCTACGTCGAGGGTCAGAATCTGGTCGTCGAAAGCCGTGATGCTGCTGGACTGGCTGACCGGTTGCCGTCGCTTGCGAAGGAACTGGTCGCGCTCAGACCTGACCTGATCGTCACATCGGGTCCACAACCCAGCCGCGCCGTGAAGGACGCTACGTCGACGATCCCCATCGTGATAGTCGCCGTTGCCGACCCCGTTCAAGCTGGGCTCGTCACCAACCTCGCCCGGCCCGGCGGCAACCTGACCGGCGTGTCCTCCGTTGTTCCGGGCGGCATCATGGCGAAGTCTCTCGACCTGTTGCATCAGGTCGCGCCGAAGGCGAAACGCATCGGGATGCTGGTCAATCCGACGAACGCAATGCATCGAATCCTTGTTCCGCAGGAGATTCCGGATGCGGCGCGGCAACTCGGCGTTCAAATAATTACCGTCGAGGCGCCCACGGCGGACGAGATCGAACCCGCAATCAAAGCTGCGGTTACCCAAGGAGCCGAGGCCCTGTTTATCCATGGAGATCCGGTGTTCAACAATCCGCCAGAGCGAATGCCGCACATCGTGGCGCGCACGGGCCTACCAGCAATCTATTTTCTACGCACACAAGCTCAGGCCGGAGGGCTGATGTCTTTCGGACCGGACTTCCTCGCGTTGTCGCGCCGCGCCGCCGGCTATGTCGACCGCATACTCAAGGGCGAGAAACCTGGCGATATGGCCATCGAGCAGCCAACGAAGATTGACCTGGTTATCAACCACAAGACAGCGAAGGCGCTCGGCCTCACGATCCCACAGTCGCTACGGGTGCAGGCTGAGTTAATAGACTGATGGATCGTTGCGCGGTTCGAGCGGGCGTCGCGGATCGGGCCATCACTCTGGCGGATTTACGCAACTTTGCGTAAAGCAAACGGTGGGAGGCAGCCCCGGAATCAAAGTGCGCCATTCACGACGTCGACCATAGCGCCGGCGGGAGACGGTAGCGTTCAGTACCCACCCTGCTCGTAGCAGACCGCCTAGCTCTAATCCACCGCTTGAACAGTTTTTAAGGACGGGAGGTCGACAGTTGCTGTCTGCACGGCCGCCAAGCGGCCATCGATGTTGCAGGTCGTACCACTGATCGTGGACACAGTGCTGAGGCGACCCATTATTCCTGATATGGATGACTGGATCTCGAAGAAGTTGAACGTTCCGATTTCGCCCGAGGTACACGAGTAGTCACCTCCCGCGCGCGCCACCTGGCCATCCTGAATGTACGTTCCTGCCCAGGCACATTGTCTGCCGGTATCGACATCGGTAGTCGACATCTGAAAACTCGAGCCGGAGTGGACAAGCGTAACGCGCACTGGCTGCAGGAACTCGCCATTGAGTGTGGGATCACATGAAGCGCCGGCAAAAAACTCGATCGAAAACGTTGTGTTGGGCGTAGAGTTCAGGGTTCCCTGAACGTCCACAAGGTTGTTAGTGG
>Ga0207706_10003600_pt1 | contig 14792 bp, 8 predicted proteins | sample KBSC53metaG_FD_184318 | JGI IMG/M metagenome (GOLD analysis project Ga0207706, IMG submission 184318) | Corn rhizosphere microbial communities from Kellogg Biological Station, Michigan, USA - KBS C5-3 metaG (SPAdes) (version 2) | ecosystem: Host-associated > Plants > Roots > Rhizosphere > Soil ... | reverse complement strand
GCGCGCGACTTCGCTGCATCGGACGAGAACGCGGCACCGGCGGACGCCGCGGCGGGCGAGAATGGCGACACGTCGGAGTACGATGCGGTGGCGCCGCTGCCGCTCGCCGTGCGCTGGCTGGAGTTCGTGTCGCTGCTGGCGATGGTGGGCGCCGTGGCGTTCAACCTCCTGGTCGTCCGCCGGCTGGGGAGCGCCGTGCCCGAGCGCGTGGCCGACCGGGCGGCGTACGGCGCCTGGCACGTCGCCGCGGGGGCGGCGGCGCTGGGGGCGCTCACGCTGGTCGCGCGGCTCTGGCTGCAGTCGCGCGCCCTCTTCGGCGCCGAAGCGGCGTTCGAGGGCGAGCGGCTGGAGGCGCTGCTGCGCGGCACGGTGTGGGGGAGCGGGTGGATCCTGCAGGCGGTCGCCACCGTGGCCTACTTCGTGGGACTGACGGTGGCGCGGGCGCCGCACGGGCGCTCCATCGGCTGGATGGGGGCCGCCTTCGCCGCCGCCCTGCTGGCCGCGGTGCCGGCGCTCAGCGGCCACGCGTCGGCCACCGAGCGCTTCACCGCCGCCGCCATCGTGAGCGACTGGCTGCACGTGCTGGGCGCGGGCGTGTGGCTGGGGACGCTGGGCTCCGTCCTTCTCGCCGGCCTTCCCGCCGCCGCCTTCGCCGGCGAGGGGCAGGGGACGGAGGCGTTCGCGCGCATGGTGCGCGGCTTTTCGCCGGTCGCGCTGGCCGGCGCGGGCACGGCGGGGGTGACGGGGATCGTCAACTCGCTCTTCCACCTCTCCGCGGTCGGCCAGCTGTGGGGCACCTGGTACGGGCGGATGCTGGTGCTCAAGCTGGCGCTGCTCGCCGTCGTGGCGATGCTGGGCTACGCCAACTGGCGCCGCGTGCTCCCCGTGGCCGACACCCCCGAGGGCACCCGCCGCCTGCGCCGCAACGCCGCCATGGAGCTGGCCAACGGCATCGCCGTGATCCTCGTCACCGCCGCCCTCGTCGCCCTCCCCACGCCGTGAAAAGCTGGAGATCGATCGTGCATTGCGCACGGAAGCCGGCGCGGCAAGGCGATCGGCTCGCCCGGCGTGGAAACGCCGGTGCTGGCCGACACGCCGCGCGGCTGGAAGATCCGCCCCATCCACGGGTCCAGCGGCGACTGGACCCCACCGCCGCACCCAGCCGCCCGCCCGATCCCCCGCTGGCAGGGACGTGAAGGGGAGCCCTCCGCGCTCCCCCATTCCTCCGTGTGACTTCCGCGGGGGCGATCCACACCGCATCATATAAGACCGATCCCTTCAAATCACACCGCGCCGAGCCGTCGCCCTCCGGGTGTCGCTCGAACGCGAAATAGGGGTGCTCCAATCGCTTAGGCCCTCGATCGGGGTGCTGTTCCGGGCTGTTTCCCGGCGTGGCCGGGCACCCCGGATTCGATAAAATCCATCGAGGGGCGGATTTCCGGCGATGCCAGCGGACGATCCCCCACGCGCGGTGACACCTTCCCATCGCACCGTCCATCAACGCCCGACCCCCTCCTCCGCGGCGCGGACGAGGGGGTCGCTGCTGAACGGCTTCGCGCAAATTGATGGCGCGAAGCCCGGTTCCAACGCACTATGTCTACGTTGAGGAGCGCGACGGCAGGTCGCGCGCGCCACGGGCCGGCACTCAGTTGAGCCAGGTCTTCTCGGGCTTGCCGCGCGCGCGGGCCGCCTCGCGCAGCTCGAACAGCTCGCGCGAGAACAGGGTGGCCGCCGTTTCGAAGGCGCCGCGCTCGCGCAGCTCGCTGGGCGGGGCGCCCATGAACTGCCGCAGCGCCGCCTTCAGGCTCACCTCGCTGGCGTACCCGCACGCCCGCGCCACCGACGCCACCGAGCGGCCCGGGTCGTCCAGCAGCTCGGCGGCCAGCAGCAGCCGCAGCCAGGCAAGGAGCCGGCGCGGCGGCGGCAGGTCGGCGCGCTCGAACCAGCGGGGCACCGTGCGCTCGTTCACCCCCAGCGCCGCCGCCAGCTCGCGCGCCTGCCCGCCGGCCGCCACCGTCTCGGCCGCCGTGGTCAGCAGCGCCCGCGCGCGGCTGGGCACCGGGCGGGGGAGCGCGCGGCGCAGCAGCCGGTGGATGGTGCGCCCCTGCACCAGGCGGATCCGCCGCGCCAGCGCGGGCGCGGTGTCCTCGCGCCCCAGCGCGATCACGTCCGCCACCCCCCACGTGATCAGCATGCGCAGGTCGTCCGCACGCCCGGGCTCCACCTGGCAGGCGGCCACCACCGTAGCCGAGGGGAGCTCGTCCAGCAGCGCCCGCAGCTCGCCCGCCAGCCCCCCGCGCGCATCGTACGGGTCCACCACCGACACGGCCGTGCCGGGCGCGCGCCGGAGCGCCGCGCCCAGCTCGTCCCACCCCGCCACCGGGGTCAGCGCGAAGGTGCCGGGCGCGGCCTGGGCCAGGCCGTCCCGCAAACGAGGACTGGCGTGTAGCAAAAAGAGCGGTCGGACGACTGGCTGCAACGAAGAACCGTGTACTGGGGGGATAGGTTTTGCGACGCGTCTTGACGGGCTGCACAAAAGCGGGGCACTTTTCCCCGCCTTCCACCACAACCCATTCCGGCAACACTCCAAGGAGGACGGGAATGCCTCTCCGCAAGCTGGTTCCGCTCATCGCCGCCGCGGCGCTGGCCGCCTGCTCGCCCGACGCGATCACCGGGCCGGGCGCCCAGCGCAAGCCTCCGCGCCTGGACGACGGGGGAGGGATGCTGGGCGGCGGCGGCTTCGTGCGTCCCGACCTGGCGCCGGACCTGGTGCCCGGCGGCGGGATGCTGGGCGGCGGCGGCTGAGCGAGGCGGCGGTCAGGCCGCCGCCGCCCCCTGCCGGGCGCGCCGCGTGAGCTGTGCGTGCAGGTCGCGCGCGAGGGCCTCGGCCTCCTGCGCCAGCGCGGCGCTCTCGCGCACGCGCACGCCGCGGGCAACCACGCGCGCGGCCCGGATCGCGTCGAGCTGCGCCTCGGCCACCATGCGGTTGCGCCCCTCGCCGCGCTCGCCCGCCACCTCCACGGCTTGCGCGGCCGCGGCCTCGGCGCGCACCCACTCGCCCAGGTTGCTGTCGCTCTGCGCGATCACCACCAGCGCCTCGGAGGCGATGGCGGCGTGCGCCGGATCAAGGATCACCGCCATCACCTCGGCGCGCGCGCGCTCGTACTGCTCGCGGTCGCCGGCGCCGGCGCTGGCGCGCGCCACGTTGGCGATCCCCATCACCCGGTCCGACGGGTCGGCCAGGAGCGGCAACGCGGCCTGGAACACGGGAAGCGCGCGGCTGAAGCACCCCTGCTCGGCCCAGAAGCACCCCAGGTCGTGCGCCAGGGCGGGGAGGCGAGGGTGCCGCTCGCCGTAGGCGTGCAACGCGGCGCGGGCGTGCTGGTACGCCTCGCTCGTGCGCCCCGCGTCGGACTCGAACACGAACAGGTGATGGTGCGCCGAGCCCATCACCCCCCGCAGCCGGCGCTTGCGCCCCGCGCGCAGCGCGCGGCACACCACCGCGCGCGCCGCCGGGTAGTTGCCGGCGCGCATGTACAGCACGCCCAGGCCGATGAAGCCCCAGGCGTAGCTCTCCCAGTCGTGCCCGCGGGCCTGGCGGATGGCCAGGCGGAACCAGCTCTCGGCCTGGGCGTGGCGCGCCAGGTCGCGGGCCTGGCGGGCCGCCTCGAGCGCGGCGGCGGGCTGGCCGGGAAGCGCCAGGGCGGCGGCCTGGGTAAAGGCCAGCCGGGTGGCGGGCGCGCCCCTGCGGCCCGCCCAGCGCGCCAGCGAGCGCACCGCGTGCACCAGCCGCGCCTGGTCGGCGCGCGCGGGGTCTTCGGCCATCTGGCACAGCGTGAGCAGCGGGGCCCACAATTCGGGCTCGTCACGCGCCCCCTCCAGCCCCGCCCGGCGGGCCGCGCCCGCGGCGGGGCCGAAGAGCGCGGCGCGTTCGGCGGGGGGCGTCTGCACCCAGAGCATGAAGTCACGCAGGGCGCCCCACAGCGGCACGCCCAGGGCGCCGGGGTGCTCATCCAGCACCTCGGCGCCCTCTGCCCTGTCGTCGGGGTGGACGGAGGGCGGGGCGGGCATCGGCATGGGGCTGCGCTGTGCGCCGGGGCGCGCGGGCAGTGCCTTCATGAGACTCCGTAGGCTGGACGCGGGCGGACCCGCGGAACGCGTAAAGGGGGGCTCACTGCGTTTCCGGCCATAAAGTACCCCCACCCTTCGCTCGTGACCAGAGGCTCGTGCGGAGCGGGGGCAAACCCGGGGCTTCGTCTACCGTCCCGGGGTGCGCGGCGGCGCGGTGGACCACATCAGCTCCACCTCGTCGGGCTTCAGGCCGTAGGCGCGCACCACCAGCTGCGTCAGGCGACGCTCCAGGCCGGCGGCGCGCGCCCGCACCGCGGTGAGCCGCGGCGCGTACTCGGCGTGGGCGTTGCGCAGCACCCCCACCTGCCGGGGGCTCAGCGGCTCGGCGTGGCGGGGGCGGTGGCCGCGCACCGCGTCCACGAAGGCGGTGGCGCTCAGGTCGGCGAAGGCGAGCACCGCGGCGTCCGGCTGGGTGATGCCGTACTCGCCGCGCAGCCACGCCATCAGCTCGGCGGTCAGCCCGCGGCCCTCGGCGGTCAGCTCGATCACCCGCTCCACCGAGCCCTCGATCTCGTGGCGCAGCGCCGCGTCCGCCTGGGGCACGGGGAGCAGTTCCAGCGCCGCCGGGGTCAGCCGCAGCACGTGGTCGCGCCCGTGCAGCGCGGTGCGCCAGAGCCAGGTCCACGCCACCGGCGAGTTGGCCACGGCGAGGAGGAAGGGGTCGGCGCCGGGCCAGGCGCAGGCGCCGGAGAGGAGGCGGAACTCGGGCCCGGTCCAGGCGAACTGCGGCTGGGCGGCGGCCTCGGCGTGCACCATGCGCGGGCCGCCGGGGTCGTGGTCGCGCCCGGCCTTCAGCTCCCACCAGTAGCGCCCCTGGTCGTGCCGGGCGCGCAGCCGCTCTTCCCAGGGCTTCAGGTGCGCGTGCAGCGTGGGGAAGGAGCGGTGGAAGATGTGCTCCGCGTCCTCCTCGGCCGCGCCCGTCCACGCCCACGGCCGCTCGTCGGACGAGGGGATCTCGATCACCCACCCCCCGCTCCACTCCGCCACCCAGCGGTCCAGGTCGCCGGGGCGCAGCACGGGCCGCAGCAGGTCGGCCGCGCCGGGGTGGCCGTGGACCAGGCGCTCGCGCGTCTCGTGGTCGAGTACGAACGCTTCGTTGAGCCCGGTTCGGACACCCGTCACCGCGGGATGGCCCAGGTAGTCGCGCAGCGCCACCCCGGCCGCGCCGATCCGGTCGATCAGCCGCTGCACCTCGGGGCGCTCCAGGCTCCACGGCGCGGGCCCGAAACGGGCGCGCGGGACGGCGTACGCATGGGTTGCGGCGTACTCCGCCAGCCGCGGCTCGGTTCCATCGTCGGTGGCGAGGACGGTGACCCGCGCCTCGGCCGCGGCGTCGCGGCCGCCGGGGCGGCGCACCACCAGCGCGCAGGCGGCGTCGGGCTCCACCCGCGCCGCGGCCGCGCGGAAGTCCACCAGCTGCTCGATCTCGGCGCGCGCGGCGAGGAACCCCCGCAGCCCCTCGGCGCTCGCCGCGCGCATCCACCGCTCGGGGACGGCGCAGGCCGCGCGCGCGCCGGGGCGCAGCAGCTCCAGCGCCTGCGCCCAGAAGTACACGTGCAGGTCGGCGGAGGCGTCGTAGACGTCGGGGAAGACGCGCGAGAGATGGGGCCGGATCGCCGCGCCGTGCTCGCCGCGCGAGGCGGGGGGCCGGCAGACGACGGCGTCGAACCCCGGGTCTTCCACCCAGGTCGCCGTCTCGGCGTCCACGAAGGCCTCGGGGAACTCCAGGTCCCAGTGGAAGAAGCGGTGCTCGTCCGCCAGCGCGGCCGCGCTCTCCAGCGCCTCGGCGTGGGCGCGGCCCAGGCGGGCACGTCCCCCGCGCGCCGCCTCGAGCACCTCGTCGGCGTGCAGCGAGGCGATCTCTTCGGCCAGCCGGTTGCCGAAGGTGCGGCTCACCCACACGTCCAGCAGCCGGCGGTAGGGGGCCAGGGCCGCCTCCAGCTCCCAGTGCCGCCGCCGCGTCTCGCCGGCCTCGCCGGGGGCGGCGTCGGCCCCCTCGGCCACCTCGCGCGCGGCGGCGGCCGCGCGCAGCAGCCCGCGGAACGGCCCGCCGAAGGCGTCGAACTGCCCCTGCGGGTTCTCCTCGATCGCCCGCTGCAGTTCGGCCACGCGGCTCCCGGCCAGCGCGTTGCCGCGGCGCAGGTGGTGGTTCAGGTAGGGGAGCGGCGCGCCGGGAACGAACGCGGCCAGCGAGAGCGCCAGCCGCGCCGCCTCGACGGCCGTGGGATCGACGTCGGCCCCGAAGAGGCAGCGCTTCACCACCAGGCGGCGGACGAGGTCGCCGTCGCGCGGGCGCTCGGCGGACCGCACCGCGGCGCGCATCTCGGCCACGCGCCCCGCCAGCGGCCCGTCCGGATCGTCGGCCAGGATCGCGAGCAGGCGGCGGGTGATGGCCTCGGCGGCCAGGACGAGGAGCCGCCCGCCGCCCATGGCCGGATCGGCCACGCGCAGGCCGAGGAGCGCGTCCACCGCCCGGTCGCGCAGCGAGGCCGCCTCGCGCTGGAGACGGGGCGCGATCTCGGGCGGCGCCGCGGCCAGGCGCTCGCGGCGCGCGGCGGCTTCTTCGGAGAGCGTGCGGTACGCCGCCTCGCGCCCGGCCAGCGCCGGGCCGACGGCTTCGGCCACCAGGAAGTCGGCCACCCAGCGCGGGAGGGCGCCGGTGGGGGTGGCCTTGCGCTCGCCGCGCGGGTCCACCAGCACGGGCTTGCCGCGTTCGTCGGCGGCCAGCACCAGCCCGTGGATGCCGTCCAGCGCGCCGGCGGCCTGCCCCACGTCGAGCGAGGCGTAGTCGAACGGCTCCCCCTCGGCGTCGCGCGAGAGCTTGTCCAGCGCGGGGGCCAGGAAGAAGTCGGCCAGCGGGTTCTCGGCCAGGAAGCGCGCGGCCGGCTCATCTCCGGAAAAGAGACCGCCGTACGCGGGGAGCGCCAGCGCCGGGCTGCCGCGCTCCAGCAGGTCGAACAGGGCCAGCAGGTCGCGCCAGAGGTCGTGCTGCTGCGGGCCGGGCACCTGGCCGGGGGCGCGCATGGCCGCCACCCGCGCGCGCATGGCCGTGATCCCGTGGCGCGCGTACGGGCCGTCGGCCGGGAGCAGGCCGCGGCTTTCGGCGCTCAGCAGGAAGAGGGCGCGGGAAAGGAGGAGGAGGGTGCCGCCGAACACCTCGGCCAGCGAGCCCAGCGTCTCGGGCGGCAGGCCGCGCCGGCGGCGGCCGTCCACGAACCCCGCGGCCAGCCGCTCGAACACGTCGTGCGCCACGGCGTGGCGCAGTTCGCGCTCGGTGGCGCCGGGGCCGGCGGGCACGCGCGAGGGCGCGGGCGGCGCCGCCGCGCTCACGCGCGCCCTCCGCGTTCGCGCCCGGCGGTGCGCGCGGAGAACGGGCGGGTCGCTGCGGCGGAGCTCTGCATCCGTGGAGTAAGGGTCTGCGCGGAAGGAAAACGGTGGGTCTGACGCGTAGCCCGGAATGTCAGCGCGCGCGCCGCGGAAGTCAACGGCCAGCGCGCGTCGTGTTTCGTCCCCAAGCGAAGGCGGCGCCGCGGGATGCGGATCGCGCCGGGAGTGTGGACCCGGCCGCGGCGCGGTCCTATCTTCTCGCGGAGCGGTTCGCACCCACCCGCACCCCGGAGCACGCCCCGATGACCGCCGCCGAGCCCGCCGCGGCCCCCGCGCCCACGCCGCCGCTGCAGGGATTCATGGACCAGCTCGCCTTCATCCGCCGCGAAACGGCGGAGCTGACGGGCGGCATCACCGCGGCGCGGTTCAACTGGGTTCCGGCGCCGGGGCGCTGGTCGGTGGGGCAGGTGGTGAACCATCTCGTCATCGCGGACGCCAGCTACCTGGACCGCCTGGAGCCGTTGCTGGCCGATGCCCGCGCCCGTGGCCTGCGCGACCGCGGCGACTACAAGCCCAGCCTGGTGGGCGGACTGTTCGTGAAGTCGATGGAGCCGCCGCCTCGCCGCCGCTTCAAGGCGCCGGCGATCTACCGCCCCGCGGACCCCGGCCCCGCGCTGGACCACGAGCGCGAGATGGCCCGGTGGCTCGCGCTGCACGATCGGATCGACGCGCTGATCCGCGCCGCCGAGGGCCTGGACCTGCGCCGCATCCGCTTCGTCTCCCCCGTCTCCCGGCTGGTGCGCATGAACGCCGGCGACGCGATCAACCTGGTGCTCACCCACGAGCGCCGTCACCTCCACCAGCTGCGCAAGGTGACCGAGGAGGCCGGGTACCCTGCGGCGTAGGCTCGAGGAAAGGGACGATATCGACGAACGTGCGCCGGACCTCGCGAGAGATCCGGCGCACGCTCGTCATCCAGCTCCGTCCGAAGGTCCGGAGGTCAGTTCGGGCCGACGCCGATGCCGCCCGGGTCGGTCTGCGGCTGCTGCTGCGGGTCCTGCGGGCGCGGCTGACGCATGCGCGGCGGGCGGCCGAAGTTGTAGTTGAAGGTCAGGAACACCGCCCGCATGTTGAAGCTGCGCCGGCTGATCTGCTCGCTGTTCCCGTCGGCCGTCTCGAACCTGAAGCGCATCTGGTCGAAGGGGTCGGCCACGCGCAGGCTGAGCGAGGCCTTGTCGCCGTACACCTTCTGGCGCACCGCGAAGTTGGCCATGCTGAAGGCGCCCACCCGCCCCTGCTCCAGCTTCTGCCCCGCGCGGTAGAACTGGAACCAGCTCACGTCGGTGGTGGGGCTCAGCTTGAAGTTCAGGTTGGTGCGCGCGCTCCAGGTGAAGGCGTCGCTCCCCAGCCCGTTCTGCACGTTGCTGCCGTCGGTCACCACCCGGAACCCGCTCACGCTCACCATCCCGCTGAGCCGCGTCCCCACCCGCAGCTGGGTGTTCACGTCGGCGCCGTAGCTCTTGCTGGTGTCCAGGTTGCGGAAGGTGGTGGTGGTCACCCCCAGCGTGTCCACCGTCTGGTAGCGCCGCACCACGTTCTGGGTCAGGCGGTAGAACGGCGTGACCGTGAGCGAGCCGAAGGGGGTGGAGCGCTGCACGCTGGCCTCCAGGGCGTGCGTGTACTCGGGCTTCAGCTGCGGGTTGCCCACGAAGCGGAACTGCGGGTTGTCGGAGATCGGGAACGGGTTCAGGAACTGCGGGTTCGGCCGCTGGATGCGCCGGCTGTAGCTGAACCGCAGCTGCCCGCTCTGCCCCATCGTCCAGGTGGCCGCGGCGCTGGGGAAGAGGCTGGTGTAGTCGTTGGGGTAGCTGTCGGCGCCCAGCTTGAAGTCGGTGCCGGCCACCTCCAGCCGCAGCCCGCCCTGCAGCGCCACCTTGCCCAGCGTCTGCGTGACCAGCGCGTACCCCGCCTGCACGTTCTCGTCGTACTGGAAGTTGTTGGTGCGCCGCGTGGACGCGTCCGGCACGCCGTTGGTCAGGCTGTCGGTGAGGTAGTGGTTGTCCATCCGCCGCAACGTGCCCTTCCACCCCGTCTCGAGCTTGGTGGCGCCGAACACGCGGGTCCAGTCCACCTGGGCGTTCCCCTCGCGTACCACGTTGTTCAGCAGGTTCTCGGCGTCGCGCAGCGGGAAGAGCGCGGCGCCGCTCACCGGCTGGAAAAAGAACGCCGAGTTCTGGTCGTCGCGCGAGCGGTTGAAGCGGAAGTCGGCCGAGAGCTCGTTCTTCTGCGGCTGGGCCACGTGCTTCAGCGACAGCGAGTAGTCCGTCGTCAGCCCGCGCCAGTGCAGGTCGGTGTTCTGGTTGTAGCGCGCGGTCTCGGCGTGGTTGGCGTCCTCCTCCACGAAGCCGTTGCGGTTGTCCACGTTGGCGGCGCGCTTGTTGAGCATGAACGCCGGCGCGATGCTGGTGCGCCCCAGCTTGAGCTCGCCGTTCAGGTTCACCGTGTGCGACTGGTTGAGCGCGTCGCCCACGCTGTTCTGGGTGGTGAAGCTCTCGGGGATCCCCGCGAAGTGGGTGTCGCGCCAGTTGAAGCCTTCCTGGTCGCGGCTGTCGCGGTTGAAGCCGTAGCTGCCGAACAGGGTCAGGATCCCCCGCTGCCAGCTCAGGTTCCCCGAGCCGTTGTACCGCCCGCCGGTGCCGCCGCCCACCTGGAAGCCCCCGCTGGTGCCCAGGTCGGCGTTCTGCTTGAGCACGATGTTGAGGATGCCGCCCATCCCGTCGGGGTCGTACTTGGCACTGGGATTGGGGACCACCTCCACCCGGTCCACCAGGTTGGACGGGAGCTGCTTGAGGAAGTTGGTGAGCGCGTCGCCGCGCATGGGCGCGGGGCGGCCGTTGATCTGGATCGCCACGTTCTCGTTGCCGCGCAGGCTCACCTTGCCGTCGGCGTCCACGTCCACGCCGGGCACGTTGCGCAGCACGTCCGTCGCGTTGCCGCCGGCGGCGGACGGCAGGTTGCGCGTGTTGACCACGGTGCGGTCGACGGCGGTGGTGACCGCCGCGCGCTCGGTGGTGGCGGTGATCCCCTGCAGCGCCACGGCGCTAGCGCTCAGGCGCACGTCGCCCAGGTTGGCGGTCTGCGTCTGCGCGGTCACCACCACGCCGCTCACGATGCGGGTGGTGTAGCCCAGCCGGGCCACGCGCAGGTAGTAGGTGCCGGGGCGCAGCCCCTCGATGCGGAACGCCCCGTCCGCGCGGGTGATGGCGCCGGTGACCAGCGCGCTGTCGGCCGCGCTGCGCACGCCCACGCTGGCGCCGGAGAGCGCCGCGCCGCTGCCGGCGTCGCGCACGGTGCCGCGGATCACGCTCGCGGGCCCCTGCTGGGCGCCCACCATCATCCCCGGCGCGCCGCCGGGGCGGGCGCCCGCGGGGGGCGCGCCGGCCGGCCGCTGCGCGGGCGGGTTGTTCTGCGCGTGGGCGGCCGAGGCGCCCACCGCGAGCGCCAGGGCAACAAGGGTCCCACCGATGCGATTCATCGTCGACTGATCGTTGTTCAGGGAAGACAGGGTTCCGGCCGCCGCGAGCCCTCGTGCCGTGGTCCGCGTCACGGTGGACGGGGAGCGGTGGACTCTTCGCGGGCGCCGGGCACAGGTTGAGATGCCCGGACCTCGCCGGAGGTTGCACCCGCGCGGTGGCGGAAGCGAACCGGGTGTACGCCACGCCGGGGACGGAGTTTCCCCCCGCGTGTAAGGAATCTGTTAAAAATTTGCCACCGGCCCACGGCCCGCGGCACGAACGGCGGGGTTCGCGGGGCGAGCGGTGGTCCGGGCGGCGCGAGCGCGCGGGATGTCACCCGCGTCTCCGCGATCCGGCCCGGGTCAAAACGGAGGCTCCGGCGTGGACGGTGAGGTCCACGCCGGAGCCGTCTGTTGTGCGCCGAAAGATAACGGAAACGCGGCCGTCTGCCTACCCCGCGGCACACGCAGTTTGTCCATCCCGCATGTGCGCCGGCGATCCGGCTTCTCAACGCAAGCCGTTTGCGTACTACGACTTATGGATACCCATGGACCCGGACGGGCGGATGAATCCGCGACAACGACGGCCCAAAGTCCGCCTTCGCGGACTCCCACGCGGGCATCGCTCGACAGGGACGATGCTCGAGCAGGTTGAAAGGGGTGCGGGGGCGATCTCCGGGTCAGGGCCAGGTGGGCGGCCGGGGCGGGTCGTTCACGCCGCCCACCATGCAGGTGTACGGCGATCCGCCGTGCGCAAACACACCGCCACCCACGCCGCACGCCCCCTCTCCGGCGAACCGCGGCAGGTTCCAGCGCGTGGTGTCGTCCATCAGCCAGCGGTACGCCTGGAAGTGTTCGTTCTCGCTTCCGATTCGCGGCACACAGCAGTCCACGTGGTCCACGTCGTGGGAGAGCGTGATGGAGAGCGTGGGCACGTCGGGGCGGAAGGTCACCAGCGGCGCCCGCGCTCCCGAGCCGGCCGGCGCGCCGTGGATCACCAGTGGACCCGCGCCGTCGGCGACCGTGGCCGTCCACATCGCCTGGTTGCTCAGCACCGCGCGCTCCTCGGCGCCATCGGCGGCGCGCCGCATCGTCCAGCAGCTCAGCACGCCCGACCGGCGCATGGCGCCCGCGGGGAAGGCGACCCGCGCGGCCAGCGCCCCGTCGCCCGTGCCCGTGAAGAGGTGGCCGGGCACACCCGCGCCGGTGTAGCGGCGGAGATCCACCACGCCGCGGGCGAACGAGCGGTCCAGCGGCCCATCTCCCAGCCCGAAGTGCACCTCCAGGCCGTCGATGTCCAGCTCCCCGGGGCCGCTCTCCACCGTCCGCGGGTCGAAGCGCAGCACGGGGCGATGCGGCGGGACCGAGCCGTCTCCGGCTTGTCCCGTGGCCGGCAGCAGCACGTACATCTGGCCGTCGCCGCCGGGGGCGAACAGGCACAGCCCTGTCACGGTGACGTTCACGGTCTGTGGCATCTTGGGCGCTCCGCGAGATGGGGGAACAGGGAGGAAGGGGAAGGGAACCGCCATCACTGAGACAGCGGCGGCGTGCCGGGCGTTCCTCCGCGCGACGAAGTTGGACCTCCGGCGGCGGCTCCGGCGTGACCCGTGGCGTCCGCGCCGGAACCGACCGTCGCGATGAATGCGGACGAGAACCCTCACGTCTCCGGCAGCGCCGAAGACGTCAGCGGCGGCTTTATGCCCCCGATCAGGCAGGTGACCGGCGCTCCGCCGTGGGCGAGCACGCCGCCGCCCACTTCGCAGGCGCCCAGGCCGGCGAACCTCGGCAGGTTCCACCGGGCCGTGTCGTCCATCAGCCAGCGGTACGCCTGGAAGTGCTCGTTCTCGCCCCCGATCGGCGGATCGCAGCAGTGCGCGGGCGGCACGTCGTGGGAAAGGGTGATGGAGAGCTCCGGCACGTCCCGCCGGAAGGCGACCAGCGCCCCACGATCGCCCGAGCCGACCGCTCCGCCGCGGATCACCAGCGGGCCCGCGCCGTCGTCGAGGGTGGCCGTCCAGATGGCCGCGTTGCTGAACGATGCGCGCTCCTCGCCGCCATCCCCGGCGCGCCGCATCGTCCAGCAGCTCAGCACCCCCGCGCCGCGCATGCGGCCGGACGGGAACGCCACCCGCGACGTGAGCACCCCGTCACCCTTGCCCGTGAAGAGGTCGCCCGGCACCCACGCCCCGGTGTAGCGGCGAAGGTCCACCACGCCGCGCGCGAACGACGGGTCCATCGCCCCGCCGCCCATCCCGAAGTGCACCTCCAGGCCGCCGATGTCCAGCTCCTCGCCGGCTCCGCTCTCCACCGTCCTCGGATCGAAGCGCAGCACGGCGCGATGAGGCGGGACCGATCCGTCGCCCGCGTGGCCGGTGGCGGGCAGCAGCACGTACATCTGGCCGTCGCCGCCGGGGGCGAACAGGCACAGCCCCGTCACGGTGATGTTCACGGTCTGTGGCATCTTGACACTCCGGGAGATGGGTGGATGAGAGGAAAACCCATCCGGTGAGACAGCCCCGCGCGCGGAGCGTTCCCGCGATGCGACGAAGTTGGACGTCCATGCGACGGAATGTCGCCGTCTGCCCATCGGGGGACGCGACCAGGCCCCGAACGGGCGCGGCCCATGGCGGAGGGCCAGGCCCGCGCGAAAGCCGCGAGGGGCGCCGCTCGCGCGACGCCCCTCGCCTGCCCCACCCTGGCCCGCCGGCCTACGCCCCGCCGGCTCCGCCCGTCCCGCCGGTTCCGCCGGCGCCGCGGGAGCCGCCCTGCTCGTAGCCGTAGCGGGTGAAGTCGCGCAGGCCGTCGTAGCTGCCGCCGTGCTCGCCGGTGAAGCCGCTGCGCACCTCGGGCTCCACCTCGTCGTACGCGCGGCCCGCGTAGTCCGGGTTCTCCGACGCCACGTGCCCCACGGCGTAGCCGGTGCGCGCGTCGTCGTAGGTCATCGCGTCCCGCGCGGGGTGCGACTCGAAGTGGCTGCGGTAGCGCTCCTCGTCGGCTTCGGCGAGCTCCACGCCGCCGCGCCTGGAGCGCATCAGCCACCACCCGCCCACTGCCGCGGCCAGCCCGCCCACCACCAGCGCCGCCGTGGGCACGCCGCGCACCGCGCCGCCCGCGCGTCCGGCCAGGTCGCCCACCGCCCCGGCGGCTCCGGAGACGGCGTGTTTCGCGCGGTCCACCAGCCCCTCGCCACCCTCGCCGCCGGGCTCCGCCGATCCCGTGCCGGCCGCGGTGGCGCCGGTCGCGGTGCCGGTCCACCCCGTTCCGGTGCCGCCGCCCACGCTGGTGGAGCCGGTGGTGCCGCCGCTCAGCGAGCCGTAGGCACCCGTCGACGCGGTGCCGCCGGAGCCGCCGGGCACGCCGTAGCTACTCCCCGTCCCGGTGCTCGCATCGCCCATACCCGACCCGCTGGACCCGGCCAGTGTGCCGCCCTCCGTCCCGGCCATCCCGCCCGCTGCGCCGGTGGAGTCGGTGCCGCCGATCCCACCCGCTCCGCCCGTGGAGCCGGAGCCGTAGCCCGGTGCACCGCCGCCCAGGGGGGCGCCGCCCGCTGCGTCGTCTACGGCGAGTACCCCCCGTTCCGGGGTCCGGCGTCGGCGGCGACGCTGGCGACCGTGCGGGCCCTGCTGGCCGAGGGGCGCGACGTCGAGGTCGTCTCGCCGCGGCCGTCGGCTGCCCACCACCACGCCGACGTCACCCGGCCGGCCGGGGCGGCGTCGTTCGCCCGCCACATCGTCGGCGCCGACGTGGTCGCCTGCCTCGACTCCGGGGTACTGGCGGGGTCGGCCGGCCGGGCCGACGCCGCCACCCGGACGGTCCTCGG
>Ga0207706_10003597_pt1 | contig 14796 bp, 13 predicted proteins | sample KBSC53metaG_FD_184318 | JGI IMG/M metagenome (GOLD analysis project Ga0207706, IMG submission 184318) | Corn rhizosphere microbial communities from Kellogg Biological Station, Michigan, USA - KBS C5-3 metaG (SPAdes) (version 2) | ecosystem: Host-associated > Plants > Roots > Rhizosphere > Soil ... | reverse complement strand
ACCTTTCACTGAAGCGAGGCTTCTTCGAGGCAGCTACGGTTGCTTTAGCTTTACGCCGACGACGCCGACCAACAAATCTGCCAAGCTCCGAGAGTGATACGTCCGTAGACAAGCTACATCGTCTGAGCCTTTTCCATCTTCACCGACCTTCAGATCCGGCCGGAGGTGTCCTCCAGCCGGTAGTCGGTGCCGCGCTGGCCCGGGGTGAACTCCGCCCCGGCGTACACCGCGGGTTGCCATTCGAACTCGAACGTCCCGATCTGAAGGACCCGCCGTGGCCGCCGGTCACGGCTGGTCGCAACGCCGCCGCCGAGGCCGGCAACCGACCGGTGTTCGACGTCGTCCGCCACCGCGCGCTGCTCGTGCATCACCCCTACGAGAGCTTCTCGACCAGCGTCGAGGCGTTCATCAGCCAGGCTGCCGACGACCCTCGCGTGCAGTCGATCAAGATGACGCTGATGGTCGGCTTGATTGAGTTTGGCCTCGTCCTGACCTGTACTCGCATTGGTGCTTCTGTCTCCGCCCCCTGTTACTCGAGCAGCTCGTAACTCATCCCCGGCCCGCCGGCTTCAGGCGCAACGTCGGTGATGATATGTCGCCGGTTGTCGACGGCGCCACTGCGGAGGTCGTCCACGAGTCGGCGTACACCGCTGTCGTCATCCCATGACAGGCTCGTCGGTGTGAATATCACCATTGCCGGACGCCGGAGGTGCTGGCCGATCAGGAAGTAGGTCGCCATTGCCGTCGCGTACCGACGGTCGTCGATGATCAGGGCGTGGAAGTTTCGCAAGCGCTCGACGATCGAGTAGAGAAACCGGGTGTTGCCAAGATCGCCGGACAGGATGCAGTGGCTGGCTGCCTCGATGGCGGGCTGGGACGAGGAACACCCGCGGATGGAAACGAGTGCCGTGAAGATCTGCGACCACAACAGATTCGAGAGGCCGTTTTCAAACGAGGTGACGACCGCCTGACCCCGGTTGACGCCGTGGCGGTAAATCACGTCGATCATCTGCGCGGCTTCCGAACGCGCGTAGTGAACGCCTTGCGAGCTGTTGTCCTTCGCAGTCCACCCCGTCATGCGGCACGACGGCGGCCATATGGCGGGTGGGCGGTGATTGGTGGGGGCGTAGGCTTCGAAACGCTGCAGGGCAATTTGTGACGCCACCAGCCCCGAACGCTCGATCTTCTCGACCGCTTCAGCGACTGCCTGGTCGTGCTTGCGCCGGTACTCGTCGGTCCAGTCGCCCGATGCATCCTTGAACACCATGGCGAACTCGTGCTGGTTCGCGTCCCGGCGCGTCTCGTCGTTGCCGTGTCCCGCCCAGTCGTGAAAGATCGTCACGTTCTCGACGCGGATCGCCCGGTCGAAATGCCTGGCCACGTCGAGCAGGAACACGTCGGAAAAGAGCAGTCGCTCGTCATTGATGAACCCCATCATGCGGACCATCTTCCGCGACACGATGCTGAAGGGGAACTTGTCATCGTTGAGGCCGACGTTGACGCCGAAATTGAAGATGCCGTCCGGATATTTCCGTGCTTCCGCGAGCAGCAAGTGCGGCCAGTCCGGCGTCTGAAACACGACGTCGTCGTTGCAGCACATGAGGACGTCGCCAGAGGCGACCGCGGCCATGTCGTTGAAGAACGCGGGAAGGCTCTTGTAGCCTTCCAGGCGCGGAGCGATGATCAGTTTCGAAGGCCTCCGACGCAGGTACTCAATCGAGTCGATGTCGTCGCTGTCGCAGCGGAAGACGATCTCCGCCGAGGTCGAATCTGTGACCGTCGCATCGTACGTCTCGAGCATGCGCCCGAGATAATCGAGCCGCTTTCGCGTTGGAACCAGGACCGACACCATCGACGACACGGGTTCACCTCAAGCCTTTCACGATGTAGGCGTGGTAAAACTCGGGGTCTTTTTCCTTCACCACCTGCCAACTGCGCTTCGGCTCGGCATGCGCGAGAGAAGGGGGATGAGGGATGTGCCACGACATCATGTCGCGATTGAAGTACACCGCAGTCGCGGGCAGTTTGCTGATGTGATATCCGAAAACGAGATCTTCCACGCCACCGAAGATCAGGTCCTCGTCGAAGCCCGCCGTTTCGAAGAACAGGCGCCGGCTGATTGCCGTATTCCCACCGGCGAGCTGAAAGAAACGGCCGCTGACGCCGTCCGCCATGTTCCAGACGCCGAACTCGGTCCGCGGATCCGGGCAGCCGACGAAGTGGTAGTCCCAGATGTAACCGGTTTGCACGACGCGGTCGCCGAAGCGTTCGAAGCCGCGGAGTACCGCGTCGACGTAGGTTTCCGAAACCAGGATGTCAGGATCGAGAAACACGAGGTACCGTCCGTTGGCGACCTTGGCGCCTGTGTTCTTGGCGCGCGCGATGCCGTATCGGTTCTTTCTCTGCCAGAGGTAGATCACCGAGTCAGGCAAGCGATCGCGAATCGTTTCGCCCTCGGTACCGTCGTCAACCAGGATCACCTCTACTTGATCCTGGCCACACATCACCAGTGTCTGATTCAACAATCGATCGAGGCACTGGAAGAGCGTGGATTCCTTCGCGTAGTAGTTCAAGATGATGGACACTTGAACCCTGGTGTTGAGCACACGCGCAAACGCCATCGACATCCTCACGACTGCAACGCTTCACCCGAGGCAAACGCGAGCGTCAGTTCACGATCCCGGAACTGTGATTACGAGCGATCGCCCGAGACGAATTCCTGGTGTAATCGTTGAACCCACGCAAGCAATTCCTGGCCCTCCGCCTCGAGGACATGGCGGGCGTTCTCGCCGGCCTTGACTCGACGCTTCAGTTCCCTGATTCGCTGTAGAGCCGCGTACAATTCACGCGCATCCGTGTCGCGCTGTTTACGGGCCTCGGCCTGTGCGGCCGTCAGGCTCGCGATCTGCTGCCGTGCGGCGGCAAGCTCCTGCGTCCGATTCGACAACGTCGGCCCACACGCGGCATGAAGAGCGACCAATCGATCGAATTCTGCACTGGCTGCCGCCAACTCCGTGGCGACTCGTTCATATTGGGCCGCGGCCGCCGCCGACTCCGCAGTCGCCTGGTCACGCGCTGCAACGGCCTGAGTCAGTGCCGTCCGTCCTTCGGCGAGCTCCTTCTCGAGCGACGAAATTCGAATCAGCTGTTCGCGACTCGCCGTCGTGGTTGTGGATGCGCCAATCGCGGTCGCCATCGCATTCACCGCGGAAGCAATGCTACCTATTTCCTGGATCAAGTTCCTCAACAGCGATTGCACATCCGCGTCACGGACGTTGATGTCGCCGGTCGATACATGGCTGTTACCTGCGGGCGCCGGCCGCGCCGAGATTTCGTCAACCATCCGTCGAGTTACAGCTTCGGAATCTGACACTGCGGCGAGGCCGAGCGGCACAAACCCGGCGAACTCAGGACCGTCCAGGCGTACGGGACCGAGGGCCTGCGCGAGCGCGTAGTATCGACGGCGGTAGGCCAGGAGATTGAATCCCTTGTAACCTTCGACCAGGAGAACAGGCGGGCCGCTCGATTCCGGAATTGTCGAGCGTTGGTCGGCGGCAGACTCGCCGAGGTGTCGAGCTGCAATCTGCTCTTTGACGACGTCAACGGAGGTCCCGATGATTGTGGCGTTCATCGCCGCGACCAGCGAGCTCTCGTCGTCGATCCGCAGCGGCCCGAGCGAGGACGGAATCCCGATGTACGCGTCGTCGGCCTTGACGATGTTGTATCCACTGATGCCTTCGGCCACCAGGACGGGTTCGACATCCGATGAGCGAAGATGAGGCGGCAGCTCGTCGCGGACGTCGGCGAGCTGGACCTGCTGCCACGTGTCACCGCGACGCTCGATGGCCCAGAATCCTTCCCATACCGAGACTGGACCGAGGAGTTCTCCGACAGCGGCCGTCACTCCGGGGTGGTACCACAGGCCCGTCCGGTCATCGAGCTGATAGTCCGCGTCGATGGCGATTCCAGCGCGAAGGGTCTTCTCGCTGCATTCGTGGCGTTGCACCTCGAGGTCGTCACCACAGACGATCCCGCGATCCTGCACGAGGCGGCTGGCGTGGCCAATGTCGTGCAGCACGTCCTTGTAGAAGTGAGAACCATCGACGAAGACAATCGAAAAGCGTCGTGACTCGAGAAGCGGAAGGATCTCCTGGCTGAAGCCGCGTAGCAGGGCGACTCTGTTCTCGACGCCGGCGGCACGAACGTTATGCCAGAAAAGCTTCTCGGCATCTCCACTGGCGGCCGCCCGCGTCATCTCCTTGTAGACCTCGGCGGCATTCGCGGCGGCCTCGAAGTTGACTTCCCATTTGTCGATGCAGACGACCTGTCCCGCCGCTCCCGCCTCGTTGAGTGCCTGTGCCCACGTAATCGCAGATCCCCCTGTCCACGATCCGATTTCAAGCACGGTGCAGAGTTCGCCCGAATGAGCCCGAATCCAGGACGCGACGAGTGCCGACATGTAGCGATGCCTGCTGGATATGCCCTGACGGCTCGCGCATCGCGTTCCGAAATATGGCCGGTTCAGCTTCTGCGAAACGAGGTACTTGTAGTCGTCCACGGCGCCGCTTACCTTCCTGCCACCGCAGTTGACTGGTGGGTCAGGAACCACTGGTAGGTGCGCTCGAGCGCATCAAAGAAAGGAATCGAGGGCCGCCACCCGAGCGCCGCGAGCTCGGCTCCGTCGAGCGCCTTGAGAGGCATGCCGTCAGGCTTCGACGTGTCGAACCTCAGGGCGCCTTCGAAACCGATGACCGATTTGATCGTGTGCGCGAGTTCGGCGATCGAGGCGTCGCGCCCGCCTCCCAGGTTCAGAGGTCCTGGTCCGGTGTAGTGCTTCATCGCGAAGACGCATGCGCTCGCCAGATCGTCCGCGTAAATGAACTCGCGGCGCTGCTGCCCGCTGCCCCAGATATCGACTGAAGGGGCTCCCGTCTGCCTGGCCTCGTGCAGCCGGCGGATCAGGCCCGCCACCACGTGCGAATCCTCCGGGCTGAAGTCATCACCGGGTCCGAACGCGTCTGCTGGAACCGCGGCAAAAAACTCGACGCCGTGCTGACGGCTGTAAGCCGTGCACATCTGGATGCCCGCCAGTTTCGCAATAGCGTAGGACTGGCTCGTCGGTTCCAGCGGACCCGTCAGCAACGAGTCGGGCCGCATCGGCTGCGGGGCGAGTTTGGGATAGCTGCACGAGCTGGCCAGATACATCAACCGCCGTGTTCCGGATCTCCAGGCCTCGTGAATGACATGGGTCACGACGAGCAGGTTGTCATGAATCAGATCGGCGGGATGGCGTTGATTGCCGCTGATTCCTGCCGCGCGGCCCGCGGCCACGAACACGTACTGCGGACGATGACGCTCGAAGAATCGCCGAACGGTGTCGGGCTGGTCCAGCCTGACATCTCCGGCGCCATCGAGCACGTCATAGCCATCGCGGCGGAGAGCCGTAATGATCGCGGCGCCGATCATCGTATCGGCGCCCGCGACGTACACGCGTGCGTTACGTTCCACAGGTTTCAGACAGCAGCAAACTTCCGTTCGAGCTTGTGTGCCGACATCTCGCGGATGTGCGCGACCGTATCGGAGCCGAAGCGACGCTCGACGTAATCCAGGTATGGCTGATGCGTGAAGTACCGCTGAAATGCCAAATCGCGGAACTTCAGGACCTCATTCGCAGGTAGGTGCTTCGTGGGCAAAGGCAGCGTGTCAACGGCATGCTGCGAATATCCGCTCCACGTCGCTGGTAGCGGCCAACTGTTGGCGACGGCCTGGCGGTAGAGCGATGATCCGGGGTAAGCCATGGCCGAATAGAAGTTGGCGAACTCGGTCTCCAGCTCGAGGGCGAGATCCAGCGTTTCCTGCATGCTGTCGAGATCGTCTTCGGGCAACCCGAAGATGTAGTTGCCGATGATGTTGATCCCGGCGGCCTTGACGCGCGCGATCGTGTCGTAGACCTGCTCGATCTCGTAGCGCTTGTCGACGTCGCTGAGCACTCGATCGCTGGCGGCTTCGATGCCGAAGGCGAGCCAGTTGAAGCCCGCCCGCTTCAACTTGTCGAGCATGCCGTCTTTCACGGTATCGACCCGCGCGTACGCCCAGATGTTCAGGTCATATCCGCGCTCGATGATCAGATCGCAGATGCTGGAGACATGGCGGACGTTCAGTACGAACATTTCGTCTGCGAACTTGATGTTGCGAACGCCGTACTTGTTGACGAGAAGATCGATCTCTTCGATGACGCGCGCCGGACTCCAGAAGCGATACGAATTGACAGTTTCCTTCAACCCGAGCTCTTTCTCGCCGGCCTTGAAGGGTGCCTGGATGCAGCAGAACGAGCATTTGTACGGACAGCCGAGGGTCGTGTAAATGGCGGCATACGGCTCGCGATCGAGATGCCCGAAGCAGTGCCAGTTGTGCGCGCGATACTGGTCCATCGGGAGCAAGTCCCACGCCACGCCCGGCATCGACTCTTCGAGGTCCTTCACCAGCGGGGCCGCCTCGTTGGACCGGAGCTGGCGCAACCGGCCGCCGTCCCAATAGGTCAGTCCGCGAATCTTGTTCAAGCTCGTGTCGCCCTGCCGCTCCGCTTCGAGCAGGTCGACGATGGTGTGCAGGCCTTCATCGTGGGCGACGAAGTCGCACGCCTCTTCTGCGAGCGTCCGCTCCGGCAGCGCAGCGACGTGTCCCCCGAGCATCAGGATGCGAGCCTCGGGAACGCGCTCACGGATGGCGCTGCACGCGAGGCTCGCGCCAGTCATGTTTTGCGTCGACGCCGAAGGCTGATGCCCGTAGACGACAACGGCCACGAGCCTGGGTTTAATCTCGGCAATGCGATCGGCGATCTGGGATGGCGCGAGCTCGTGGGCTTCGGCGTCCACGATCTCAACTGAGTAGCCGCGCCGCCGCACGAAGGTGGCAATCAGCCCGGCCCAAATCGGATTCTCGACGGCAGTCAGTCGCTTTCCAAGTGATTGATAAATCTCGGTGCGTGCCCCGGGGTTCACCAGAACCAGATCGGTCCGCAACAAATTACTCATGCCTCGAACATCTCCTGTGTGGGAGCAGGGTTATCAGGATCAAGCCCGGATTATTGTATAACCCTTGATCGCCGTGAAACCCTGGACAACGCTCGACCGACGCGTGGAGTTCTCCGGAGGACCAATTCGCGAGATCGTCAGGGAGACTGTACAGCTCCCTGATGGCCGCATCATCCCCGACTTCTATACCGCCCGCATGGGCGACTACGCCCTCGTGTATGCCGTGACGACCGAGGGAAAAGTGCTCGTGCTTCGCCAGTACAAACATGGGCTTGGACGCGTATGCCTGACTTTCCCGGGTGGTTACGTCGCTCCCGGCGAGGATCCGGCCGTCGCCGCTGAACGTGAACTTCTCGAGGAGACAGGCTATCGAGGAGGGAAGCTGACCTCACTCGGCTCGTTCGTCACCAATGCCAATCAAGGCTGCAACACAGCGCATTTGTTTCGAGTCGACGGGTGCCAGCGCGAGTGCGATCCCGATTCGGGCGACCTCGAGGAGATGGAACTCACTCAATTTGAACCAGCGGAGCTCCTCGGCCCTTCCCGATTCGCCGAGATGGGTGTGCTGAGCTACGTAACACTTGTGTTGCTTGCCGAGCGAGCGGGAACATAGATGTGACGGCCGAAGCCAATGTTTTCCGTGCTAAACTCGCCGGACTCTCGGCCTCATGATCATCAGCCGCACGCCATATAGAATCTCGTTTTTCGGAGGAGGGACCGACTACCCCTCGTGGTATCGAAGACACGGCGGGCAAGTGATCGCGACCACGATCGATAAGTACTGCTATATCTCGGCGCGCTACCTCCCTCCCTTTTTCGAACACAACTTCCGCATCGTCTATTCGCGGATCGAGAACTGTCAGACGATCGACGAAATCGAGCATCCAGCGGTGCGGGAGTGCCTGCGATATTTCCAATTGGAGCAGGGGCTTGAAATCCACCACGACGGGGACCTGCCGGCGCGTAGTGGTCTTGGATCCAGCTCGTCATTTGTGGTCGGGTTGCTTCATGCGCTTCATGCGCTGAAAGGCAACATTCCTGGCAAGGAACGGCTGGCGCACGAAGCGATCCATATGGAGCAGGTTCGGTTGAAGGAGACGGTGGGCTGCCAGGATCAGGTCATGGCAGCGCACGGCGGTTGTCAGCGCGTCGAGTTCCTTGCTGATGGTGAGATCCGCGTGACGCCGCTGACGCTTCATCCAGAGCGTCTGGCGGCGTTGAACTCCCATCTGATGCTGTTCTTCACAGGTATCAAGCGCACGGCCGCCACTATTGCCGAGAGCTACGCGTCAGACGTGCAGAGCGTCGAAAAGCAACTGCGCTCGATGGCCAGCATGGTCGACGAAGCCTTCCGGATTCTGGCTGGGAATTCCGACCTTGCCGCGTTTGGGAAGCTGCTTCACGAGGCGTGGCGTGCAAAGCGAAGCCTCAGCAAACAGGTTTCGAATCGAATTATCGACGAGATTTACGCGACGGCGCGAAGCGCCGGGGCGCTCGGCGGCAAATTGCTCGGCGCCGGTGGTGGCGGGTTTATGCTGCTGTTTGCCGATCCCGCTGATCACGAGCGCATTCGAGAGAAGCTTGCCAGGCTTGTCCATGTTCCGTTCAGGTTCGAACGTGCTGGCAGCAGGATCATCTTTTTCGATCCTGGTGAGGACTACACCGCGCAATCGCGGCTCCGGCTGATAAGACCTGTGGAAGCGTTCCAGGAGTCCACAGGCGTTCTGGTCGGTGCCTCTCGACCAACCTCGCCCGGAACTGTTTAAGTCGAAATGCAGGATGTCGACGGAGCCTTCGCGGCCGGAGACTACCTGTCCGCCGCCCGGCATCTTTCCCCCGATACCTGGCAGTACTGGGCGAGCCGCGGCCTGATTGGCCATCCCGCCGACGTTGCGGACGCACTCAGTCGATTCACGAATCCCGAGGCTGAGTTCTTCAGCGGAGTAGCCTCGTGGATCGCTGGCGACGATGACCGCGCGCATCGGGTGCTGTCGCGCTGCCGCGGCGCGCACGCCGAACGCCTGGTCGACCTGATTTCGAAACGCCCGATCACGGTGCTGTCGCAACTGCCGTGGAACCGTCGTGGCGCCTGGGACATCCTGACTCATCTCAACGATTCGGCCTTTCGGCTGTTGAACGTCGGCTTTCATCCCGAGGACATTCCGAACCGCCCGTACGCGGATGTCAGCAAGTTGATTCCGAACGGCGTTCGGCCTGATTTCTTCGTCGCTGAGATGCTCGAATGGCATCTGATTCCGCCGAACATTCGAACGCTTGGGTGTCCAGTGATCGGCCACTCGAGCGACTTCGACCTTCACGTCCAGACCGTCGCTCCCTGGCTCGAGTTGTTGGACGAGCTCGTGGTTCTCGATCATGTCGAGTGGCGCCTGATGAGGGGTCTCACCGGTGTGCCGGTCTCGGTATTTCCGAAGGTCTTCGGAGTGCCGGCGCAAATGCCGAGTCTTCCCGCAGGTGAGCGAGATATCGACGTCTTCCTTTCTGGGACAGTCAATCATCCGTACCATCCAGACAAAGGTCCTGTCCTGCTGGCTCTGCTCAGCCTGCCGGGCATTCGATTAGAGATCGTCGAAGGGTTCGAGGCCACGGAGGCGTACTACAACAACCTCGGACGCGCGAAAGCGACGTGTACGTACGTTCGCCATGCTGGGGCCATGCCGACCCGCGCCCTCGAGGCGCTCGCGATGGGATGCGCTGTCGCAGTCCAGGAAGACAGCGCGCTCAAGTTGTTCGGCGGCGACGCCGAAGGCATCGTTTCATATGGCTCGGAAGTCGACGATGCAGGACGAGCAGTGGAGCGGGTGCTCAGGCACTGGAACGACTTCCGTGATCGCGCGCGTGCGGGCGCCGCACTGGTACGCCGTGAATTCGCTTTGGAGCGGGTAGCCTCGCAGTACTTCCGCTTTCTCACCGTCCTGGCGGCTCGGCCTCGCGATCAGCGATCAGGACCAGTCCCGGAGCAGCTGCTGCAGAAGCGGCCGGTCGTTCAGCGAGGCTGGCTCCCGTCGACGAAGTTCGGCAAGCGAATGCTGATGAACTGGGCAGCGGAGTCGGTGACCCGGATTGAGCGTCAGCTCGAAGTGGAAGAATCCTCCCGGCTCTTGAACGATCTCGCCCGCGAACGAATCCTCGCTCATTACCACGATCCTCATTCGGAACAGCCGCAGTGGCTTGACGACGTCGTTGCGCCGCTCGAGCGGGCAATCGGCTGCTCTCCCACCGCCCTTGTCCCTCGATTCAATCTTGCGCGGGTGTTGCTGCACTTCGGAGGCCCCGGCCAGGTGCGGAAGGCTATCGCCTTGCTGGACGACACCCTTGGCTATCCCGACACGCACTGGCAAGTCGATCTGCTTGACGACGTCCTGCCGTGGGATTTTTGCTCGTCGTGGTTCGACTACCGCTCTTACTTCGACGAGGTGATGCGGGCGATCGGGTCGCCAAATCCCGCCGGGCATGAATTGACCGCCATCATCCTGGCATCGATGACCCACTACCGCGCGAGATACGCCGATGAAGTCCCGGGGAGCCGCAGCAGCCTCGAGTGCGCGATGGACGCCGTGCGCCTCAATCCCGGTTTCGCAGAGTACGTGTTGTATTGCTGCAGGCTCCTGGTAAGCCGGGGGAAGGAACATGACGTGGCCGAGGCTCACCGGCAACTCGAGCGACTGGCGCGCCGCTCCACGAGAATGCTGGAGATCCTCGATATCGCTCGATGCTTCCCTGCGAATTTGCGGGGAGACTGGTTCACGGACCTGGAGGAACGCGCAGCGAGGTTCTGGTCGGCGACGCGAGTCAGCGAAGCCCTGCCCGAGCCCCTGCTTCGTCCTGCTACTCAGGTCGGCGTTCGCGTTGGTGCGCCTGCGTCGAACGATGCGGCCGGGGGAGGTACTATTACGACGTGACCCCGACGTTCGAAGAGGTTCCGATTGCGACGGTGCGGGAATACTGGAATCGTCGGCCGTGCAACCTGCGGCACTCACCGGCTCCGGTAGGGACACGGCAGTACTTCGATGAGGTCGAGCAGCGGAAGTACGTCGTCGAGCCTCACATCCCGGCGTTCGCCGACTTTGCCCGTTGGAAAGATCGTCGTGTGCTCGAAGTCGGGTGCGGCCTCGGAACCGACACCATCAACTTTATCCGCGCTGGTGCGCACGTCACGGCAGTGGATCTGTCCGAGGAGTCGCTGGCGCTGGCACGGCAAAGAGCCCGGATTTACGGTGTCGAGGATCGTGTGCGCTTCGTCGCCGCCGATGCGGAGCGCCTGTCGGAGTTCGTCGAACCGCAGCCGTACGACCTGGTCTACTCGTTCGGTGTCATCCACCACTCGCCGCACCCGGAGCGCATTCTCCGGGAATTGCGGTCGCACTTCGTCAACGCTGGGAGCACGCTCAAGGTGATGGTGTATCACCGCTGGTCCTCGAAAGTGCTTGGGATCGTGATGAAGGAAGCGCACGGGGCGTGGTGGCGGATGGACGCAGCCGTGGCGCGCAACTCGGAGGCGCAGACCGGGTGCCCCGTGACCTATACCTACTCGCGTCGCAGCGGTGCGGACCTGCTCGAAAGCGCAGGGTTCACCGTCGTCGAGACGCTCGTCGACCACATCTTTCCGTATCGAATTCCTGAGTACGTTCGCTACGAGTACGTCAAGGCCCTGCCGTTCCGACTCCTGCCGCATGCAGCGATGCGTGCGCTCGAGCACCGGCTTGGGTGGCATCTCTGCCTGACTGCACGCCCCGCGGGCGCATGAGCGAAGCAATGGTGCCGTACCTGTCCATTGTCCTGACAGGCCGGAACGACAATTTCGGGGGCGATTTCAACCAGCGGCTGTTTTCGGCGTTGTCCTATAACCATCGTCTGCTGTCGGAGGCAGGTGTCGCGTACGAGTTGGTCTTCGTCGAATGGCGGCCAGTGCGCGGACGGCTCCTTCTGGCCGACTTGATACGGGAGCAGCTTCCCGGGATCGCTTCGCATCTGATCACGTACGAAGTCGACGAGCGCTACCACGATGCGTTCAGCCAGAATCCGCGGCTTCAGTTCCACGAGTTCATCGCCAAGAACGTCGGCATCCGGCGCGCGCAGGGCAGCTATATTCTGGCGACTAACACTGATATCTATCTGAGCCGCGACATCGTCAACATGATCGCCAGGCAGACGCTCCGCCCGATGGTGCTCTACCGCGCGACACGTCTCGATATGAAATCATGGCTGGACGGCACCAATCTCGACGAGACGGTGTTGACGGATCCACGCAACCAGGCAGCGCTGAACGTCCTCAAACCGCCGTACTTCACCAATGCCTCAGGCGACTTTCTCCTGCTCGATCGTTTCAGCTTTCACGCCCTTCGCGGGTTCAATGAGATCGTCCGTTTCGCCAAGATTCATATCGACGCGAACTTCTGTTTTCACGTCCGTGCTCATGGGTTGGCGATTGCGGACACCGGCGCGTATGTCTACCACTTCGGCGAGGGGACGTTTCGCGCGCAGCGGCGCGTATATCGGGCTCGTCCTTCGAACGCACCCTGGGGGGGCAACTGGCGGAAGCAGATGCTGTACGACAACCCGCCGAATTGGGGCCTGGGCGATGCCCCGGTGGTTCAGCGTGATGACCGGCATCGACGGGTCGAGTTCGATGATCGCGCGGTGCCGCCGCTCGTGGCGCTGGGCCGGCTGACGACGCCCGCCTTCGTTCCAACCGAATTCAAGCTGTGAGCGGGGCCTGACCGAGCACGCGTTCTTCCAGGCGGTGCTGAGCCAATCCCCAATCAGCGTCGTTGTAGCGGAACGCGTCAGGCCTCTCGATGAGGGATCTGATCAGCCTCTCGTACTTGGCCTGACCGGTGCGAGTTGAGCAATCGAGATACGGCACCCCCAGCCGGTCAAGCGAACTCAGGGGCGGCGCGATCTTGCGCACGATCGGGACCAGCCGCGCTGCCAATTCCTGGATTGGCACGCGCGACGCCGCCCGCTCGAGCCAGCTCGCCTGGGATCGCCACGAGGGTGCTCCGTGGTCCACGTGATAGATGCGCATGGGGGCGCCGAGTTCCACTTCCTGTGCTCCTGCAGCGTGGGCCATGAAGCAGAGGATGCCGTCGAAGTGCATGGAATGGAACTCCCGTTCCTCGGGAATCCCGTGCAGCCGGAAGTACATGTCGCGCGACATCAGCGTGAAATCGCCGGCGCCATTGGTGAAGAGGTGTGGCAAGCCGGCGATCTGATAGGACGAGTCGCGTTTGTGGACCTGCTGCACGTGGTTGCGGCAATACCGCAACCGCTTGTCGGTCGATCCGTATAGCAGCGCCTTCGCAGGCACGTCACGGCGAACGATTCGGTACATGCAATTCGGATCCAGTTCGCGTCGTCCGAACCACTGGGCGAGCTCGTTCGAGAACAGGATGTCAGAGGAGGTCGGCAGCACGAATTCGCCACGTGCTCTCCTGATGCCGACGTTACGCGCCCTGTGGATGAGAATCGGCAGCCGGTCGGCGAACGGAACCGTGGCATGGATCTGTTGCGGAACGGTGATGACCCTGACCGTGCATCGATGCAGCGTCGATGACGGCCAGTCAATCGCCTGCCAGAGCTCTTTGCCGTCGGGTGGATTCCAATCGATTAGCAGCAGCTCGGACGGCAGATCGAATCGCTCCATTTGTTCGATGAAAGCATTGACGTTGACCTGCAGCCGTCGCAGCATGCCTCCGGCGTAGTCGTCGTTGCGTGAGGCCATCACGACACTCAAATACGGCCGGTCCGAGTGGTTCATGAACGACGCGTCAACGCCCGCGCGGAGCGCGAGTCGCACGCTTTTCTCGTGGCTTGACGTGCAATCTAGCTTCCTCGATTGGAAGGGTCGCATCGGCCATCCGTTGCTCCGCCAGGCGCATCGCTGCGCGGAGGTGAGCGACTGCAGCCGTGTAGTCATTCAGGAGTAACCGCATAGCCAGGCGATCGATGTCATCGATATCGGTCGCGGTTGTTGCCAACAGCTCCGCGGTGAGACGGCTGATACGCTCGAGCGACACGCTGGCAATATGAACGTCCGCCGGATCTGTCTCCCGCGCCGATGTCGAAGGCAGGGGTTTCGATTCTGCGAGGATCTGTGCGAGTCGCTGCAAGCGCCAGGATGAGTCTGGTGCTGCGCTCATGACGGCTCCGATGCGGGTCTTTACTCCACAGCTCGCTTGTGTTGAGACTATCGGCGCGCGCCGGCGCGAGAAATCCGGACGGTTCCAGTGGGCTACGACATCGCTAACAGCACCAACACAAGCGAGTCCTGATAGCAAAAGTCCCCGTAGTATACTCGGCGGCGAACCGTGAAGAAACTGGTGATCCGCGTGCTCGCCCTCTTGGGACTGGCGCCAGCACGTTCGGTCGCTGGGCAGGCGCAAATGGTTGCCGACGCGAAGGCCGGTTCGCTCGCATGGAAGACGAAGGCGAGCGAGGCGATGGCACGCGCCAAAGGTCTGGAAGCAGAAGTCAAGCGCCAGGCGCAACTCATTGATCGGCTTACGGCATCCAGCGAAAAACTGCGGCAGAGACAGGATGAGATCGAGCGCTTGTTGCGCGTGCGCCTCGTCGAAGCCGAGCAGTCGCTTGGGCTCGCGCGCGAGCATCTGATGGCGATCGACGTCAAGCTCGACATCCTCGAGGGCGCCGCCAACGTTCTCGACGCCCGGACCCGCGCCGCCATCTCGAAGCACAGCGGGGCCGGTGCGCCGGTCTGAGGGACAGGACACCAGGTCGCGCT
>Ga0207706_10003596_pt1 | contig 14803 bp, 16 predicted proteins | sample KBSC53metaG_FD_184318 | JGI IMG/M metagenome (GOLD analysis project Ga0207706, IMG submission 184318) | Corn rhizosphere microbial communities from Kellogg Biological Station, Michigan, USA - KBS C5-3 metaG (SPAdes) (version 2) | ecosystem: Host-associated > Plants > Roots > Rhizosphere > Soil ... | reverse complement strand
GACCAGACGCGCAGCCGGCCGGAGTTCGTTGACGGCATCTTCGAGGATCTGCGCTGGTTGGGCTTGCGCTGGGACGAACCGCTGCTGGTGCAGTCGCAGCGCACGACCGAATACGAAGCCGCGCTCGAGGAGCTCAAATCGCGTGGGCTCGTCTTCGCCTGCTTCTGCACGCGCGCCGACATCGCGCAGTCGCTAACGGCACCGCACGGCGATGCAGCAACTTCGTATCCCGGCACCTGCCGATCGCTACCGCACGATCCGGAACGGCGGGCGACGGCGCCGCATTGCTGGCGCCTCGACTCCGCGAAAGCGCTCGAGCTGACGGGACTGCCTTCATGGACCGAGAGCAATGGAGAGACCTTCATCGCCAAGGCGAGCGACATCGGCGATGCGATCCTCGCCCGCAAGGACGCGCCGGCCTCCTATCATTTGTCCTGCGTGGTCGACGATTCGGCGAGCGGCGTGACGATGGTCGTCCGCGGCGCGGACCTCCGCCCGTCGACTCCCATCCAGCGCCTTCTCCAGCAGTTGCTCGGCCTTCCCGAGCCCATCTATCTGCACCACCCGCTCGTCACGCACGAGGACGGCCGCCGCCTCGCCAAGCGCGATCTCGCGCCGACGCTCGCGGCAATGCGTGAAGCCGGCGTGGAGGGTGAAGCGCTCGCCGCCGACCTCCTCGCCGGCAAGCTGCCCCTTGGTTTCGCCTTCTCGGACGCCTAGAGCGCGGCCATGCGGATCGTCCTTCTCATCCTCCTCCTGCTGGCGATGGCGGGGGTCGTCTACGTGCTCGTGCGCGGCGTCATCTCGATGGCTTCGGGCAAGGACGTGACCGGCGAGCAGTCGCAGAAATGGATGCAGCGGCGCGTCCTGTTCCAGGCCGCGGCGATCGTAATCGTCATCCTGATTCTCGCTGTGGCGGGAGCCTCCAGCTCGAGCTGATGGTCAAGCTCAACAAGATTTACACGCGCACCGGCGACGGCGGCAGCGCCGGCCTGGTCGACGGAAGCCGGGTCAGCAAGTCGAGCCTCCGGATGACCGCGATCGGCGAGGTCGACGAAGCCAATGCGGCGATCGGCGTGGCCATTGCCGCACTGGACAGCGGCGATGTCGCAAAGCAGTTGCTGCGCATCCAGAACGACCTGTTCGACCTCGGCGCCGATGTGGCGACACCGGGCGAGGTCGACGGCGCGCTTCGCATCGTCGCGAGCCAGGTCGAGCGGCTCGAGACCGAGATCGACGCAATGAACGCCTCGCTGGAGGCCCTCACCAGCTTCATCCTTCCGAGCGGCTCGGCGGGCGTTTCCGCGCTTCATCTCGCCCGCGCGGTGACCCGCCGCGCCGAGCGCGCCGCGGTCGCGCTGCACGAGGCCGAACCACTTAATCCGCACTTGCTCGCGTACATCAACCGCCTCTCCGACCATCTCTTCGTCGCCGCCCGTTTCGTCGCCGCGCGCGAGGGCGGCGACGTGCTGTGGCAACCAGGCGCGACACGCAGCTGACGCGAGCGGCACAAAGTCGTCAAACAGCCGTTCTCTCTCCTCATTTCGCAAAAAATTCGGAGAGAAACGTGGCGCTCGCGGCCATCGCTATCAATTGCACCCTGAAACGCAGCGGCAAGGAGCCGTCGTCGACCGACAAGATGATCGAGCTGATCGCGGGCGAGCTGCGCAGGCATGGGGTCGAGGTGCGCGAGACGATCCGCATCGCCGATCACGACATCAAGCCGGGCGTGACCTCGGATGAGGGCCCGGGCGACGCCTGGCCCGAGATCCGCAAGCGCATCCTCGCCTGCGACATATTGATCTTCGGAACTCCGATCTGGCTCGGCCAGCCGTCGAGCCTTGCCAAGCGCGTTCTCGAGCGGATGGACGCCTTCTTCAGCGAAACCGACGATGCCGGGCGGATGCCGAGCTTCGGCAAGGTCGCGGTGGTCGGGATCGTCGGCAATGAGGATGGCGCGCACCATGTCACTGCGGAGCTTCTTCAGGCGCTCAACGACACCGGCTGGACCGCCGCGGCCCAGGCCGCCTGCTATTGGGTCGGCGAGGCGATGCACAAGACGGACTTCAAGGACCTGCCCCGGGTGCCCGGCAATGTGGAGGGCCTGGCCGGAATCCTTGCCGCCAATGCCGCTCACCTCGCGAATCTGCTAAAGGAGCGTCCCTTTCCAGGAGTGCCGGAGAAGACGTGACAGCCGCGCTCGAGCAAATTCGAACCCAAAGTGACGCCTCGCTTGGCCAACGCCTGCGTGCGACAAGGAAGCTGACGCTCGATCTCGCAGCGCCGTTGTCGGATGCCGATGCGACGATCCAGCCCTTCCCCGACGCTTCGCCGGCCAAATGGCATCTGGCGCATACGACGTGGTTCTTCGAGACCTTCGTGCTGCGCGACCATGTGACGGGCTATGCGCCGTTCGACGAGCGCTACGCCTTCCTGTTCAACAGCTATTACGAAGCCGAAGGACCGCGCCACGCCCGGCCGAGGCGCGGGATGCTGAGCCGCCCGTCACTCGACGAAATCCGCGCCTATCGCGGCCATGTGGACGAAGCGCTCGAACGCGCTTTCAATCAACTTCCGGCTTCGGCGCTGGAGCTGGTCGAGCTCGGGATCAATCACGAGCAGCAGCACCAGGAGCTGTTCCTGACCGACATCCTCGCGACCCTTGCCGAGAACCCGCTCGAGCCCGCCTATGGCGAACTCGCTCCCCCGGCGTGCGTCGCGGTCGAGCCGCTGTCGTGGCACCGCGGCCGCGAGGGCATCGTCGAGATCGGAGCGCCGGACGAAGGGTTCGCCTTCGATAGCGAGCGCCCGCGCCACCGCGTCTTCCTTCCTGGCCATGAGCTGGCGAGCCGGCGGGCGACCAACAGCGAGTGGCGCGAGTTCATCGCAGACGGCGGCTATCGGACGCCGGCGCTGTGGCTTTCCGAAGGCTGGGACTGGGTGCAGCGCGAAGGAATCGCCGCGCCGCTTTATTGGCGCGAGGAGGACACCGCATTCACGCTGGGCGGGCGGCGCGACATCGACTGGGCCGCGCCCGTCGCGCATGTCAGCTATTTCGAAGCCGACGCCTTCGCCCGCTGGGCCGCCGCCCGCCTTCCGGCGGAAGCAGAATGGGAGGATTTCGCCGCGTCCGCCGACTCGATGATCGGCAACCAGCTCGACGCGCCTGGCGCCGTCGTCCCGCGCCCCGGCGGCGGAATATTCGGGGACGTCTGGGAATGGACGCACAGCGCCTTCGCCTCCTATCCGGGCTTCGTAACCGCCGATGGGGCGGTCGGGGAATACAACGGCAAGTTCATGTGCGGCCAGTACGTCCTGAAAGGCGCAAGCTGCGCGACACACCGCGGGCACAGCCGCGCCTCCTACCGCAACTTCTTCCCGCCGAGCGCTCGCTGGCAATTCACCGGAGTCCGCCTTGCTCGAGACGCTTGATCGCCAGACCGAGGCGTTCCGCGCCGACGTGCTCGCCGGCCTGTCCGCGCCGATTCCGGCAATCTCCGCGCGCTGGCTCTATGACCTGCGCGGGTCCGAGCTGTTCGACGAGATCACCCGCCTCCCGTCTTATTATCCGACGCCGACGGAGACGGCGCTGCTCCATGACATCATGCCCGAGGTCGCGGCGCGCGTCCCGAAAGGCGCGGCAGTCGTAGAGTTCGGGGCCGGCTCCGCCACCAAGACCCCGATCCTCCTCGAAGCCATCGCACCCGCGGCCTACGTGCCGGTCGACATCTCGGGCGACTATCTCGAGCAGAGCGCCGCCGAGCTGCAGCAGCGCTTCCCGGCGCTCGAGGTCTTGCCCGTCACTGCCGATTTCGCCCGGCCCTTCGAGCTTCCGGACCCGATCGCGAGCCTGCCCAAGCTCGGCTTCTTCCCCGGCTCGACCATCGGGAATTTCGTCCCGTGGAGCGCCACCGACCTCCTTCGCCAGTTCCGGGCGCTGCTCGGCCCCTGCTCGCAATTGCTGATCGGGATGGACCGCGTGAAGCCGCTCGACCGGCTGCTGGCGGCCTATGACGATCCCGAGGGCGTCACCGCGGAGTTCAACATCAATTTGCTGCGGCGCATCAACCGCGAGCTGGAAGGCGATGTCCCGATCGATGCCTTCCGCCACGAAGCGCGGTGGAACGAGATCCTCTCGCGGATCGAGATGCACCTGGTCGCCACGCGCGGAGTCGACTTCTCCATCGCGGGCCGGCGATTCCACTTCGCCAAAGGTTCGTCCATCCACACCGAGAACAGCCACAAATATGGGCCTCGCGGAACGCGCGTCCTGCTGCTCGCCGGCGGCTGGACGCCCGTTGCCGAATGGACCGACGGGCAAGAGGACTTCGGCGAAATCCTCGCGGTCGCCGAGCCGGAGAGGTTTGCGCCCTAAACGGGGCCTGCTAAGCGACGCCATGCTTTACGCGCTCGTCGACGTTGTGAACCTGCTGCTCACGATCCTCACCTGGGTGATCATCATCCAGGTGGTGCTGAGCTGGCTGCTCGTCCTCAACGTGCTCAACACCAGCTCGCAGGGGGTCCGCACCGTCGCGATGGCGATCGACCGCATGACCGCGCCGCTCTACCGGCCGATCCGGCGCATCCTTCCCGACTTCGGCGGAATCGACTTCTCGCCTCTTGTGGTCCTGATCCTGATCCAGATCATCAAGAAGCTGCTCGCCGGCGTCGTCGCCCAATATTATTTCGGCGGATGACGGCGAAGCTGATCGACGGAAAGGCCGCGGCCCTCGCGCTGAGGGAGCGGATCGCGGGCGAAGTGTCGCGCTTGCGCGAAGCGGCCGGCCGCGCCCCAGGGCTGGCCGTGGTCCTTGTCGGTGAGCATCCGCCCTCCGCCGCTTACGTCCGCTCCAAGGTCAAGGCGACGCGTGAAGCGGGCATGGAAAGCTTCGAGCACCGCGTGCCGGCCTCGGTGACGCAAGATGAGCTTGTGGCCCTCATCGATCGGCTCAACGCCGATCCGGCCGTCGACGGAATCCTCGTCCAGCTGCCGCTTCCGGACCAGATCGACGAGCGGGTCATCATCACGCGCATTTCGCCCGACAAGGACGTCGACGGATTTCATCCGGTCAATGCCGGGCGCCTGGCGATCGGCCTGCACGGCTTCGTCCCCTGCACGCCGCTCGGCTGCCTGATGCTCCTCAAGCAGGAACTCGGCGATTTGAGCGGGCTCGACGCGATCGTGGTCGGCCGCTCCAACATCGTCGGAAAGCCGATGGCGCAGCTTCTTCTGCAAGCGAATTGCACGATTACCGTCGCCCATTCGCGCACGCGCGACCTGCCGGGCGCGGTGCGGCGTTCGGACATCGTCGTCGCCGCCGTCGGCCGGCCCGAGCTGATCCGCGGCGACTGGCTCAAACCCGGAGCGACCGTCATCGACGTCGGCCAGGAGCGGGTCGAGCAGGCCGACGGCACCCGCAGGCTGCTCGGTGACGTCGCGTTCGACGAGGCGGTCGAGGTCGCGGGCGCGATCACGCCTGTCCCCGGCGGAGTCGGGCCGATGACGATCGCCTGCCTGATCCGCAACACCTTCGTTTCGGCCGCGCGCCGCGAAGGCTTTCGCTACGAGAAAGATCTGTGATTGCGGCGCTTCTCCTCGCCGCGGCTCCGGTCGCGAGCGCGATCGATGCCGAGCATGCGTTCGCGCGCGATGCGCAGCGGGTCGGCCAGTGGACCGCCTTTCGCAAATGGGCCGCGCCCGATGCGGTGATCTTCACGCCCCAGGCGGCATGGGCGCAGGAGTCGCTTCCGGCGAAGGACCCGCCCAGGGCGATCAGATGGGCGCCGGCGCACAGCTGGGTCTCGTGCGACGGGCGAACCGCGGTCAACACCGGGCCGTGGTGGAAGGTCGGGGGCACCCGGGGCGGCTATTTCACCACCGTCTGGCAGCGCACCGGCGGCAAATGGCGGTGGGTGTATGACGGCGGCGGCCCGCTTACGGGCACGGCCCCGCCGACCGCGCATCCGCAAACCCACCGCTCGACCTGCGGCCGCAAGGCGCCCGGCGCTCCGGTCATTCCTCCGCCACCGCTGACTCCGAAGCAGGCGCGGACCACGCCCGAGGACAATGGCCGCGGCGAATCCGCCGACAAGACGCTGGGCTGGGACTGGAAGGTCGAGAAGGACGGCACGCGTCACTTCCGGGTGTTCCAGTGGACCGGCGAACGTTACGCGCAGGTGCTCTTCAACGACGTCCCGCCGCCGCAGCCTTCGAAGAAGCCATGATCGAGCTGTTCGGGTCGGCGCTCGTCACCTTCCTGGTGATCATCGACCCGCCCGGCTGCGCGCCGATCTTCGCCAGCCTGACGCGCGGCACTTCGCCGGCGCATCGCCGCGCGATGGCGATCCGCTCCTCGCTGATCGCCTGGACGATCCTGATGTTCTTCGCCCTGCTCGGGCGGCCCTTGCTCAACGGGCTGGGCATCAGCCTCGCGAGCTTCCGCATCGCGGGCGGGATCATGCTCTTCTTCATCGCGCTCGACATGGTGTTCGAGCGCCGCACCGAGCGCCGCGAGAAGCGCGCGGAGGCGATCGAGGGAACGCCCGAGGCCGAGGACATCAGCGTCTTCCCGATGGCCATTCCGATGATCACCGGCCCCGGCTCGATCGCGAGCGCGATGCTGTGGGTGTCGCGCGCCGAAGGGATTGCCGCGGTCGCGGTGGTGCTGGCCGCGATCACGACGGTGATGCTGATGACCCTTGCGACCCTGCTCGCCGCCGGCCCGCTGATGCGGCTGATCGGCGAGAAGGTCGAGGCGATGATCACCCGGATCCTGGGCGTCATCCTTGCCGCTCTGGCCGCGCAATTCGTGATCGACGGCCTGAAGCAGAGCTTTCCCGGCGTTCTCGCCTAGCCGACCACTCGCCACATCTTGAACGGCGAGTCCTTGGGCAATTGCACGGGCTCCAGCCATTTGGGCACCTGCCCACGTTCGAGCTGGCCGTAGAAGCCCTTGGGCACTTCCGACATGAAGATGGTCGTAGTCGAGCTCTTCGGGCAGCTCAGCACATAGTCGGAGTGATATTTGCCGGAGATGATCTCGTGCGCCTGTTCCTCGCTTCCGCGCCAGGCCTTCATCACGTCGACGATCTGCTGGAAATTGCGGTGGTAGGGGCCGGTGATTGCGTCGTGATGCGTCAGCACGATCAGCCGCGGCCCGAGGTCGACAAAGGTGAACACCAGCCCCTTCGGCTGGAGAGCGACGGCGTGAAGTCCCCATAGCGAGGCGCAGCGGCTGTTCGCCCTCCCGATCGCCGATTCATAGGCCGTCGGCTTGTCCTCCGGCACGAAGTCGAGCACGAACGGCACGATCGCCCCCGCGCCGACGACGACCGCTGCGGCCGCTCCGGCGACGCGCACGGCGAAATGTTTCGACCGCCAGAACAGCGGCCACAACGACCAGGCGATCGCCGCTGCTCCGACCGCCGAGAGCATTTGCGCAGCCGGTCCTGTCCGGGTCTGCCACAGAAGCAGCAATGAGGCGGCGAAGCACGGCGCCGCGGCGCCGATGACCCGGCGCAGCAGGTCTGGGTCGCGCCGGCGCAGCCAGGCCAGCAGGACCCAGCCGATGACTCCGGTAATCGGCAGCGCGACGACCAGCGATGCCGTCCGCCAGCCGTGGCGATAGACCGGCCGCGCTTCCTTCACATAGTTCATCCACAGCCGCTGCGCTTCGGGCGAGATATGCTCGGGCTTCTCGAGGCATTGCGGCCAGACCGATGCGTGGAAGCCGGCGATCGCGGCGCCTGCCACGAGCGCCAGCGCCAGCCGGCGCCTCCAGTCGCCCGGCGAGAGCCAGGCGAGGCCGTACATCAAGGCTCCGCCGAGCAACGCGTCCGAGAGGTAGACCGGCGACAATGCGTCGCACACCGGGCCCCGATTGTCGTTGGAAGCGAAGATGAGAAAGGCCAGCGCGACCCCGGCCGTCATCGACAGCGCATAAGCGCGCAGCCGCTCCGCCTCCTTTGCGTCGGCGACCCAGAACAGCACCATCGCCGCCCCGGCGAGCGCGAGATAGATGATCATCTCCAGCCCGATCGCGAGCGACAAGGCGGAGGTGAGGCCCAGCACCAGCCCGCCACGCGTCCGCTTCGGATCGGCGATCCCGGCCACGCTCATTGCAAGCAGCGCGAGCTGCCAGCCGTGATGGTCGATCCGCTCGGGCATGAACATGCCGTTCGTCGATCCGGCGAAGAAGATCGCGAGCAGCGCCAGCGGATAGGCGAGCGGATGGATCAGCCGCCGCGCCGTCAGCGTGAGCGCGAAGAGCAGCAGCAGATAGGGAAGCAGCGGCGCGACCGCGACCGCCCAGCGCTCCGCTCCCGCGCCGCCGAGGAATGGCCGGAGCGTCAGGATCAGCCCCGCGATCGGCAGGTCGACCAGCCGCGACCAGTGGATGTTCGCTCCGAACGGCGGATTCATCCGGTAATCGCGAAGGTCGAACCACCCCTGGCCGTGGAGCAGGCCGCGGACCTGCATGATCCGCATGTTGTCGTCGGTGTCGGGGAGGCTGAAAAAGCGGATCTGGCTCCATCGCTGGTAGATGAACCAGGCGCAGATCCCGAGCCAGACGAGGATAATGATCCACTTCCAGTGCCGCTCGGCAACGGCGACGGCCCGTCGCTCCCACTCGTCGATCTTGCTTTGCAGCATTTTTCGGGCTGTAGCTTGTGGACTTCAAACGGCAAGCAGCCGGGCATGGCCACTGGATTCAGCGTCGATCAGAAAACCTTCGGACAGTTGGTGCGCTTCGCGCTGGTGGGGTTCTTCCTCGCCGGCATCTATTCGGCCATCTACTGGTATCTCGCGACCTATGTGATGGCGCCCGTTATCGCGGTGGCGATCGCCTTCCTGGTTGCGGTCAGCATCGGCTTCGTGCTCCACAGCCGATGGAGCTTCAGGGGACATGGAAAGCGCGAGGACCGGCGGATGCAGATGAAGTTCCTCGCGGTCCAGGGGTCGGGCTTCCTCCTCAACGAAGCCTTTACGTGGGTGCTGACCGGCCCAATGGACGGCCCGACCTGGTGGCCGCTGGTCCCGGCGATCTTCGTCACTCCGCTCGCCACCTATGCGCTCAACCGGCAGTGGGTGTTCGGCTGATGGAGCGCGCCGCCTATCGCGAGATGGCCGACCTCGACCAGCGCCACTGGTGGTATCGCGCACGGCGCGCGATCCTCGCCGAGCTGATCCGGCGCGAGGCCATGCCGCCGAAGGATGGGCGGATCCTGGAGATCGGCTGCGGCACCGGCCACAATCTCGACATGCTCGGCAAGTTCGGCCGCCTCGACGCGGTCGAGCTCGACGACGAATCCCGGGCGATCGCCGAGAAGCGCCTCGGCCGAAAGATCATCAGCGCCCGGCTGCCCGAGCTCGCCGGCATAAGCGACGGCGAATACGACCTGATCGTCGCGCTCGACGTGATCGAGCATATCGACGACGACGCGGGCGCGCTCGCGGCGATCGCGCCCAAGCTCAAGCGCGGAGGCAAGTTCGTCATGACGGTGCCCGCCCACCCGTGGATGTGGTCGGCGCACGACACGGTCAACCACCACAAGCGCCGCTATTCGAAGCGCGCGCTCAAGCGCCTGATCGAGGGTTCGCCGCTCAAGCTCGACAAGCTCGGTTATTTCAACAGCCTGCTGTTTCCGCTCGCGGTTGCGGATCGCCTGGCTTCCAAGCTTCGCGGCAAGGACGAAGCCGAGGTGAAACTTCCCTCAGCGCCGCTGAACGCCGGCCTCGAAGCCGTGTTCGCGGCGGAGCGTCACCTCGTCGGGCGCTTGCCCTTGCCGCCCGGCCTGTCGCTCTTCGCGGTCGCGTCGGCGATATAGCCGAGCTTGGCCTCGGCGCGCCCCTCGCCGGCCACTTCCTGGACGATGTAGAGCGGCCTTCGCTTCGCCTCGTTGTAGAGCCGGCCAATATATTCGCCCATCAGAGCCAGCACGAACATCTGCACCGCACCGATGATGACGACGATGAGCATCAGGGACGTCCAGCCCGGAATGTTGTGCCCGGCCGCCCAGGCGTATGCGATGTAGAGAATCAGGATCACCGAGCCGATCGAAAGCGCCAGCCCGACGTGGCTCGCGAGCTTCAGCGGCGCCGACGAGAAGCCCGTCAGCGCGTCGAGTGCGAAGCGGACCATCTTCTTGACCGGATATTTGGTCGATCCGGCGAAACGTTCCTGCCGGTCGTAAGCAAAGGGCACCTGTCGGAAGCCGATCCACGCGACCATCCCGCGGATGAATCGCGCCTGCTCGGGCATCGCCAGCAGAGCGTCGAGCGCGCGCCGGCTCATCAGCCGGAAGTCCCCGGCGTCGAGCGGGATGTCGACCTCGGTCGCGCGCGACAACAAGCGGTAGAAGCCGTGCGCCGTGGCCCGCTTGAACGCTGTTTCGCCGGAGCGGCTGCGGCGGACTCCATAGACGACGTCCGCGTCCTGCGCGCGCATCGCCTGCATCATGTCCGGCAACAGCTCCGGTGGGTCCTGCAGGTCGGCATCGATGATCAGGATCGCCTCGCCGCGGCAGAGGTCCAGCCCGGCGGTGAGCGCGAGCTGGTGCCCGTGATTGCGCGACAGGTTCACGGCGACGACATGCGCGTCTTCGGCCGCCATTTTGCGCATGATCGGCCAGCTCGAATCGCTCGAGCCGTCGTTGACCAGCACGATCTCGTAATCCTCGCCCACCGCCTTGCGCGCGGCTGCGCCCAAGCGCTCGTGCAGCGCCGGCAGGCAGGCTTCCTCGTTGAAGCACGGAACGACAATCGAAAGCGCGGTCATCAGGGTCTGGACCTCAGTGCAGACGATAGAGGATGGACCCCGGCCCGCGCCAGACCGGCTGCATTCCGGCGACGATTGCGGGGTCGTAAGGGGGCACGTCGATCAGCCAGACATAATCGAAATCGCCGCGCGGAAGCGCGAACAGGGATTCGTCGATGGTGCGGTGAAGGCGATCATGACATCCGTTCGGCCGCACCAGCTGCGAGGGATCGGCGGCGAAATAGCCGGCGGAGCGATATTTGAGGTCGAGCAGGTTCACGCCCTCGAGCAGCCACTGGTCGTTGGAGAAGCCCTCCCGCCGGACGATCACCATCGCGCCGAGATGGCTGTTGCGAAGTAGCGGCCAATATTCGCTGCACGGCATCCCGGTGAGCGTGATCACGCGCGCTCCGCGCGGGATGACGTCGATGGCGTGCAGCTTGGCCTTCTGGTCGGCGCCCGCCATTCCGAGGCTGACCGTGTTCGCAGCGGTTCGTGTGGCGAAGAACAGCAGCCCCAGGACCGCCAGCACCTGCGCGGTGCGACGGTCCGGCGCGCCGCGGAAGCGGATCGCGAGCACGGCGACCGCGATCGCATAAGGCACGAGGCGCATGTCGGCATAAGCCGAGCCGAAGACGATGCGCGGGATGATCGCGAATGCCGCCGCGAGCACGATCCCCGAGAAAGCGAGGTTGCGCGACAGCGTCAGCCTGCGGCTGAAGATTGCGTAGAAGAAGACCAGGCCGACGGCGATCAGCGAACCGATGTCGAACCATTTCCAGCGGTCGCGAAGCGCCGAATAGAACCAGCGCCATTTGATCTTCCAGTCGAACCAGTCGATCGTGTGGCCGCCGTGGGTCTCGCTTCGCCAGATCAGCATGACGAGGATCGGAAGCGCCATCACCGACGTATGAAGCGCCGCCTCGATCCCCGCTCGCCACCAGCTGCGGCCGCGGTCGTGCAGCCGAACCGCGTCGGCGGAGAAGCACATCAGGCCGAGCAAGCCCCAGCCGTATGTGTGCGTGAAGAAGACGACGAGCGAGATCGGAACGAACAGCCAGCTTCGAAGCCTCGTGCGCTCGAGCCGCCCCAGCCTCAGCCACAGCCCGAAAGCGAGGAAAGCAAACGCCACCGACAAGGCGAAGTTCACGAATCCGAACAGGAACGGGTAGCCGTAGATGAACGGAAGCGCGAAGAAGGCCGTCGGCGGGATTCGCCCATGGACTTCGCGCGCGACCCACAGGAACCCGGCGGCGGTCAGCGGCGGGATGGCGATCACGATCAGCTTCACCGCCGGCTCGAGCCCCAGCAGCTTGCCCAGCGGGATCACCAGCAGGTCGACGCCGAGGTTTCCGATCGCCGCCCAGTGATAGTTGTAATAGGCCTGGAGCCAGGGCGAATGGTCGAGGTCCAGCTCGACCCGGTAGCGGCCCATATGGCCGAACAGGTCGACCAAGGGTGGAATCGTGGGATAGAGCAGCGGCACCGTCGTTGCGAGCACGACGAGCGCCAGGACAAGGGGCGATTCCCACCACGGCCGCGCGCTGACGACCGCGTCGATCGGCAAGCTCGGCTCAACCCCCATGGCTTTTATGACCCGTAACCCATGCCCCGCGCGCTCCTAGCGCGGTTCGGTCAATTGTCCATGCAGGCGAAGCTCGGGGCTAGAGCTTCCCGACGGACGGAATCGGGGCCCGCGCCTCCGCTTCGAGCAGGTCCTTGCGGACCCGCCAGACCTGCAGGCCATGGAGCCCCCGGATTGGAACGCGCTCCAGCCACTCGGGCGCCTTGCCTGTTCGGAGCGCCGCGGAAAGGCCGAAAGGGCCGCGGTTGGCGTAGCGGATTGCTTCGGGCGCGCCGGGGCAGAAGATGATATAGTCGAACTGCCTCCGGGCGACGATTTCCCTGGCCTCCGGCAGCGGGAAGACGAACAGGCGGATCGCGTCGCGCATCCCGGTCACGTTCCTGTGATGCCCGGTTGCGAGCGCGCGATGCCCGGTATCGACGAGGATCGCGGGCGTGATGTCGAGCGGCGCGGCGATATAGCCCGTCGGAAGCGTCCGGAGCCTGTCGACCTCGCTCTTCGCCATGCAATCGCCCCACGCTCGAGCCGCCGTCTCCAGCCGCTGGTCAACGGACGTCACCGAGAGCGGGACCGCGTAAGCCGGCGTCATGATGCATGCCGCGGCGGCACTGCCGACCACCCGCGCCGGCATCAGCGACAGATTCTGCGCGCGCTTCAGCGCGAGCGCGCAAAGGAAGGCGGTCCCCGGTAGAGCGACGACGCTCGCCGTCGTCTCGGTGCGGATCACGAACATTCCCCCAAGGGTCAGCGCGAAGAGAACGAAGGCGTAGATGGCCCACGGCCTCCGCCCGGCGCCCGAGGTGCGCCACAGCGCAAAAACCGTGCCGATCAGGCCGACCAGCGGCTGAGCGAGCCCGGTCGCGGATTCGCCCCAGTCGATCCGCCAGACCGGCAAGCCTTCATCGACGCGGTCGTACCAGAACTCCCGGACGACTGGATCGAGCGAGCCGAACGGTCCGACGAGCCAGTGCGGATCGACCGCGAACGCCGCGCCAAGCGCAAGCCCGCCGGCGGCGGCCAGTGAGAGGAGGCGGGTCCGCAGCTCGGCGACCCCGGGCCGAACCGCGAGCGCGCAGACTGCCGCGGCCGCGGCGAAGGCGGCGAGATAGGCTGGCGTGATGACGTCGTGCGGCTGGTGCGCCCAGGTCGAGGGCCAGTGCGTGAACCCGAAGAGCAGCAGGCTCGAGGCGGCGAGCGAAGCCAGATACGCCTTGAGCCGCCCGGTTGCGGCCGGATCGGCCAGCCATTGCCAGGCGAACAGCGCGCCGAAAGCCGCCGCGAAAGGCAGGCCCTCCATCGAAATGTTCATCCACACGGCCATGGCCGCCCCAGCGACCACGCCCGAACGGCGCGGCCTCGGGTCCAGGGCAGCGAGCAGCGCGGTCAGCGCCATCACGATCTGCCAGCCGTGGTGATCGATTCGCATCGGCCGCATCTGCTTGAGGCCGCCGAGCGAAAAGGGGGCCGCGATCGCCGCCGCCAGAGCGGGGCCGCCGTTCATCAGCTTGAGACCGACGCGCTGCACCAGCAGCATGGCGATTCCGAGCGTGATCAGTGGAACCGCAACCAGAGCCGCCGTCTCGGCGCCCTGCTGCCCGGCGAACGGGCGAAGCAGAAGGATGACGGCGGCGAGCGGAACATCGACCAGGCGCGACCAGTGCATCGGCACGCCGTCGGGGGGGTTGAGGCGATATTGGGTCACGTCGAACCAGCTCTGTCCGCCGATCCAGTCGCGGACCTGGAGCAGGCGCATCACGTCGTCCGGATCCGGGAACTGGCGCTGGGCGAGATTGCCCCAGCTCAGCAACGTCATCAGCACGCCGACCAGAAGCCAGGCGGCCGCGAGCCACCAGAGGTTGCGGCGCTCGGCCGTCACGCGAAGACGACCTTGCGGCGGAGCACATAGGTCGCCTGGAAGCTGACGACGATCGCAATGCCTTTCGCGATCCGCGGGTCGAGGCCGTAGCGGCTTCCGAGGCCGACGATTCCGGTGGTGATTCCGAGGCCGACGAGTGCGGAGAGGACGAACATCGCCTGTTGCTGGCGGCGGCCAGCAGCGCTGCCCGCGACCTGCGCCGCGAACACCAGCCGGCTCGAGATCGCCCAGTGCGAGGCAATGCCCGAGACATAGCCCGTGGCGGCGGCGAGCGCCGGCGGCATTCCAAGCGTCAGCGCCGCCATGAACACGCCGAAATCGACGGCGAGCGAAACGACGCTCGCGCCGATATAGCGCGTGTAGACCTGGTCGAGCATGCGCATTACGCCGCCTTGAGCCGCTTCGGAACGAGGCGCTCGGAGGCCAGAGCGGCCTGCTCGCCCTCGTCGCCCGACTCGTGGTATTCGGCGTCCTCGTTGACCGCCCAGATGTCATAGGCGCGGCGGCCGGCCTGGATGTTCCGAACCGTCAGCATCGCCGTCATCATCGCATGGTCCTGGTTGTTGTAGCGGTGCATGCCGTTGC
>Ga0207706_10003593_pt1 | contig 14810 bp, 14 predicted proteins | sample KBSC53metaG_FD_184318 | JGI IMG/M metagenome (GOLD analysis project Ga0207706, IMG submission 184318) | Corn rhizosphere microbial communities from Kellogg Biological Station, Michigan, USA - KBS C5-3 metaG (SPAdes) (version 2) | ecosystem: Host-associated > Plants > Roots > Rhizosphere > Soil ... | reverse complement strand
GCCTCCGGAGCGCGAGGTCGCAGGTTCGATTCCTGCCGGGCGCATTACCGAATTTCAGCCATGGCTGACGTGGTTTATCGAGCCAAAATCACGTCAGGCCACGTGCGGGTCGACGGGTGGCATGGACGTACGAGAGATCTCACGCAACCCGCGCGACGGGCGTGCGCGCATCCTTCTCTGCTGCTCTCGTGACGTCGTTTCTGGCGCACATGACAGCCTCGGCGTCCGAGCCGTCGAGATGGAGGGCGCGTGCAGCCCCGCGCTCAGCAAGGACACGCGCTCGCGAACCGATGTCGTGGATCCCCCGTCCCGCGGGTAGCTCTCGCAAGATGTAGACCGTCTCACCGGGTGCCCACGATTCCACGTCGTGATCGCAATGAGCCGGCACGCGTGGTGGCCTCCGGTCGCGGCCCATGTTCGACGCCTCGTTTCTCCTTGTCGCCGCCGAGCACGCTTCGTGCGCACGGCGCACAGAGACAAATGACGCCTTCGGGACCATCCGACTGCATGTACCACTCTTCCGCGCGTGGTGACGTAGCGGCCATCTCCACGCTGCAATGGGCGCATGTCTTCGTCGCAGTCTGTTCTGGTGGCGGATGATGGATCACCGTAGGTCACTCCCTGCTGACCTCTGTTGCGCTACCCCAGGGGCGGGCTGGCAAACACGGTCGCGCCGAGCACGGCCCTGGAATCGATCGCGCGCTTTCGATCGCCTGCGGCCGCAGGACGGGCGCATCGTGTGAGGCAGTCGCCCCTGTATACGCTCGCAGCGTGGACGCCGGTCCATCGGAGACGCGGGCATCGCGGCTGCGAGTCGGGTCGATCGTCTTCCGCTGCGTGCGGTTTCAGCAGCTGCTCGCGTTCTGGCAGGCGGCGATCGGCTACGACCGACATGAAGAGGCGTACTAGAGCCCGAAAACCAGCGCAAGCGCCGAGTCGAGAGCCCGCAGCTCGCTCGAGTCGAGACGACCGACCGACTCGCCGAGCCGATCGGGACTGATCGCGGTGGTCTGCTCGACGAGGACGCGCGTCGGCGTTCCGTGGATATCGACCGTCGGCCGGAACGACCGGGCCGGCGCGGCCGTCGACGTCGGTGAGACGAGAACGGTCGAAAGCGCGAGCAACTCGTCTGCCTGGACGACGATGGCGTAACGAGAGCCGCGCTGCTCCGAGCCGCGCGTGACGCGAGGAACGCGCAGCCGGAAGACCTCGCCGCGGACCACGGGCTACTCGACGTCGTCCCAGACCACTGCGATCGCATCCATCTCGGCGCGAACGCGACGCGTTTCCGCGAGGTCGTCCGGGTCTGCCGCCGTGACCTCGGCTTCCAGGCGCAGCGCGCTCTTGCGTCTCCGGAGCTGCGCGGCCTCGTGCAACGCCAGCCGGATGGCCTCCGAGTCGCTGTGCCCTTCGTTTCGGAGCACGGCGAGATCCTGTTCGGAGCGCGCGTCCAGTCGAGCTTGCACGGTTCGGGCCATTGAGACACCGTACCACAAATCGTAATACAGGCACGACTCAGAGGCGATGAGATCGTGGTATGACCACGCCGTGACGCACGCCCAGGCACTCGTCGCGATCCGAGACACGCTCGAGGCCGCACCTGGGCCGGTGTCGATCGCGGTCGTCGACGACCACGGCGAGGTCGTCGCCTGCCTCGCCATGGACGGCGCCGCGCGCGACACGCTCGAGAACGCCCGGCGCAAGGCCTACACCGCTGCACGGAGCGACGCGACCTCCACCCGTGCACTGGCCGAGAAGGTTCAGGGCTCGCCGACGGAGCTCTCGAGCTTCGACCCGGGGTTCTCCTTCTTCCACGGAGGGGTGGCCGCGTTCTCCGACGGCCGGCGCGTGGGCGCAGTCGGCGTCAGCGGACTGCCGGGGGCGGAGGACGAGCGCCTCGCCGTCGCGGCGATCGCGGCTGCCGGGCTCGAAGCCCGCATCTGAGGCGACGTCTCACAGCTTGACCCTGAACGTCCGCGAGATGACCGGGCGACCGGGCTCGAGGGTGAGCCGCACGCGTGCGGTAACCCAGCCCGCCAGCCGGCCTCGGTAGCGGAACTGCACGACGCCGTTCGTCCGAGGACGCAGCTCGCGCGTTTCGGCGCGCACCGACGCGCGGCCACCCTTGCGCACGAGGAGGAGCCGGACGCGGGCCGCGTCGACCCTCTCCGTCACGTTGCCGCGGTTCGCCAGGACGAGCTCGAGCGTCCGTGCGTGACCGGCGCGTCGAACGCGCAACGCGCGGACGGCGACCGACCGGACGACGCGACCCGGCGCCCGGACGACGACCACGACGCCGATGCGCATCCGGACCGCCACACCGGCCGAGCGCCACGGTCGCGTCGTGAGCAGGATCAGCGCGTCGTGGTCGCCGGGCTCGACGCGACGTGGCAGGCGTGATGACACGGTGAGCCATTTCGTCGCACCCGCCGGAAGAACGAAACGCCCCGGCTGCACGGTGAGCCAGGCCGTCGCAGCGCGGGGACCTGCTCGAGCAACGACGCGAGGCCGCCCGCGCAGGTCGAGGGAGAACCCGGCCCGGCCGACGTCGACCACGACCGCGCCGCGACCCGGATTTGTGATGCGGACGCTTGCCTTCCCCGTGCCTGCGAGCGCCACGCGGGCCGGCGTCGCGGTGAGGCCGAGGGGAGGGCGGGTCGTGCCCGCGCCCGCCGGAGCGGGCACGAGCACGAGCATGAGCGTGACGACGGCGAGGGACGTCGCGCGACTCATCGACCGATCACGGTGAACGTCACCGTCGCCGTGTAGCGGCCAGCCGGCACGACGGGGAGCGGGGCCGTGAAACCGAGCCGCGTGTCCCAGACATCCCCGGCGGTGGCGCTTCGCGCCGCCGTGGTACCGACGAGCAGGTCGGCCACCGGCGGGATCGGGATCGCCGCCATGGCACCTCCTGCGAGCGCGGGACCGATCTGTCCGCCGGCAGGGGCCGTACCGGCAATCCCGAGGGGCAGGTCGGCCGGTTGGAACGCCGTCCGGTGCGCGGTGACCGAGTAGCCCGCGGCGTTGTTGCTGGTCACGGTGAGCCGCTCCGACACCGGCGTCGGCGTGCTGCCGGTCGTAGCGTTGCCGAAGCTGACGGCGGGACGCTCGAGCGCGATCGAGAGGACGGACTGGATGTCCACGTCGACTGCCGCGCCCTGCGAGGCGCTACCCACCGGCGGCGGCTCGGTGCCGCATGTGACGGCAGCACTCGCGGAGTTCCGCGGCGCGGCTGCAGCCGAGGTGAAGTCGGCGCCGTTGGCATCGGTGTCCACGCAGCCGTCGGAGGCCCGCGACGCAGCGGTGGTGTTGTCGATCGCGGGTGCGACGGCACCCTCGAAGTCGGTCGCGCCGCCGTAGCCGACGAGATCGGCAACCGACGTCACGACCGAGCAGCTGCCCGCGGTCGCTCCGCACGTCAGAGCGGTCGCGCTACGCACGACCGCCACCTTCCCGCCCGAGACGGCGAGGTTCGACGTGCCGGTCGCGTCCGGTGTCGGAAGCCCCGCGCCGACCGTGCCGCCGGACGCGAGCTGGACGAGATAGTGGCGTCCTGGCGCGATCGTTCCCGCCAGCCCGGTCACCTGCCACGACGTGCCGGTCGCGGATGCGTATTGCACCGACCAACCGCTCACGTCGACGGCAGCCGATCCGCGGTTGAAGAGCTCGACGAAGTCGTTCGAGAACGGCGCGCCGGCGTTGCCGCCGCCGGCGAAGACCTGGCTGACGAGGACGTCCGGCGACGCGCCCCGCGCGGACGGCGCGACGAAGGCGCCAGCCACGGCGAGGACGCCGAAGAGGAGGAGGGCTACGGCTCGGTGCATGTGAGGCTCCAATCGGGAGGAGACGAGGACTCCTTCCCTGATACCGTGTTGCCAACGTGGGCGAAAGGGCCGGGCCGCAGTTGGCACAGAGTTGGCACACTTTTCCGGCAGGAACTCCGCCCCCGGTCGTGCAGACGCAGGCAGCGCGACTAGAATGACGAACATCGTGTTGACGACCGACGACCCGCTCAGTCCCCGTGCCGAGCTTGCCCCGCATCCGCAGGAGCTCCCGGCCGCGCATCAGCGCGGACGACGTCGCACGCACCCCGCTCGTCTCTGAGCTCACCGGCCCGGGCCTGACCTGGGTCAACGTCGTCTCCCCCGATCTCGAGACGGCGCAGATGCTCGCCGAGCGCTTCGGCTGGCATCCCCTGGACGTCGAGGACATCGTCTCGAAGCGCCAGCGGCCGAAGGTCGACGACTACGAGGACGACCAGTACCTCTTCGCCGTCCTCCACTTCCCGGTGTTCGACAAGGCCGTGCAGCGGCTCAACGCCGCCGAGCTGGACGTCTTCATCGGCCAGGACTACCTCGTCACACTGCCGACGCGCGAGCTGCTCCCGGTCACGCGGCTGTTCGCGCGCTGCGAGTCGGACGACGCCTACCGCGAGCAGCTCTTTGCAAAGGGCTCCGGCCGCCTCCTCTACGAGGTGCTCGACGACCTGTTCGACTACTGCTTCCCGATCCTCGACAAGATCGGGCACAAGCTCGACCGGATCGAGGACGAGATGTTCGCCGGCGCGGCCGAGGACGTCGTCCGCGACCTCTCGAACGTCAAGCAGGAGATCATCTCCTACCGCAAGGTGATCAAGCCGGAGCGCTCGACCCTGCGCGTGCTCGAGCGGCGGATCAACCGCTTCCTCCCCGAGGAGCTCGAGCTCTACTTCGACGACATCAACGACGCCGTCGAGCGGATCTGGGACCAGCTCGACAACTACAAGGAAGTCGTCGAGGCGCTCGAGCAGACGAACGAGTCGGTCATCTCCCACCGCCAGAACGACGTACTGCGGCTGCTTACGCTGATCAGCGTCACGATGCTGCCGCTGACGGTGTTGACCGGCATCTTCGGGATGAACGTGATCTACCCGGGCGAAGCGACGAAGGTCGCGTTCTGGGTCATCCTCGCGGGACTCGTCGCGACCCTCGTCGCCATGGTCGGCTTCTTCCGCTGGAAGCGCTGGATCTAGCCCGTTTGGCTTGCCTGCATGGCTTGCGCCGTGTTGCGATCGAGGGGATCAAGGGAGATCTCGTCTCGTTCGACACCGAGGATGAGGCGCTCCGGACTGCTCGACGCGTTCCAGCAGCCGCGCGGTCTGACGTCGTCCTCGACTACGACCCTCGCCTCGCCGACCACGCGACTGTCTGACCGACTGCGGCGGCCGGCGCTCGGGTCAACGCGCGATTCCAGAGGGCGGCGCCGCCGGTGCAGGCGTTCACCTGAGCAGGGGAAGGGATGAGCTCAGGGTCGCCGTCGCACCGTGCGGGCAGGCCGCCCGCGCCGCCCGCCGTCTGACAATCGTCATCGACTGTCGAGCCGCGATCGGGCGTTTGCCGGAACGGCGGTGCGGGAATATTGCAGCTCGACGGCTCCGGGTTTCGACGGCGACTTGCGTCGAGGGGGAGTGCTGGTTTGTGGGGAACCGAGTCTCCACCGTGGAACTGGGGGCGAGGCGCACGGAACCCGGAGCCCGTCACCGCCAACTCCCACGCTGATTCAGCACCAACCGTGGACGACGCAAACATCGACAACGCCGAACCAGAGATCGGCGGCGCCGCGGAAGGAGACGACAACGGCGACGAAGGCTCCTGGCCCGTTCTTTCCGACCTCGACCTTGCCGTCTGCATCACCGACAGCACGCTCCCCCAGGGCGCAGGTGTAGGGGCACGATCGACGAACCAACCGACATGAGCCGACGACTGACACGACGCAAGATCAGCCCGAACCAACAGACCCGCGCCGATCTGATCTACCCTCGCTCGCTGCACGTGCTCGAACCTGGCCGCACCCGTCGACACCCGATGCCCCACCTCGCACGCATGTTGTGGGGAGTCGCGATCGGATTCGCGCTGGCCACCGCAGTCACACTGATCGTCCAGTAGCGCGTGCTCGTCGCCGGCTAATACGTCCCCACAGGCGACATCCTCGACCGACCCGCCCACGCAGCCGGCACGCTCGATGGCGCCGTCGTCACCACCAAGCCGACGACGCCACGACGGCTTCGGGTGGCAGGGTAGAACGAGGGCCATGAGCGGGGCACGGCACCTGATCCGCGCCGTCACCATCCTCGCGCGCGACGGCCGCATACCCAAGCCGCTGCGCGGACTCGCTGCGTTCGGCGTGCTTCCCATCCCAGGCCCGGTCGACGAGGCTGCGCTGCTCGTCGTCGGCGCCCTGCTGTGGATCTTCTACCGGCAGTCCCTCAGAGATGCCTGGGCTCAGGCCGGCGCCGGTTAGCCGCTTCCCTCTACTGCCGCGCCATCGCGATCCTGAGCCGCTGCTCCGGCGTGATCAGGTGGTCGACGTCCTCGGCTGCCTCGTCGGTGTCGATCTGCACCCACTCGACGATGCCCGTGAAGCGGCTCTCCGCCGAGGTGTAGTCGCTGCTGACCGGTGACGCCGTGTCGCTCCCGACGTCGCAGGTCTCGTCGGCGGAGAACACCATCGGAACGGTCGCGTCGACCCGGCCTTCCGCGCACGCGTTCCCGTCGACGTAGAGCGTCACCGTGCCGCCCTTCCCCAGACCGCCACCGTCATAGCCGAACTCCATGCGCACCTGGTGCTGCCCGGCGGGAACAGCCGTGTCGCCGCGCGTGTGAAACTGGCGGACGCCGAAGAGGTTGTAGCAATACGTCGGCCGGCCGCCTTCGAGGTACAGGCTCCAGCCGGCGTACGCGCCGCCCTGCGAGACGATCACCCCCTCCGCTCCGCCCTCCGGCACCGTGACCTGTGCCGTGATGGAGTGGGACTTGTTCTTGACGTTCAGCGTGACGTTCTCGCTGAGGCGCGACATCCCGCCGAAGAGCAGCTGGGACGGACCTGTGACCAGCGTCGGGCGCCCTGCGATCTCGGGGAGGAAGCGCTCGACCCGCCGGTCGTCGAGCGGAAGCACGTTGTACTTGCGCGCCTCCTCCATGAACAGCGCCTTGAGCTCCTCGAGCTTCTCGGGCATCTCGGCCGCGAGATCGTGTGCCTGGCTCCAGTCCGTGTTCGTGTCGTAGAGCTCCCACGTGTCGTCGGCGAACGGCGGCAGGGGCTCCACGATCCAGGGAAGCGAGTGGCGCGTCACCGCGGTCCACCCGCGGTCGTAGATGCCGCGGTTGCAGAACATCTCGAAGTACTGCGTCTCACGGCGGTCCGCGGCATCCGCGTCCTCGAACGCGTAGCGCATGCTCACGCCCTCCATCGGGTGCTGCGCCACGCCGTGCACCTGCTTCGGCTCGGGCAGGCCCGCAGCGTGGAGCACCGTCGGGGCGACGTCGATCACGTGGTGGAACTGATGCCTCACCTCGCCACGCGCCTCGATGCCTTTCGGCCAGTGGACGACCGCGCCGTTGCGCGTGCCGCCCCAGTGCGACGCGACCTGCTTCGTCCACTGGTACGGCGTGTCCATCGCGAGCGCCCAGCCGACCGCGTAGTGGTTGTAGGCGTCCGGTGTGCCGAAGTCGTCGATGCGCGAGACCAGGAACTCGGTCGTCTCGAGATCGTTGACGCCGTTCAGGTGCGCGATCTCGTTGAAGCAGCCGTGCAGGTCGCCCTCTGCGCTCGCGCCGTTGTCCCCCACGATGTAGAAGACGAGCGTGTTCTCGAGGACACCGAGATCCGCGAGCGCATCGACGAGCCGTCCGACGTGGTGGTCGGTGTGCTCCATGAAGCCCGCGTAGACCTCCATCTCGCGCGCGAGCACCGGCTTCAGGTCGTCCGCGATGTCCTCCCACGCCGGGATCTCCGCCGGACGCTCGGTCAGCTCCGTGTCGGACGGGACGACGCCGAGCTCCTTCTGGCGCGCGAGCGTCTCCTCGCGCAGCGCATCCCAGCCGCCGTCGAAGGCGCCCTTGTACCTCGCCGACCACTCCTCGGGCACGTGGTGCGGCGCGTGCGTCGCACCGGGGGCGAAGTACACGAAGAACGGCTTGTCCCCCATCAGCGCCTTCTGCTGGCGGATCCACGCGATCGCCCGGTCGGTCATGTCCTCCGTGAAGTGGTAGCCCTCCTCGGGCGTCCTGTCGGGCTCGACCGCGGTCGTTCCCTCGTAGATCGCCGGGTAGTACTGGTTCGTCTCGCCCCCGATGAAGCCGTAGAAGTGCTCGAAGCCCCCGCCGCCGCTCGGCCAAGAGTCGAACGGCCCGAGCGGGCTCGTCTCCCACACGGGCACCTCGTGGCACTTTCCGAACTGGGCGGTCGAGTAGCCGTTCAGCTTCAGCGTCTCCGCGAGCGGGGCGCAGGTGTTGGGCCGAACCGACGTGTACCCCGGCGCCGACGTCGCGATCTCGGTGATCCCGCCCATCCCGACCGTGTGGTGGTTCCGTCCCGAGAGGAGCGCCGCCCGGGTCGGTGAGCAGAGCGCCGTCGTGTGGAACCGGCTGAGCTTCAGGCCCTCGCCCGCGAGACGCTCCGCGGTCGGCGTCCTACAGGGACCGCCGAACGCGCTCGACGACCCGAATCCGGCGTCGTCCAGCAGCACGATGAGCACGTTCGGCGCGCCCTCGGGCGGACGCAGCGGCTCGATCGGCGCGAACCGCGCGTCCGGATCCTTCGCGTCCTCGTACACCGGCCCGTCGTAGGGGCGGTCGGGAATCGGAAGAATCTCGCGATCGGCGGCCTTCGGTGCGGGCATCGTGCCTCCTGGTCGGTTCTGGGCGGACGGCGAGTCTCGCAGGTCCGCGGCGCGGAGACGTCGGTCCATCGTTGCGCGCGCGTTGTCCCGCGTGCGCGGCCGTGCCACACCCCTCCGACCGCGTTACGCTCGGCCGGCGCCGCATCGTCCAGAGGAAGGAGCACGCGTGCCCATCGCATACATCCAGGAGTTCCCGATGGTGGACGGGGACACGAGCACGACGAACTACGACGCCGTTGTCGCGAAGCTCGATCTCCATGGAGCGGTGCCGCAGGGCCTTCTGCTGCACTCCGCGGGGTTCGACCACGACGCCGGTGTCTTCCGCATCTTCGACGTGTGGCAGACGCGCGAGGACGGCGAGCGCTTCACGAAGGAGAAGCTCGAGCCGATCATCGAAGGGATGATCGCCGCGGCGATCGAGAGCGGCGAGGATTTCGCACCGCCGGCGCGCGAGGGCTGGTACGAGCTGCACGACTCGATGAGCGGGTGAGCGCGAGCCGCGACCGCGGCTACCGGAGCTCGAACAGTCAGGTGTAGACGCCGACGCGCGGCGCGTACTCGAGCAGTCGCGCGGCGCACGGCGGGCAGTACGTGGCGATACCTGCCGCGTCGACGCCGTCCGGGTCTTCGACGACGATCGCGACCCAACCGGGCGCGGTCTCGCTGACGCAGTCGCATTCGATACACGACAACGCGGCTCCAGGCGCCTCGCGGAGGCTCATGACGAGGAGCGCGCGCAGCTCGACGAGCCCGGCGGGCGGAGTGCGTAGAACGCGCAGGAGGCATTCCGCGTCGAGCGGAGTGAGCGTCGGGCCCGCGCTTCCCCACGTCAGCGCGTCGGCGATCTTGCCGGCCGTGGAGTCGAAGCCCGCGGTGCGGAGCAGGCCGACGAGATCGACGGCCAGCTCGTCCGCGATGTGTGTCCCCCAGACCCGCAACGGGCGCAGCCTATGCGGGAGACGTGCCACCCGCCAGCCCCACCGGGCGGCCGCCTCTGCACCGGCGACCACCCGAAGGGCTAGGCACGTCTCGCCCCGCGGGGGAAGTCTGCCCCGGCACCATGGACGACGTTACTCGCATGGCAATCGAGAGCTCCGAGCGGCGGTCGGCTCTCACGAGAGGGGGCAGGGAATGACGGCGGCACAGTTCGAAGGTCTACGCGTGGACGAGGCGGCCGAAGTCCTCGCCTGGCGGTTCGACGCGCTCTGCAGGACTGGGTACGACCTCGACGCGGCTGCGGTTATCGCCGCGAATGTCGAGGTCGACCTGCACGACGCGGTCGATCTCGTGATGCGCGGGTGCCCGCCCGAGCTCGCGGCGCGGATCCTGCTCTAGGTCTCCCTCCCCACCCGCGGCGTCGGAATCCACGGCGGCGATTCCGACGTCGCGGCTCCCCTACTCGATCCGGATTCCCTCGATCCCCTCCTCGGGATCGGGGAATTGCGGATCGAGCCGCTCGAGCGCGCCGGCGACGAGCTCGGCGACGGCGATCGCCTTCACCCAGTTGCGATCGGCCGGCACGATGTGCCACGGCGCCCACTCGGTCGAGGTCTCGTTGACGGCCTCCTCCCACGCTGCGATCCAGTCGTCGAAGCGCTCGCGCACCTTCAGGTCGTCGCGCTGGAACTTCCAGCGCTTGCCCGGATCGTCGATCCGCTCCTGGAGTCGGACGCGCTGCTCGTCGCGAGAGACGTTGAGGAAGACCTTCAGCACCGTCGTCCCCTCGTCGACGAGCATCCGCTCGAAGTCGCGGAGGTGCCCGTAGCGCGGACGCCAGACCGACTCGGGAGCGATCTCGTACATACGAACGGCGACGACGTCCTCGTAGTGCGAGCGGTTGAAGACGCCGATCGTGCCCCGCCGGGGCAGCGCGCGGTGGATCCGCCAGAGGTAGTCGTGCTCGAGCTCGGCCCCGGCCGGCGCACGAAACGACGTGACACCCACCCCCGTCGGGTTCACGCCCTCGAACACGCGACGCACGACGCCGTCCTTCCCGGAGGCGTCCAGTCCCTGGAGCACGAGCAGCACGCTGCGGCGCTCCTCGGCGAAGAGGCGGTACTGGAGCTCCTCGATCCGCTCGACCAGCTCGTGGAGCCGCTTCTCGCCCTCGTCCTTCTCCAACCCGAGCCGATCGTCGGTGCTCCGCTCCGCGATGCGCGCAGCGCTCCCGGGGCCGACTCTGAGGCTGTCGAGCATCGCCCGACTCTAGACTGCGGGCCGATGGCGGACAGGGGCTCGTTCCACATCGGGTATGCGATCGATCCGGCGACCGGCAAGGCCGGCGACGAGGTCGTGATCGGCTCGAGCGACCTGACGACCCACGGGGTCGTGACCGGCATGACCGGATCGGGCAAGACCGGCCTCGGGGTCGTCCTGCTCGAGGAGGCACGCCTCGCGGGGATCCCGACGCTCGTGCTCGACCCCAAGGGCGACATGACGAACCTCGCGCTCGTCTTCCCCGATCTCGAGCCTGCGAGCTTCCGGCCCTGGGTGAGCGAGTCGGATGCGCAGGCCGCCGGAGTCTCGGTCGACGACTTCGCGGCGAAGCAGGCGACGATCTGGCGCGAGGGCCTCGCGGCGAACGGGATCGGGCCGGAACGCCTGCAGGCTCTGAAGGACGCGGGCGACGTGACGATCTACACACCCGGCTCGACGGCCGGCGTGCCGCTCAACATCGTCGGGTCGCTCGACGCACCGCCGCTCTCCTGGGACACGGATACCGAGGCGCTGCGCGACGAGATCGAGGGCACGGTGACGAGCCTGCTCGCACTCGTCGGGATCAAGGCCGACCCGCTCTCGAGCCGCGAGCACGTGCTGCTCTCGAACCTGATCGAGAACGCATGGCGCGCGGGGCGCAATCTCGACCTCGGCACCCTGATCGGCGAGATCCAGACGCCCCCGATCCGCAAGCTCGGCGTCTTCGAGATCGACCAGTTCTTCCCGCCCGCCGACCGGACGAAGCTCGCGTTCACGCTGAACGCGCTCGTCGCGTCGCCGACGTTCGCCGCCTGGGGCGAGGGCGAGCCGCTCGACCCGCAGAAGCTCCTCTTCACGGCCGATGGCAAGCCACGCTGCGCCGTGATCTACCTCGCGCACCTCTCCGAGGAGGAGCGGCAGTTCGTCGTCACGCTCGTTTTCTCGAAGCTCGTCACGTGGATGCGTGGTCAGGAGGGCACGCCCGACCTCCGCGCGCTCGCGTACATGGACGAGGTGTTCGGCTATGTCCCGCCGAGCGCGGCACCGCCGCCGAAGAAGCCAATCCTCACGATCTTCAAGCAGGGCCGGGCCTTCGGGCTCGGGCTCGTCCTCTCGACGCAGAATCCGGTCGACCTCGACTACAAGGCGATGTCGAACGCCGGCACGTGGCTCGTCGGGCGCCTCCAGACCGAGAACGACAAGGCGCGGGTGCTCGAGGGCCTCCGTTCCGCGGCCGGCACGACCGATGTCGCGGAGCTCGACAAGGCGATCGGCGGGCTCGGGAAGCGGCAGTTCCTGCTCGTCTCCGCCAAGTCATCGGCGCCGCGGCTCCTGACGACGCGGTGGGCGATGTCGTACCTGCGCGGGCCGCTGACGAAGGAGCAGCTGGCGCACCTGAAGCTTGCGGCGGCGGAGGTGGAGGCGTCGGCGCCTGCGGCGCCGACGCTAGGGACGGCACCGAGTGCCGCGACCGCGGCATCACCTGCTCCCGCGCCCGCGGCAGAGCTCGGCGCGGACGAGACGCCGATCCCGCCGCCGGTCGCCACGGGGACGGCAGTGTCGTACCTCGACCCGGCAGCGGCCTGGGCGAAGGACGTCGGCGCGGTCGCCGGCTCGACGCGGCTACGCGCCTTCCTCGCCGCGCGGGTGTCGCTCCGCTACGACGACAGCGCCGCGGACGTCGACGAGCAGGAGGAGTTCGAGGCCGTCTACGGTCCGCTCGACGGCGGGCTCGACCTCGCGAGCGAGTCCCAGGTCGACTACGACGACCGCGACTTCTCCACCGCGCCGCCCGACGGCGCGGTCTTCGTCCTCCCCCAGGCACCGGTCGCCGAGTCGAAGTTCTTCACGCAGACGGCGAAAGACATCCAGCGCCACCTCGTCGAGCGGCGCCCGCTCGAGCTGCAGCGGAACCGTGCCTTGAAGCTGGTCTCGCGGCCCGGCGAGTCGGGCGACGACTTCGCGAAGCGCTGCGATGTGGCCGCGCAGGAGCGCGCCGACGCGGAGGCTGCGAAGATCCGGGATCGGCTCGAGGCGAAGCGCGACCGGCTCGACAAGGCGCTGGCGCAGGCGCAACGCCGCGTCGAGGAGCTCGACACCGACACGCGGACGCGCCAGGCCAGCGAGCTCATCTCCGGCGCCGGCGCCGTCCTCGGGGCGCTCTTCGGCGGGCGGCGCAGCGCACGCTCGATGGCGAGCGCCGTCGGCGGCGCTGCGTCGCGACGCGGGATGACGGCCCGCACCTCGGAGCGGAAGCAGACTGCCGAGCAGAAGGCCGAGGCGACGAAGGACGACCTCGCCGAGCTCGAGCAGGAGATCCTCGACGAGGTGGCGGAGATCGACGAGCGCTGGCAGGCGACGGCGGCCGAGGTCGACACGCTCACGATCCGGCTCGAGGCGACCGACGTCCGCGTGCTCGAGACGCGGCTCGTGTGGGTGCCCGGCGACTGATCCCGCTCGCGCTCGTCGCGGTGCTCGCGGCGGGCTGCCAGGGATCGGAGAAGGCCGGCACGACGACGACGGGGAGCTCCGCGGCCGTCGTCGAGTGGGTCAACGACGGCGACACGCTGACGCTGACGAACGGCGGGAAGGTGCGCTTGCTCCAGATCGATGCGCCCGAGCTCGAGACCGACTGCTACGGGCGCGCGGCGCTCCAGACGCTCATCGCGCTCGCGCCGAAGGGGACGCGTGTGTCGCTCGCCGCCGACCCCACGCTCGACGACAGGGACAGGTACGGCCGCCTGCTGCGCTACGTCTTCGTGCGGGGGGAGAACGTCAATGTCGAGCTCGTCCGTGAAGGAGCGGCCTCCCCGTACTTCTTCCGCAAGGAGCGCGGCGAGTACGCAGATGAGCTCCTCGACGCGGTGGACGAGGCGCGGCAGGCCCGCCGCGGCTACTGGGGCTCGTGCCCCGCCGCGGAGCTGAACACGGGACTGGGCTCGGTCACGGGCCGGCGCTGAGCCACGGCACCGACGGGTCGGCGTGGAACGCGACCCCGAGGGCGTCGAGGCGCGGGCCCTGCGCGGCGAGGCGCCGGCGATACTCGCGCCAGGAGCGGCCCTCCGCGGGAGACCAGCCGATCTCGGCGACGCCGAGCAGGCGCGGGAAGGCGAGGTGGTCGAGACCGGCGCGCGTCGAGATCGTCTCCGACCAGAGCGGCGCCTCCACGCCGGCGACGTCCCGCTCCTCCACGCCGTCCACGAGCGTCGCCGGGTCCCAGTCGTAGGCGGCACGGACGCTCGTCGTTCCGGCCCAGGTGAGCCCGAGCTCGGACGACCGGGTGTACTTCATGTCCAGATAGGTCTTCGTCGCGGGCGAGAGGACGAGCTTCGCCCCCCTGGCGACCGCCGCGCGCGCGAGCTGCGGGTCGTGCCAGTGCTGCACGAGGGTCGTGCGGTGGATCGGAGCACGCGCGACCTCCTCCCAGCCGAGCATCCGCTTGCCGTGGGCACGCACGAGCCGCTGGACCCGCTCGACGAAGAAGCGGTAGTCGGCCGGGTCGGTCGACAGCGGCTCGTCGCCGCCGATGTGGAGGTACGCGGCGGGCGTGAGGGCCGCGAGCTCGCCGAGCACGCCGTCGACGAACGCGTACGTCTCCTCTTTGCGGATGGCGAGCGAGCTGAAGCCGACGTCGATGCCCGTGTACGGGGTCCGCGCCATCCCGTCGGGCGCCAGCTCCCCGTACGCGGAGAGCGCGGCGTTCACGTGGCCGGGCATGTCGATCTCCGGCACGACCTCGACGAACCGCTCGGCGGCGTACGCGACGATGCGGCGGTAGTCGCCCTGCGTGAAGTGACCGCCCGAACCGCCTCCGACGGCGCTCGACGAGCCGATGCGCGTCAGCCGCGGCCGCGAGCGGATCGCGATCCGCCAGCCCTGGTCGTCCGACAGGTGCAGGTGCAGCCGGTTCAGCTTGTAGAGCGCGAGCAGGTCGATCAGTCGCTCGATCTCGGCG
>Ga0207706_10003590_pt1 | contig 14813 bp, 13 predicted proteins | sample KBSC53metaG_FD_184318 | JGI IMG/M metagenome (GOLD analysis project Ga0207706, IMG submission 184318) | Corn rhizosphere microbial communities from Kellogg Biological Station, Michigan, USA - KBS C5-3 metaG (SPAdes) (version 2) | ecosystem: Host-associated > Plants > Roots > Rhizosphere > Soil ... | reverse complement strand
GCCGTTCGTCCACGACACGCACGAGGAATAAGCTCCAGTGCGCTTGCGCGAACTTGCCGATGTAAATTCGGATTCGGTGGTCACCGGCTTCGCCATCGATCATCGCAAAGTCGCCCGGGGCAGCGTCTTCGGGGCGTTCCGCGGCGCCGTCTTCAACGGCGAGGAATTCATTCCCCAGGCGATCGAGCGCGGCGCGGTCGCGATTGTCGCGCTGCCCAAGGCCGAGGTTGAGGGCGTCCCGCTCATCGGCGACGACAATCCGCGCCGCCGTTTCGCCGCGCTCGCCGCCAAATTCTACGAGCCCTATCCCGAAACCGTCGTCGCGGTGACCGGCACCAACGGCAAGACCTCGACAGTCGAAATGACCCGCCAGATCTGGCGCATGACGGGCCACCGGTCGGCATCGATCGGCACCCTCGGGGTCACGACGTCCGACGACCAGGTGAAGACCGGCCTCACCACCCCCGACATCGTGACCTTCCTGAACAATATGACGGGCCTGAAGCGCATGGGCATCAGCCACGTCGCCTATGAAGCTTCGTCGCACGGCCTCGACCAGCACCGCGCCGAGGGCATACCGCTCGCCGCCGCGGCCTTCACCAACTTCAGTCGCGACCACCTCGACTACCACCCGTCGATGGACGCCTATTTCGAAGCCAAGATGCGGCTGTTCGAGGAACTCCTACCGCCGGGCAAGTCAGCCGTAATCTGGACCGACGATCCCAAGTCCGACGAGGTGATCAAGCGTGCGAAGAAGCGCGGGCACGAGATCCTGACCGTGGGCCGGAATGGCGACACGATCCGGCTTGTCGAACAGTCGCCGACTCCTCTCGGCCAGGACCTGAAGCTGGAACATGCCGGCAAGCCGTACCGTCTCGCCCTTCCGCTGATCGGCGCATATCAGGCGTCCAATGTGCTGACGGCCGCGGCGCTGGTACTCGCGACGGGCGGCGAATGGGATCGAGTCTTTTCGGCGATGCAGCGCGTCGCGCCCGTTCGCGGACGGTTGGAGCGCGCGGTGATCAGCCGCGCCGGCGCACCGGTATATGTCGATTACGCTCACACGCCCGATGCGCTCGAGGCGGCAATTTCCGCGCTGAAGCCTCATGTGGAAAGACGGCTCATCACCGTGTTCGGAGCAGGCGGCGACCGCGACCAGGGCAAGCGCCCCGAAATGGGTGCGGTCGCGATGCGCCTATCTGACGTCGTCATCGTCACCGACGACAATCCTCGGAGCGAGGATCCGGCGAAGATCCGCGCCGCGATCATGGCCGATGCACCCGGGGCGATTGAGGTCGCAGGCCGGCGCGAAGCGATCGCCGAAGCCATCCGCATCGCCGCTTCCGGAGACATCGTGCTGATCGCGGGCAAAGGCCACGAAACCGGGCAGATCGTCGGCGACCGAGTGCTTCCGTTCGACGACGCGCTCGTCGCCCGGGAGTGCGCGGCATGAGCGCGCTCTGGACCTCGGACGAAATCGCGGCGGCGACCCGCGGCACGGCAAGCACGCCGTTCGATGTGACGGGCGTCACCTTCGACAGCCGCGAGGTGGAGTCCGGCTTCCTGTTCATCGCCATGCCCGGCACAGTCCACGATGGCCACAAATTCGTCGATGCGGCCTTCGCAGCCGGGGCAGCGGCCGCGATCGTATCCGAGCCGGTCGGTCATCCGCACGTCCTCGTCGACGACACATTCGAAGCGCTTCAGGCGCTCGGCCGAGCATCGCGTGAGCGTTCCAAAGCGATCATCTTCGGGGTCACCGGCTCGGTCGGAAAGACCAGCACCAAGGAAGCGCTTTACGCTGCGCTCGAACGGATCGCGCCGTGCCGCGCGCACCGCTCGGTCAAGAGCTACAACAACCATACGGGCGTGCCGCTGTCGCTCGCTCGGATGCCGCGCGATACCGAATATGCCGTGTTCGAATTGGGCATGAACAACAAGGGCGAGATCGCGGCGCTCACCCGGCAGATCCGCCCGCACGCCGCGATCGTCACCGCCGTCGCCCCGGCGCACATCGAGAACCTCGGATCCGAGGAATCGATTGCCGACGCGAAGGCCGAAATCTTCGAAGGCCTTGAACTCGACCGCGTTGCCATCGTCCCTAACGACACGCCCCATCGCGACCGGCTCGTCCGGGCCGCGCGGCGCCATGCCGACCGCATCATCACGTTCGGCAGTGGGGACGCCGACGTTCACGCAATCCACGCAGTCAAGTCGGAGGGCGGCGGGAGCCTGATCAGCGCTGCCCTCCTCGAGCGCGAATTGACCTTCACCATCTCGCAGCCCGGCGAGCATTGGGTGTCGAACGCCCTCGCCGTCCTCGCCGCAATCGAGGCGGTCGGCGCCGACGTCGCGGTCGCGGCGCTCGCGCTGGCCGACATGGGCGGCCTCAAGGGGCGGGGCGCCCGCCATGTGATCGAGCTCGCCGGCGGCGAAGCGCTCCTCATCGACGAGAGTTACAACGCCAACCCGGCGTCGATGGCGGCGACCTTGAAGAGCCTTGGCGCCGAGCGCGACGTGGCGCGCCGAATCGCCGTGCTCGGCCCGATGCGCGAGCTCGGGGCCCATAGCGCCGCGCTCCACGCCGGCCTCGCTCCGGCGGTGCTCGATGCCCATGTCGACGAGCTGATCCTGATCGGCGAGGAGATGCGGCCGCTGGCCGAGCTGGTCGTTGGCAAAATCTCGCTCGACCTGGTTGGCAGCGTCGACGAAGCGATCGCCGGCCTGCTCGCGAAACTGCATCCCGGTGACGCGGTGCTGGTCAAGGCGTCGAACTCGGTCGGACTCGCAAAGCTGGTCGATCGCGTGGCAGGGGGCGTCGCATGCTCTACGTGATCGCCGAACAGCTCGGATTCCCCGGCCTCCTCAACCTTATCCGCTACATCAGCTTCCGCGCCGGGGCGGCGAGCGCCACCGCGCTCATCATCGGTCTGCTGCTCGGGCCGAAGTTCATCAGCTGGCTGCGGGTGCGCCAGGGCAAGGGCCAGCCGATCCGCGCCGACGGGCCGCAGAGCCATCTCGCCAAGCGCGGCACCCCGACGATGGGCGGCCTCCTCATCCTCATTGCCGTCATCGTCTCGGTGCTGCTGTGGATGAACCTCGCGAACCCCTACGTCTGGGCGTGCCTGCTCGTCACTGCGGGGTTCGGGTTGATCGGCTGGCTCGACGATTACGACAAGGTCAAGAAGGCGCACCATGCGGGCCTCAGCGGCAAGACCCGGCTCGCGCTCGAATTCCTGATCGCCGGGGTCGCGACGTGGATCATCGTCAAGTCCGGGACGACCAACCTCTACATCCCCTTCAAGCAGGGGCCGCTGGTCGACCTCGGCTATTTCTACATATTGTTCGGGGCGTTCGTGATCGTCTCCTTCGGCAATGCGGTGAACCTCACCGACGGGCTCGACGGCCTCGCGACCATGCCGGTGATCATCGCCAGCCTGGCGTTCCTCCTCATCTCCTACCTCGTCGGCAACGCGAAGTTCGCGACCTACCTCGGCATTCCGCACGTGCTCGGGGTCGGTGACTTGACCGTGCTGTGCCTCGCGATTGTGGGGGCCGGCCTTGCGTTCCTCTGGTTCAACGCCCCGCCCGCTGCCGTCTTCATGGGCGATACGGGCAGCCTGGCGCTCGGCGGAGCGCTCGGAGCGGTCTCGGTCGCGACGCACCACGAGTTCGTGCTCGTCATCGTCGGCGGCCTGTTCGTGGTCGAGGCGCTCTCCGTGATCATCCAGGTCGCGGTCTACAAGCGCACCGGCAAGCGCGTCTTCCTGATGGCGCCGATCCACCACCATTTCGAGCATCTCGGCTGGTCGGAGCCGACGGTCGTGATCCGCTTCTGGATTATCAGCTTCGTGCTCGCGCTGGCGGGCCTCGCGACCCTCAAGCTCAGGTGATCACGGCCAAGGCCTTCGCGGGCAAGCATTACGCCGTCTACGGCCTCGCCCGGTCGGGGCTGGCGACGGCCGAGGCATTGCTCGCCAGTGAGGCACGGGTGACTGCGTGGGACGCGAAAGAGGAAGCACGGGCGAAGGCGCCTCCGGGCAGCGAAATCGCCAACCTCGACGAGGCCGACCTCACCCAATTCGACAGTATCGTCGTAACACCCGGCCTGCCGCTCAACCGCCACCCGATCGCCCAGCGTGCACGGGATTCCGGCGTCGAAATCATCGGCGACATCGAGCTGTTCGCCCGCGCCCGGCCCGAGCTTCCGCCGCACAAAGTCGTCGGCATCACCGGCACCAACGGCAAGTCCACGACGACCGCGCTCGTCCACCATATCCTGCAAACCGCGGGGGTGCCGTCGACCATGGGCGGCAATATCGGCCTGCCGATCCTCGCGCAGGACCCGCTCCCGAAAGGGGGGGTCTATGTGCTCGAGTTGTCGAGCTACCAGATCGACCTGACGCAAAGCCTCGACTGCGACGTCGCGGTGCTGCTCAACATCACGCCCGACCATCTCGACCGGTACGAGAGCTTCGAGGCCTATGTTGAGTCGAAGGCTCGGCTGTTCGAGATGCAGTCGCCGGCGCACAAGCGAGTAATCAACCCGGAAGATTCACAAGCGCGGGAGACAAAGAGGCGGTTCGACTATCGAACCAGCATTGACGACCTGAGCAGTTGGACGATCCCAGCCGATAGCTGGTTCAACAAGTGGCCGGCATTGCCGGGTTGGCACAATGTCCAAAACATCTGTGCGGCGATTGCGACCACCAGGTTGCTGGGAATTGACGATGAACCCATCGCAGCGGCGCTGGAGTCATTTCCCGGCCTCCCCCACCGTATGGAGCGGATCCGCGAGAAGGACGGCGTCGTCTTCGTCAATGACAGCAAGGCGACCAACCCGACCGCGACCGCGCCTGCGCTAGCCGCGTTCGAGCGCATCCGCTGGATTTGCGGCGGACAGCCCAAGTCCGACAATCTGGACGAGTGCGTCCCGTATTTCGGCCATGTGCGCAAGGCCTATACCATTGGCGAAGCGGGCGAATTGTTCGCTTCACTCTTGTCGCCGCACATGGACGTGGCAGAGTGCGAAACGCTCGAGCGGGCGGTGGGAGAGGCTGCGGCAGAGGCGGAAGGCGGCGACACGGTTTTGCTGTCGCCGGCCTGCGCCAGCTTCGACCAGTTTCGCGATTTCGAGGACCGCGGCGACCAGTTCCGGCACCTGGTGGAGGGGTTATGATCGGCAGCATTTCCGGCAAGATCAGAGAGAAAGCCGCGCTGATGGACCCCGGCCATTACGGCCGCTCCGACACGAGCTCGATCGGCCGCTGGTTCTGGGAGATCGACAAGGTCCTGCTGCTCCTCCTGGCGGTATTGATCGGGATCGGGCTGATCGCGGTCGCGGCCGCCTCGCCCGCGGCGGCCGAGCGCTATTCCGGCGGCAACGTCCGCTTCTCGGAACTCTATTATTTCTGGCGGCAGCTCGCCTGGATCGCGATCGGCATTCCCGTGATGATCGGCATTTCGATGATGCCGCGCGAGCGCGCCCGGCGCTTGAGCCTGTTCGGCGCCGCCTTTTTCTTCGTCCTGCTGATCTTCGTTCCCATCCTCGGACCCGAGGTGAACGGCGCCAAACGCTGGATCAATTTCGGCGTGGGGCAAGTCCAGCCTTCGGAGTTTTTGAAGCCCTTCTTCGTCGTCGCCATGGCGTGGCTGCTGAGCCTCAAGGACGGCGACAAGTCGCTTCCGATCTTCCCGATCTCCGCAATCGTGGTGGGCGCCGTCGCCTACCTCCTGATGAAACAGCCCGACTTCGGATCGACGATCATCTTCGCCGCGGTCTGGATCGCGATGCTCGCGCTCGCCGGGGTCAAATTGCGCACGCTGGCCATCCTTGGCGCCGTCGCAGTCGCCGGGGTCATTCTCGCTTATTTCTTTTACGACGTCGCAACCCTGCGCATCGACGAGTTCTTGTTCGGCACGGGCGATACATTCCAGACCGACAATGCGATGCGAACGCTGACCGCGGGCGGCCTGTTCGGGATGGGCCCGGGCGGCGGCACCCGGAAATTCGGACTCCCCGAGCCGCATACCGACTACATCTTCTCGGTGATCGGCGAGGAGTTCGGGCTCATCGCCTGCTTCGCCATCGCCTTGCTCTACCTCGGCATCGTCGCGCGCGTGCTGATCAAGCTCCTGGACGAGGATAATAGCTTCGCCATTCTCGCCGCCGCGGGCCTCGTCATCCAGTTCGGGTTGCAGGCGCTCATCAACATGATGGTCAACGTCCAGCTGGCGCCGTCGAAGGGCATGACCTTGCCCTTCATCAGCTACGGCGGTTCATCGATGCTCGCACTGTCGATCGGCATGGGTTTGCTGCTCGCCTTCACGCGCCGGAACCCGTATCTGACCCGTTCACCATATGTGGTGAAGTGGAGCGGAGAGAGCCTGACTACATGAACTTTGTTTTGGCCGCTGGAGGGACCGGCGGACATATGGTGCCGGCCCACGCACTCGCCGCGGAGCTGAAGAGCCGCGGCCATGGCGTGCTGCTGATCACCGACGATCGCGGAGCGCGCTTCCCCGGCCTGTTCGAAGGCGTTCCCGTCCACATCCTGCCTGCAGGGAGGATGCGCGGCGGGCCCATCGCCTGGCTCAAGGCGCTTGGCTCGGTCGTCAAGGGCCGCGGCGAAGCCAAGAGGCTGTATCGTGAGCATAAGCCCGACGCGGTGGTCGGCTTCGGCGGCTATCCCGCATTCCCCTCGCTGCTCGCCGCCTCGGCGATGCACGTCCCCACCGTGCTTCACGAGCAGAATGCGGTGCTCGGCCGGGTCAACCGGCTGCTCGCCGGCGAGGCCGAAGCGATCGGCACCGCCTACGACGAGGTCGACCGGCTGAAGCCGAAGCACAAGTCGAAGAGCGTGCTCGTGGGCAATCCCGTCCGCGAAGCCGTCGCCCGGCTCGGCGAGCTGCCTTTCCCGCCGTTCGACGAGTTTGCTCCGCTGAAAATCCTCATTACCGGCGGAAGCCAGGGCGCGACCGTGCTGGGCGAAGTCGTGCCCGACGGGCTCGGCATGCTCCAGCCCTCGCTTCGCCGCCGGCTGCAGGTCGTCCAGCAATGCCGCCCCGACGACATCGAGCGGGTACGCAAGACTTATGCTGAGCTTGGGATTCCGGCGGAGCTCACGACCTACATCGAGGACATGCCCGACAAGCTCGCCGACGCGCATCTCGTGATCGGCCGCGCGGGGGCTTCGTCGCTCGCCGAACTGACCGTTGCCGGTCGGCCGGCGATCCTGATCCCGTTCCCGTCGGCGACCGACGACCATCAGACCGCCAATGCTCGTGAAATCACCCGGGCCGGGGGCGCGCGCACGATCCAGCAGGCCGACTTCACTCCGGAGGTGCTCGCTCGCCAGATCGAAGCGCTGGCGATGGATCCGGTCGCGCTCAACAATGCCGCGGCGCGCGCGATGTCGGTCGGCCGCCCGCACGCGGCGCGCGATCTCGCCGACCTCGTCGAGCGGGTCGGCAACGGCCTATCCCCGCTTGCGGTTGGGCCGGTCCTGACTCCGCGCGTTCAATCCGCTCCGGCCAATGGTGTGCCGGCATGATGAAGGCCATGGGCACCGACATCGGCACGATCCACTTCGTCGGGATCGGCGGGATCGGCATGTCGGGAATTGCCGAAGTGATGCACCAGCTCGGCTACAAGGTTCAGGGCTCGGACGTCGCCGAGAGCTACGTCGTCGAAAAGCTGCGCAAGGCCGGCATTCCCGTCAGCATCGGCCATTCGCCCGACAATCTCGGCGATGCCGCCGTGGTCGTCTGCTCGTCGGCGATCAAGGACGGCAATCCCGAGATGGTGGCCGCCGCGGAGCGTCGCCTGCCGCGCGTGCGGCGGGCCGAAATGCTCGCCGAGCTGATGCGCATGCAAAAGACCGTCGCGGTCGCTGGGACCCACGGCAAGACCACGACCACGTCGATGGTCGCGGCGCTGCTCGACGGCGGCGGGCTCGACCCGACGGTGATCAACGGCGGGATCATCAACCGCTACGGCTCAAACGCCCGGCTCGGCAAAAGCGACTGGTGGGTGATCGAGGCCGACGAAAGCGACGGCAGCTTCCTTCGCCTCGACGGGACGATCGCCGTCGTGACCAATATCGATCCCGAGCATCTCGAACATTACGGCAACTTCGACCGGGTGAAGGACGCATTCGTCGAGTTCATCGAGAACGTGCCCTTCTACGGCCTTGCCGTGCTGTGCGTGGATCACCCCGAAGTGCAGAACATCATCGGGCGAATCCGCGATCGGCGCATCGTCACCTACGGTTTTTCCGCGCTGGCCGACGTGCGCGCCGATAATATCTCCGCGGTGCCCGGCGGAAGCAGGTTCGACGCGGTGATCCTGGGCAAGGATGGCGAACGCCGGGTGCTTGAACAGGTCCACGTCTCCATGCCCGGCCGCCACAATGTCCAGAACGCGCTCGCCGCGATTGCCGTCGCGCTGGAGCTCGGCATTTCGGACGACGATATCGTGCGCGGGTTCGACAAGTTCGACGGCGTCAAGCGCCGCTTCACCATGGTTGGCGAAGTCGATGGCGCGATTGTTATCGACGATTACGCGCACCATCCGACCGAGATCCGAGCGGTCCTCGCCGCTGCCCGCGAGGGCGCCGAGGGCCGCGTCATCGCGGTCATGCAACCGCACCGCTACAGCCGGCTGCAGGCGCTGATGGAGGACTTCCAGAACGCCTTCAACGACGCCGACGTCGTGCTTGTGACCCCCGTCTATCCGGCGGGCGAAGAGCCGATCCATGGCGTCGATTCCAATGCCCTTGTCGAAGGACTTCGGGCGCATGGTCATCGGATGGTGCGCGACGTTTCGGACCTCGACGACCTGTGCCGGTCGCTTCGGGATTTGGCGGCTGAAGGCGACATGATCATCTGCATGGGCGCGGGCGACATTACCAAATGGGCCGGATCGCTCGTCGACGGCATCTGCAAGGCGAGGGCGAGCAAGTGAACGAGCTCGCGACCAAGCCCAAGGTCCGGGGGAAGCTGACCCCAAACGCGCCGCTCGCTCCGCTCGTGTGGTTCAAGAGCGGCGGCGATGCGCAATGGCTGTTCGAGCCAAGGGATGAAGACGATCTCGTCGATTTCCTCCGCGAGCTTGACCCCGAGCTGCCGCTGATGGCGCTCGGCCTCGGGTCGAACATGATCGTCCGCGACGGCGGAGTCCCCGGCGTGGTCGTTCGCCTCGGCAAGGCCTTTTCCAAAATCGACAACGTCGACGATGTGACCATTCGCTGCGGCGGTGGAGCTTCCGGAATCCTCGTTTCCTCGACCGCACGCGATGCAGGCATCGCAGGTCTCGAATTCCTGCGTGGAATCCCGGGTACGGTCGGCGGATTCGTGCGGATGAACGGCGGTGCCTACGGCCGCGAAGTCAAGGACATCCTAGTCTCGGCGCGGCTTGTCCTGCGTGACGGGACGGTTGTTGAGTGGCCGCTCGACAAGCTCGGTTACACTTACCGCCACAGCGAAGTCCCAGTCGGCGCGGTGGTGGTCGAGGCGACCCTTCGAGGCACTCCGGGCAAGCCCGACGCGATCGGCGCCGAGATGGACGCGATCGCCCGCGCCCGCGAAGAATCGCAGCCGCTGAGGAGCCGCACGGGCGGGTCAACCTTCAAGAATCCGCCGGGGCATAAAGCCTGGGCACTAATCGATGCGGCGGGCTGCCGCGGCCTCAAGCTCGGTGATGCCCAAGTGTCGGAAAAGCATTGCAATTTCCTGCTCAATCTCGGTAGCGCGACAAGTGCCGACATCGAGGCGCTGGGCGAGGAAGTCCGCCGCCGAGTGCAGGCGAAGACCAACATCACCCTCGAATGGGAAATCCAGCGGGTCGGCACTGAATGAACCGAAATCTCCACGTCGTAGTGCTGATGGGCGGCTGGTCGTCGGAACGCGAGGTATCGCTGACCAGCGGCAAGGGGGTGGCGGCCGCGCTGCGTGAGCGCGGCTGGTCCAACGTCACCGAGCTCGACATGGACCGCGATGTCGCCGCGCGGCTTGCCGAGTTGAAGCCCGACGTCGTCTTCAACGCGCTCCACGGGACCCCCGGCGAAGACGGGACGGTCCAGGGCATGATGGACCTGATGGGCCTCAAATATACGCACAGCGGCCTCGAAACCTCCGTCATCGCCATCGACAAGGAGCTGACCAAGATGGTCCTCGTCCCCCACGGCATCCGGATGCCCGCGGGGAAGGTCGTCTCGAGCGAAAGCCTGTTCCAGGAAGACCCGTTGATCCGGCCGTACGTCGTGAAGCCGGTCAATGAGGGCTCGTCGGTCGGGGTCGCGATCGTCACCGAGGATGGCAATTACGGCAATCCGATCGGCCGCGACGTCGAAGGACCGTGGCTCCATTTCGACGAGCTTCTGGCCGAGCCCTTCATCAAGGGCCGGGAGCTGACCGTCGCGGTCATGGGCGGCGAGCCGCTTGCCGTCACCGAGCTCAAGCCCAAGGCCGGTTTCTACGACTATGACGCCAAATATACGGACGGCCTGACGCAGCATATTTGCCCGGCCGAAATCCCGTACGAGATTGCCTGCGCCATGATGGACATGGCGGCACGGGCGCACCAGCTGCTCGGCTGCAAGGGCGCGTCGCGTTCCGATTTCCGGTGGGACGACGAAGCGGGCGAGGCCGGGTTATACCTGCTCGAGGTCAATACCCAGCCGGGCATGACCCCATTGAGCCTCGTTCCGGAGCAGGCGAAGCATAAGGGCATTGCCTATAACGACCTGGTCGAGCGGCTGATCGCGGAGGCGATTGAATGAGCGCCGCGCATGTCCGACGCGGCGGCGGGGCTCGGGTCAGCACGCGCAAGTCGGCGCCCAAGGTCACGGTACCCAGGAAGATCGCGAAGCGCCTTCCGGTCGACCAGGCGCGCGCCAACAAAATCGCCGGCCTGACCTTCGCCGGCTTCCTCCTCGCGCTCGGGGTCGTCGTCGTGATTGCGCTCGATATTCCCGCCAAGGCGGAACGCTCGGCCGGGGCATTGGTCGGCCGCGCCGGTTTCACTGTCAGCGGCTACCAGATCGTCGGCCTCAGACATATGAACCGCGGCCGTATCGACGAGGTGGTGACCGATGAGCTTCGCCGCGCCGCCGAGCAGGCCGGAAGCGCCAAGGCGCCGCAACCCCTGGTCGACGTCGCCCGGATCCGCGAGCGGCTGCTGCAATTCGGCTGGGTCAGGGACGCTCGCGTGTCACGTCGGCTGCCCGACACGCTCGTCGTCGACATCGTCGAGCGCACGCCCGCGGCCCTGTGGCAGGACAGCGACGGCCGGCTCGCCCTGATTGACGCCGAAGGCGTCGTGCTCGACCGCGTCCCCGTCGACAAAATGCCCGATCTCCCGCTTTTGATCGGGCCCGGAGCCAACGGGCAGGCGCGCGAGCTCAACAGCCTGATGAGCGACGTGCCGAGCCTGAAGCCGCAGCTCGCCTCGGCGACCTGGGTCGGCGGCCGCCGTTGGGATCTCAACTTCCAATCCGGCGAGACGGTTGCACTGCCCGAGGGCGAAAAGGATGCGCAAGCGGCGCTCGCCAAATTCGCCCAAAAGGACCGCACCGACGGGTTGCTCGGCCGCGGGGTCCTCCGTTTCGACCTCAGGATCCCAGGCAAGATGATCGTGCGCCTTCCCAAGACTCCCGCCGGCGCCGCCGCGCCCGAGCATCAGGAGGGCTAGTCCGAAGTGGCTCAGCCGTCCGAACAGCAACTGATCGCCGCGCTCGACATCGGTTCGTCCAAGGTCAGCGCCCTTATCGTCGCTCGTGGCGAAGACGGTCGGCTGACCGTGCTCGGCACAGGTCAGCGCGAAAGCCGCGGGGTCAAGCGCGGCTATATCACCGACATGGCCGCGAGTGAGTTTTCGGTGCGCGAAGCGGTCGAACTCGCCGAGCGCATGTCCGGGGTGACCGTCGACGATGTCTGGGCGAGCTACGGCGCCGGCGGGCTTGTCAGCGACGTTGCCAACGTCGAGGTCGAGCTTGGCGGCCATCAGGTCGAGCAATCCGACATCGAAGAGCTGCTTGGTGCAGGCAAGAGCGCGATCGACCGCAACGGGCAGGTCGTGCTCCACGCCCATCCTGCACTCTATACGATCGATCGCGCCCAGGGCGTGCAGCAGCCGATCGGCCTTCATGCCAGCCGCCTCGGGGTCGACATCCATGTCATTGCCGCCGACCCGGCGCCGCTCCGGAACATCGACACGGTAATCCGTTCCGCGCATCTCGGGGTCAAAGCCATTGTCGCCTCGCCGATCTCTGCGGCGCTCGCCTGTTTGAGCGACGAGGAGCGCGAGCTCGGGGTCGCCCTGGTTGAGCTCGGCGCCGACGTCACCAATGTTTCGGTCCACTTCGGTGGAATGCTCGTCGGCTTGCGCTCGATCCCCTTCGGCGCCCGGGACATCACCAACGACATTGCCTGCGCCTTTGGGATCCAGCGCCGCGACGCCGAGCGCTTGAAATGCTTCTACGGCTCGGCGATGACGAGCCCGCGCGACAATCACGAGATGGTCGAAGCGAGCCAGATCGGTGCCGAGCCCGGAGCCGAGCCGCTGAAGATCACTCGGGCGCAGCTGATGATGGTTATCCGCCAAAAGGTCGAGGAACTGACGAACGAGATCGAGGGCTCGCTGAAAGGCCTCGGCTTCACGGGCCCGGTCGGTCGCCAGGTGGTTCTGACCGGCGGCGGCGCCGAACTGAAGAACATCGCCGATTATATGCAGGGCGTGCTCGGCCGCGCGGTTCGGGTCGGCCGTCCAAGGCAGCTGACCGGGCTTCCCGACGCGCACAGCGGCCCGGCCTTTTCGACGCTCGTCGGCCTCGCGTTGCTCGCCGGTTCCGGGACCGGCGACATCCGCGACATCGCTTTGGGGCCGATCGCGCGCCAGACGCCCTCCAGGGGGATGCTTGGCCGCCTGATGGCCGCGATGAAGGGTGGATTTTAGCGCGCCGCAAGGGGGGGCGAACGATGGCGACATTGGCTCGAAGCGGCCGGAACACCGGTGCGGCGCTGATCTTCCTGCTCGGCGCCGCGGTATTCCTCAATTACGTCGATCGCGGGGCGATCGGAATCGCCGCTCCGAAGATGAAGGACGAGCTCGGCCTTTCGGCCGCCACGTACGGCATCGCCTTCTCGGCCTTCTACTGGATCTACGCGCCTGTGCAGTTTTTCGCCGGATGGATGTGCGACCGTTTCTCCGTCTACAAGCTGATGGCGGGCGGCATCCTGTTGTGGGCGGCGAGCACGCTGCTGATGGGCCTTGCCGGCGGCTTCCTTTCGCTGCTCGTACTCCGGATCATGCTGGGCGTCGGCGAAAGCATCTCCTTCCCCGGAAGCTCCAAGATCATAGCCCGGCACGTGCCGCCCGAACGCCGGGGAGTGGCCAATGCTGCGGTCGCCGCCGGCATCGCGCTCGGGCCGGCGGCCGGCACCCTCGCCGGCGGGCTCATCCTCGAGGCCTGGGGCTGGCGGTCGATCTTCCTCGCCTTCGGGGTCGTCACTCTGTTCTGGGTTCTGCCCTGGGTTAAGACAGTCCAAGCGCTGCCAAAGACCGGGCATCACGACGAGGGCGCACGTGTGCCCATCGCAAAATTGCTGACCAAATGGCCCTTGTGGTCGATGTCGATCGTCCACGCGCTCGGAAATTACTGCTTCTATTTCCTGATCGCCTGGTTGCCTCTGTTTCTCACCGGCCCGCGCGGATTTTCGATCAGTGAGATGACGATGCTCGTGACGCTCGGCTATGCCGTTCAAGGCGCGTGTGCGCTTGGATATGGCCAATTTTCGGACTGGTGGACACGGTCTGGGCGCTCCGAGTCCGCCTGCAGGCGCGGGATGATGGTCGCAAGCCAGTTCCTCGCCGCCGGGGCAATCCTCGGACTCGCTTTCGCCCACAGCGCCTTCGCCATCGCGGCCCTGTTGTGCCTTGCTGGAGCGGCCTCCGCGTCGCTGTCGCTCAACCTCTACGCAGTCGCGCAGATTTTTGCCGGCCCGCGTGCGTCGGGGACCTGGGTCGGAGTACAGAATGCCGTCGGCAATCTGTCAGGCATTATCGGGCCGGTCATTACAGGCTTTGTCATCATGTACGCGGGCTGGGAAAGCGCATTGGTGCTGACCGCTGCGATCGCCGCGATCGGCTCGGTCTGGTGGGCGGTTGGGGTTCCCCGCATCCGGCAGGTCGATCTCGACTAGCTCGTTTCGGCGGGGAAACAGCCGTTCGCTATTCCGCTAACCGATGTTAAAACAATCGCCGGGCGGAGGGGCAGGCTCATGGATAATGACGCGGTACGAAGCAGCGGCGACCGGACGATCGTCGACATGTGGATCGAGGGCAAGTTCCGCAGCGTGTCCGTGACCAAAGCGGCGATCGAGGCGCATCTGCAACTCTCTGACGAACAGGCCGCGGAAATGACCGATGACGACCGCCGCGAGTTCGTTCGCGCGAATCTGAAGCTGCTGGCGGCCGCGGCAGCCGATCAGGTCCGCGATACCGATCCCGACGCAGCGACCGTCCTCCTGGAGCGACTCAGCGGCCCGGTCGCGCAGCCGCGCGAGGAGCGCCGGCGGGGCGACCGCCGCAAGGGCGGCGACCGGCGCAAGGCCAACCTCGGCCCGCCGGCATCGGGCGATCGCAGGCGCGGCGGCGATCCGCGCGGCGCCTAGGATCGTGACCAGCCTGCGGTTCGACCGCTTCGTTCTGGATTCCGATAACCGCCGCCTGACCTGCGACGGGGCAAATGTTGAGATCAGTGCCCGTTACCTCGACGCGCTCGTCCTGCTGGCGAGCGAGCCGGGCAACCTCG
>Ga0207706_10003585_pt1 | contig 14822 bp, 18 predicted proteins | sample KBSC53metaG_FD_184318 | JGI IMG/M metagenome (GOLD analysis project Ga0207706, IMG submission 184318) | Corn rhizosphere microbial communities from Kellogg Biological Station, Michigan, USA - KBS C5-3 metaG (SPAdes) (version 2) | ecosystem: Host-associated > Plants > Roots > Rhizosphere > Soil ... | reverse complement strand
CTCGGTCGGCTCAACGATCTTCGGCCCGCGGTTCATCCGCTGCCGCTCTTCGCTGCGCCAGTTTCGAACGCTGTCCGACGAACCGCCCTGGTCGCCGCCGGTCGGCTGGATCGCGGGCTGCTCGCCGCTGCTGAACCGGCTCCGGAAGCCATTGTGGAAGCGATGTTCGCCCGAGCCTCCGCCGCTGTTTGATTCGACGTGCGTCACCGGTTGCGACTGCTGCGACGGATCTCCGCCGCCGCTCCGGTTGAAGTGCGATCGGTCGTTGTTGTTCGACTCGACGTGCGTCACCGGCTGCGGCTGTTCGACGCCGCTTCGGTTGACGTGCGGCCGGTCGCTATTGCCGTTACCGCCCGAGCGGTCGCCATGGTCTTCGGCCTTGCTCGGCTGGCCCGAATCGTGGTGCCATCGATGGTTGTCGTTGTCGCCGGGATCGGCCGCCGCGAGCGCGGGAGCCGCCACTCCGGCGAGAAGAAAGAGAAGATATTTACGCATGGTCGTTCCTCGAACAGACTCGTTACAATGTTACGTGTTTCTGCGACTCTTGAGATGAGCCGCCGCTTAACCGTTTCGGAAGCGTATGTTCACTTATGTAAGTTGGGAGGTTCACTCGGAGATTGGGCGGCCCGCGCGATCGCCTGCCGGATCCGGGGATAGGCGCCGCATCGGCAGATATTGGGCAAAGCAGCGATTTGCTCGTTCGATGGCGATGGGCTTGCCTGCAGAAGCGCCGCAATCGCCATGATGAATCCCGGCTCGCAATAGCCGCACATCGTGACCTGCTCGGCAAGCCAGGCCTGCTGCACCGGATGCGAACGGTCGGCAGACAGGCCCTCGATCGTGGTGACCGTCGCACCTTCGAGGTCGCGGATGGCGACTGAGCAGCTCATCACCGCGCGCCCATCGATGATCACGGTACAGGCGCCGCAATCGCCGCTGTCGCAGCCATATTTCGTCCCAGTGAGGTTGGAAGCGTCCCTGAGAGCCCAGAGCAAGGGCGTATCGGGGTCGATCTTGTAATGGACCGCCTCGCCGTTGACCGTCATCCGCGTCATTGCGTGACGCTAGCGCGGTGGGAGCCATGGTGCCAAGATAGGCTGATGGGGCGGGTCCAGACGAGTCTGGGAATTGAGATCGGCTATGAGGAGGCCGGCGGCGGCGAGCATTTGCCGATTGTCTTCCTCCACGGCGTTGGTTCGGACAAATCGGTTTGGCGGCTGCAGCTCGAACATTTTTCCGGCGAGCGGCGCGCGGTCGCGTTCGATTATCCGGGCTATGGCGAAAGCGACCCCGCGCCGCGGGGCACGAGTCGCGAGAATTATGCGGCCGCCATCTTGTTCGCGATGAGCGAGCTCGAAATCTACCGCGCGCACATCTGCGGGCTCTCGCTCGGCGGCGTGGTCGCAATCGCCATGCATGCGCAAGCTACAGCGCGCTGTGCGTCGCTGATCCTGGCCGATACGTTCGCGCAGCATCCCGACGGCCATGCGATTTACGAACGCGGGATCGCTGCCAGTGGCGACCTCCGCGCCATGGCCGAAGCGCGGGTCGACGTGCTGCTCGCCCAGCCGGCCGATCCGGCGGTCCGGGCCGAAGTCGTTGAAACGATGGCTCGAATCGATCCCGCGGCCTACCGAATCGGCGCGGAGGCCGTGTGGCTCGCCGACCAAAGCGAGCGGGTCCACGACATCCGTGTACCGACCCTGGTGGTGTGCGGCGACCAGGATCATGTGACCCCGCCGGCCCTGTCGCGCGAGTTGGCGCACCTGATTCCGAGAGCCCGCTGCGAAATCATCGAAGGGGCCGGACATCTCACTAACCTCGAGCGGCCCGAGACGTTCAACACGCTCGTCGGCGCCTTCATCCGGGGCGTGGATTCGAGACTGGCTTAATGCGGTTACTGCCCGGCGATCCGCACCCACCGGATATCTTCCCCTTCGCGGCGATCAACGAATGAGACGACCGACCCGTCAGGACCGCGTTGGAAGATGCGCCGCGAGCGAGGTTGCCCAGGCGCAAAGAACAGGTCCCGCACCTCGGGCCGATACGTGACACTTGGCCGCCCCGCTCGTTCCGCCTCGAGCCCGTCAGCGACGCACTTTATGCTCGTCTGAATTTCGGGCGTCAGCTGATACCGGCCTGAATAGGCGCAAAGCTCGTCTTGCGAGAGTTTGATCGCCGGCGGGTCCTTGAGCACAGCGGCCGTATGCTGCGCCATCAGCCTCCAGCCCTGTTTCGTGCGCAGCCAGGTGTCGAGCGAGCGAAAGCGCGTGTGCAGGGGCTGCCCGCGATAGTCGAGGGATTCCTGGAGCTCATAAGCGGCGACCGCGAGCGCGCCGGTTTGACGAACGCGAAAATTCTCAACCTTGATGTGTCCCACCAGGCCCGCGGGCAACGGCTCGATTTCGCGGAGCAGCTCTTCTTTCGATCGGACGGCGCCGTTCTCATCCATCTGGATGAAGCGCTGATCCAGGTCTTCATTCCAGGGCGCTTTGTTTCCAGGCGCGACCGCATCTACCAGCGCCTGCGTTTTCGCCAAAAGCTCGGTCTTGGTCTTGTCTTGCGGGGTCGCCGATACAGGGCTCGCGAAGATCGCGAGCGCAAACAGGCCTGCAATTGTGTACATCGGCTCGTCTCCGCTTTCTCGAACAGCTTAGAGCGGCGGCGGTAGGATCAATTCATTCCTTGGCTTCAATAGATTTTCTACGAACTGCTTCATTCCGGATTTTGTGCAGAGCCGGAGCGAGCGCGAAAACCTAAAATCGCCCACATGAAGAGTATCGATACGCTCGCCGATCTTGCCGAGCTGGGGCGCTATCGCCTGTCCGAGCATTTCTACATGCGCGACATGCTTCATAGCGAAGTCAGCAATCTTTACGGCGTTCCCAACGTTCCGGAGGATCCAGGGCTGGCGATCGCCGCCGGCCGGCAATTGTGCGAGCTGGTCCTCGAGCCCTTGCACGCCGCCTTCGGCAATCTTGCAATCCGCAGCGCCTATCGCTCGCCGACCCTCAACGACCAGTGCCACAAGCTGCACCAGAAGGGTGTCCCGGAATCGTGGTGCGGGTGCAACGAGGATAATTTCGCCCATCACATCTGGGACGTTCCCGACTCAGCGGGCTATTTGGGAGCGACCGCGACCGTCATCGTCACCGCATATGTCGATCATTTTGAGCGCAGCGGCGACTGGCAGTCGCTAGGCTGGTGGATCCGCGACAATCTCGATCATTATGCGGAGGTCCAATTCTTCCGCCGAATGTGCGCTTTCAACATTCGTTGGTACGAGGGCCCATCGGATAAGTCCGTGGGCTATCTCGATCCGCCCACGCGGATCACCCTCACAAAGGCCGGCGAGCCCGGCTTCAACGACGATCACAGCGCGCTCTACGCCGATGCCATCGCTCCGCTGCTCCAATCGGCCTGGAAGAAATGCGCATGACCTTCACTCTCGCGGACATCGATCATGTCGGGATTCGCGTGACGAACCGTGCGATCGCCCAACATTTCTATGAGAAGCTCGGCTTCGTCTTCGATCCCGAGGAAGATTCTCCTCGAGGGCAATCGATCGGGCTCGTCAATTCGGCGGGTGCGCGGATCAACCTCATCTACAACGGCACGGCGCCGACTGCGCACAATGTCCTGATGGATAATTCGCACAAATGGCCCGGCTACACCCATGCCGCGTTCATCGTCGATGACCTGGACGCCTTGGTCGAGTGGCTTCGGCATGAGGGAATTGCGATTACCGAAGGACCCAGCATTTTCGGCCACGGTCGGCGAAAGGTTTGCTTCATCCGCGATCCGGACGGCAATGTGATCGAGTTCGACGAAATCCTGCGCGACTGATGCCGCTCAGTGTTTCCCTCGTACCGTGTCTCGATGACAATTACGGCTTCCTGGTTCGCGACGAAGAGACGGGAGCGACGGCTGCGGTCGATACGCCCGATGCCGGGCCTATCCTGGACGCGCTTAAGGAGCGTGGGTGGGCCCTCGACATCATTCTCAACACGCACAAGCACGGCGATCATATCGGCGGAAACCAGGCGCTGCGCGAGCGGACCGGAGCAATGGTTGTCGGCCCCGGTGAGGTTGCCGAGCGCACGCATGTCGACTGGGTCGTCAAGGGCGGAGATCGCGTGAGCCTGGGCGCGACGGAGCTTTTCGTGATCGATACCGGCGGCCATACGCTCGGCCATGTCAGCTATTATGCTCCGGGCGCAGGGACCGTCTTCGTCGGCGACACGCTCTTCGCAATGGGCTGCGGCAGGCTGTTCGAAGGCACTCCCGAACAAATGTGGGCGAGCCTTTCGCGGCTCGCCGCTTTGCCCCCGGAAACGCAGGTCTATTGCGCGCACGAATATACGTTGGCGAACTCGGACTTCGCGCTCAGCGTGGATGATTCCCCGGCGGTCGCTGAGAGGGCGGCGGCTGTCCTGGAAGCCCGCGCGCTTCGCGAGGCGACCGTGCCGACGACGGTCGGCCTGGAGCTTGCGACGAATCCGTTCCTGCGTGCGCCGACCCTGCGGCCGGTGCTTGAGCCTGCCCAAGCATTTGCCGAAATCCGCCGCGCGAAAGATGAATTTACTGGCTAAGGCCTGCCGGTGACCAATCGCATCAGGCAAAAATGGAAGGAGGGTCAGCCCGCGATCGTCGCGTGGCTCCAGATTCCCTCGGCCTTCTCCGCGGAGCTGATCGCCGCCGCCGGATTCGACGGCGTGGTCGTCGATCTCCAGCATAGCGTCATCGACTTTTTCCAGGCAGTGGAGATGCTGACCGCGATCGAAGCGCGGGGCTGCGAGCCCATTGTCCGGCCGTCCGAAAACGGCTTCACCGAGATCGGCAAGCTGCTCGACGCGGGCGCTTCCGGAATCATCGCGCCGCTCGTCGACGACGCAGGCAGCGCCCGGGCACTCGCCGACGCAATCCACTACCCGCCAACCGGAACGCGTTCCCTGGGCCCGCGGCGGCCGTTGCTCCGCTGGGGCGCGGACTATCGCAATCGCACCACGGAGCTGATCGTCTCTTTCGGGATGATCGAAACCCGGGCCGGGCTGGACAATCTCGATGCGATCCTCGCCGTCCCGGCGCTTGACGGCGTGTTCATCGGGCCGTCCGACCTCGCACTCGCGCTCGGATGCGAGCCGGCCGCAGACCCGACCGACGAGCGCGTGCTCGACGCAATCGCACATATCGCCGACCGTGCTCACGGGGCCGGCAAGCACGTTGGAATCTTCTGCGGCAGCGCCGAGGCCGCCCGTGCCCGTGTGGAGCAAGGCTTCGACCTGGTGTCTGCCGGCACCGACGTGCAGATGCTTGGATCTTCCGCTCGATCGGTGTTTGAAATCAGCGGCCGCTAGGCGCCGGACAACAATGGCTTGAGCTCCCGGGCGCAAAGGCGCAGCGGCTCGCCGCGCTGTTCAACCTTCGCCATCGCCATCGCCCCCGAATAAGCGGCAACCACCAGCGTTGCCAACGCCTCGCCGTTCTTTCGTCCGGACAAACGCTCGGCGATGGTCGAGCGCCAGAGATCGAACAGCCGCTTAAGCTCGGCGCGAAAGTCCGGGTCGGCAAAAGCGAGCTCGAGCGTCAGGTTGTTCACCGGGCAGCCGCGGACCGAACCCTGGGCGTCGAGCTCGCGCGCGAGCGAATCGAGGACTTTGAGGATGCCGTCCCGGGCATTTGCGGCCGATCGGACGGGCTCGAGCCAGGTCTCCTCGAGTGCCGCACCGACCCGGTCGCCGATGACCGCCAGGCCGATCGCCTTTTTCGTCGCGAAGTGATGGTGAAGGGCCCCGCCCGTGACCCGGGCCGCTCCCGCGATCTCGTGGACGCTGGTGGCGCTATAGCCCCGCGACTGGAACAAATCGTAGGCCGCGTCGAGGATTCGCGCGCGAACCCCCGCCGGGTCGTTCTTCCGGCGCGGGACGTACCCGCGCCGCTCTCCGGCCTCTTGCTCCACGCCCTCCGACATAACCGGTTCCATGCGCCCTGATTAGTGGGTTGACAAAAACAGGACAACCGGTTTGTTTTATGTTTCGGAGTCGGAGGATCGCTTCATGACTGGAACGGTAACTGATGGCGTACGCCTCGCGCTCGCCGGCGCGGCGCTGATGGGCACAGCCCCCGAGGCTGCGGGCGCGGCGGAACTGCAGGGCTCTTTCCCGGTCGTGGAGCTGCGGCAATACACCTTGCACGACGGCAAGCGGGACGTGCTGATCGGCCTTTTCGAGCGCGAGTTCGTCGAGAGCCAGGAGGCTCTTGGCATGAAGGTCATCGGCACCTTCACCGACATCGACCGGCCGAACCGTTTCGTCTGGCTGCGCGGATTCCGGGACATGGATTCGCGGCTTGCCGGTCTCACGTCATTCTACGGTGGGCCGGTTTGGCAGGGGCATCGCAACGAAGCCAATGCGACGATGGTCGACAGCGACAACGTGCTCCTTCTCCACGCGCCGAGCTCAGGAGCCGAGTTTGCTCTGCCCGCGACTCGCCCGGCACTCGGCGAGTTGGCGCCAAGCGGCCTCGTTGCCGCCACCATTTATTATCTAGAGTCCGATCCTGTCGCGGCGCTGCCGACGTTCGAAAATCAAGTGAAGCCTGCGCTCGAGAGAGCGGGGGTCCACCCGCTCGCCTGGTTCGCCCCGGAGAGCGCGGCCAACAACTTCCCGCGGCTTCCGGTGCGCGAGGGCGAGAAGGTCCTGGTCTGGCTCGCCGCCTTCGCGGATGTCGCCGACCATGCGGCGCACAGTGCGGCGATCGAAGCGGCGGCGAAACCGCTCGCGTCCTCGTTCGCCCGGCCGCCCGAGGTGCTTCGGTTGAAGCCCACATCGCGCTCGCTGATCCGCGGCCTGCCGGCCGCCGACGGGGTCCACGACTTCGATTTCCTTCATGGCCGCTGGCGGGTCCACCACCGGCTGCTGAAGGCGCGCGGCGCGGGCAGCACTGGATGGGTGGAATATCAGGGCACGGCCGACACGCGGCCGCTGCTTGGCGGGCTGTGCAATGTTGAGGAACATCGGATCAGCGGCCGCAATTCCGGCGTGGCGCTGCGCTGCTACGATCGCTCGGCAAGGCGCTGGGCGATTTACTGGGTCGGCGACGGCGACGGGCTTCTGGGGCCGCCCGTTTACGGCGGCTTTCAGGGCGCCGAGGGCCGGTTCGAAGGCGACGACACATATGAGGGCAAGCCGATCAAGGTCCGCTTCTTGTGGCGAAAGCTCTCACCCAGCTCCGCACGGTGGGAGCAGTCATTCTCCTTCGATGCCGGCAACAGCTGGGAAACCAACTGGATCATGGATTTCAAGCGCGCGAAGTGAGCGGCTAATGTCCGCTTTCGACCCATTGCGGACATTCGCGATCTCTAACCAGCCAAGATCGTGGCGGCCGTTTCCTCGATAGTTCCGGCAACCAAGATCGCCTCGCTGCCGATGATGCCAATTTTGGTCTGGCCATCTTCGTGGGAGCGCAGCCATGCGACGTTTTGCACAATCACAAGATAATCGCCGCCGCGCGACCTGAACGAAACGAACTTCATGAATCGATCTCCCACGTTGCGCTTAGGGCAATCAACTCTGCGTCCGGTTAACGTCATGTCCGCTCCAAAGCAGACATTCCGCTGTCCTACCGACGCGTTGCTGTGGCATGCAGGGGCGATGCGGGTCGGCATTCACGAACTCGGCTTCGAGCGCATGGATAGGCTTGTTGCGTCCGCTGCTCGTTGGCCCAATCCCTCACGCGCGCAGGTAGGCGTCAACTTCGTCAACTTTGTTGGATTTGGCCGATGAAGATCGCCTGCATCGGCGCTGGGCCGGCCGGGCTCTATTTTGCGATCTCGATGAAGCTGCGCGATCCCGGCCACGAGATCGAAGTGTTCGAGCGAAACCCGCCGGGCGTGACGTTCGGCTGGGGAGTCGTCTTCTCCGACCTCACCGTCGACAATATCAGCAGGAACGATCCGGTTTCGGCGAAGACCATCACCGGAGAGTTCGCGCATTGGGACGACATCGACGTCCATTATCGCGGGCAGTGCATCACGTCGGGCGGGCACGGCTTCATCGGGATCGGCCGCAAGCGCCTGCTCGAAATCCTGCAGGACCGCGCGCGCAAGCTTGGGGTCACGCTGCACTTCGAAGCCGAATGCGACCCCGCCGATCCGAAGTGGCGGGGCTACGATCTCGTCATCGCCTCGGACGGAGCCAACTCGCGTTTCCGCGATGCGGCGCCCGATGCGTTCGGCGTCGACGTCGATGTGCGCCGCAACAAGTTCGTCTGGCTCGGCACGTCCAAAGTGTTCGACGCTTTCACCTTCGCTTTCGAAGAGACCGAGCACGGCTGGATCTGGGCGCACGCTTACCGCTTTGCTCCCGACTGCTCGACCTTCATCGTCGAATGTTCCGAGGAGACCTGGGCGAAGTTCGGTTTCGACCGGATGAGCCAGGACGAAAGCATCGCGGCGTGCGAGAAGCTGTTCGCGAAATATCTGGATGGCCATTCGCTGCAGTCGAATTCGACCCACCTGGTCGGGTCGGCCGCCTGGCTCAACTTTCGGCGGATCAAATGCGAGCGCTGGGCGAGCGGCAACGTCATTCTGCTCGGCGATGCGGCGCACACCGCGCATTTCTCGATCGGCTCCGGGACCAAGCTCGCGCTCGAAGATGCGATCAAGCTGGCCGAGGTCTTGAACCGCGATGGGCTCAGCCTCGAAGCGGCGATGGACGAATATGTCGCTGAGCGAAACCTCGAGGTGCTGAAGCTCCAGAACAGCGCGCGCAATTCGACCGAATGGTTCGAAACGCTGGAGCGCTACCTCCATTTCGAGCCGCTGCAATTCGCTTATTCGCTGCTCACTCGCTCGCAGCGGATCAGCCACGAGAATTTGCGCCTGCGCGACCGCGAATGGCTCGAAGGCGTCGAGCGCTGGTTCTGGAAGCGCGCGACCGACGGCCGATCGAACACGACCGCGCCGCCCATGTTCGCTCCGCTGAAACTCCGCGAAATGGAGGTCGAAAACCGGATCACCGTCTCACCGATGGCGATGTATTCCGCCCTCGACGGGGTGCCGAACGACTTTCACTTCGTGCACCTCGGCGAGCGGGCGCTGGGCGGTGCGGGCCTCGTCTTCACCGAAATGACCTGCGTTTCCCCCGGAGGCCGGATCAGCCCCGGCTGTACCGGCATGTGGAACGCCGATCATGTCGCCGCGTGGAAGCGGATCGTCGATTTCGTCCACGCCAACTCGAAGGCGAAGATCTGTCTCCAGCTCGGCCACTCGGGGCCCAAGGGTTCGACGAAGCTCGGCTGGGAAGGGAATGATGTCCCGCTGGACGAGGGCAACTGGCCGGTGATGGCGGCGAGCGACGTACCCTGGTCGCCGGCCAACCAGGTGCCACGGCCGATGACCCGCGCGGACATGGACGCGGTGCGCGATGAGTTCGTCGCAGCGGTGCGCATGGGACTCGAAGCCGGCTTCGACATGATCGAACTCCACGCGGCCCACGGCTATCTGCTCTCCAGCTTCATCACTCCGTTGCAGAACCGCCGCACCGACGAATATGGCGGATCGCTCGAGAAACGGTTGCGCTACCCGCTCGAAGTCTTCGCCGCGATGCGCGCCGCCTGGCCCAAGGACCGGCCGATGTCGGTGCGGATCTCGGCGACGGACTGGGCGGGGGAGGACGGAGTTACGCCCGAGGAAGCGGTCGCGATCGGCGAGGCTTTCGCGCGCGAGGGCGCGGACCTGATCGACGTTTCCGCCGGCCAGACCTGGGCCGATCAGCAGCCGGTCTACGGCCGGATGTTCCAGACGCCGTTTTCCGACAAGATCCGCAATGAGGGGCGTGTGGCGACCATGGCGGTCGGCAACATCTATGAGCCCGATCATGCGAATTCGATCCTGGCCGCCGGCCGCGCGGATCTGGTCGCACTGGCGCGCCCGCACCTCGTCGACCCATTCTGGACGCTCCGCGCCGCCGCGCAGCTCGACTATCGCGATGTGCACGTCCCGCCGCAGTATCTGAATGGGATGAGCCAACTCGCCCGCAACCTGAAGCGCGAGGCCGAAGCGGCTGCGGCACTGCGGGTGTGATTAAAGCGCCGCGGGCTCCAGGAAGACGCCGCCGGCTTCCCTGCCGCAGGTCCAGCGGATCAGGCCCTTGACTGGTGCCAGCTTGGTGACGAGCAGGATGATCTCAGCGCCGACCTCGAGCTCGCTCTTCGACTCGAGCCGGAATCCGTCGCGCGACACGTCGGTGATCACGACGTCGAGTGTGCATCCGTCGCCTTCGACCAGCACGGCTTCGCAGCGTACCGCGATGCGCGGATCGCGCTTGAGGTAGCTGCCGGTCGTCGATTTCGCATTCGTTCGCATCTCAGTCCCCTAACGCACAGGGACGCGTCCGCCTTCGCCAGGCCCGACACTCGTGCCCGGTTCGACCATTGGGTGGGGATGGTGTCCACTCCGCCCGCACCGGTTCCACGTCCAAGCTGGCAGTCTAACGTGGATCAATTAACAGCGGGCTGAACGGGCGTGGTTTGCGATCGGTTTACCAGTTCCGCGGGGAGTCAGGATTCGATGGCGGAGGCGAGGCGGTTGCGGAGTTCGATCAGCCGGAAGACGTCGATTGCGGGCTCGTGCTCGGCAGGTGGGGCGGCCTCTTGCGATGCGCGGGCGGCAATTGCGACTTCCATCGCCTGCGCGCCCTTGTCGCGCAGAAGCTTCTGCACGCCGCGGACGGTATAGCCTTCTTCGGTCAGGAGCCGGTGAATGCGGCGTACGAGATCGACGTCGGTCGGGCGGTAATAGCGGCGATTTCCGGCGCGCTGCATCGGCCGAAGCTGGGGGAACTTCGTCTCCCAATAGCGCAATATGTGCTGCGCGACTCCGAGCTCCTCGGACAATTCGCCGATTGTCTTGAGCGCGTCCGGGTCTTTGTCTCCGGCCGCGGCCACGGTCCGGCTTAGCCCTTCGTGATCCGGTCGCGCATGATCTGGCTGGCGCGGAAGGTCATCACCCGCCGCGGAGCGATCGGCACCTCGACCCCGGTCTTCGGATTGCGGCCGACGCGCTGCCCCTTGTCGCGCAGGATGAAGGTGCCGAAGCCGGAAACCTTCACATTCGCGCCTTTGGCGAGCGCGTGGCACATGTGATGGAGGACGCGCTCAACGACATTGGCCGATTCGGCGCGCGACAGCCCGAGCTTGCGATGGACAACGTCGGCGAGGTCTGCGCGCGTCAGCGTGCCGTTCATACCCGTTTCCTTGTTGAGACGCGCGATCCCGAGATCCGCCATGATTTTCTCCAGCCTATCACGGCGTACCCCCCGCCGTTTAGATTACACTTACGTAACGGAAACCCATGATGTCGGCAATTCGACTTTTGACGGATTGCCGATATTTTTCAATATCTGAGCGCTGCCGCGCCCCATGTAAAGCCGCCACCCATCGCTTCCAGCACAACCACGTCGCCGCGCTTGATCCGGCCGTCGCGAATGGCGGTGTCGAACGCCAGTGGAACCGACGCCGCGGACGTGTTTGCATGCTCGTCGACAGTCACCACAACCTTTTCGGGCGGAAGGCCCAGTTTCTTCGCCGTCGCATCGAGGATTCGGGCATTGGCCTGGTGCGGAACAACCCAGTCGACGTCTTCTGCCGAGAGGCCCGCCGCCTCGAGCACTTCATTCATCACACCGGCGAGATTGACGACGGCATGGCGGAAGACTTCGCGGCCCTTCATCCTGAGCTTGCCGACCGTACCCGTTGTCGATGGGCCGCCGTCCACGAAGAGGAGGTCGTTGTGCCGGCCGTCGGCGTGAAGCCTGGTGGCGAGTATCCCGGATTCGGTCGGTTCCGCGCCGAGCACTAAAGCGCCCGCGCCGTCGCCGAACAGAACGCAGGTGGCGCGGTCGGTCCAATCAAGGATCCGGCTGAAGGTTTCGGCGCCGATTACGAGCGCCTTCGTAGCGTTGCCGCTCCGAAGCATCGAATCGGCCACGCTCAGCGCGTAGAGGAACCCGGTGCACACCGCGTGCACATCGAAGGCGATGCAATCGTTGATGCCGAGCGCCGCCTGGACCTTGGTCGCCGATGACGGGAAGGTCTGGTCGGGGGTGGCCGTCGCAAGGACGATCAGGTCGATTTCAGCGGCCTCGACTCCGGCAGCGTCCAGCGCTCGGCGGCATGCGTCGGTGGCGAGGCTTGCCGTGGTTTCATCTTCGCCCGCGATATAACGGCAGCGTATCCCTGTGCGCTCGACGATCCAGGCGTCGGACGTCTCGACGGTCTCGGCGAGCTCTTCATTCGTAACTCGGCGCCTCGGCAGTGCCGAGCCGGTACCGAGGACGACAGAACGCACGCTCATTGCGCGGCCTCGTTGGCAAAGGCGTGAGCGCGGAAGTTGTCGAGGTCGTCGCCGATCCTTCGGGTAATGTCGTTGCGGACCATTCTCGCGGTCACCCCGATCGCGTTGGCGACTCCCTTGGGGTTGGCGCCGCCGTGACTTTTCACCACGAGCCCGTTGAGGCCGAGGAAGACGGCGCCGTTGTGGTTGTTCGGGTCGAGATGCACCTTGAGCAGATTGAGCGCCGGCTTGGACAAAGCGAAGCCCGCCTTCGATCGGAGCGAGCTCTTGAATGCTCGGCGCAGAAGGTCGGTGACGAATCGCGCCGTACCTTCCGCGGTCTTCAGCGCGATGTTGCCCGAGAAGCCATCGGTAACGACCACGTCGACCGCGCCGCGCGACAACTGGTCGCCCTCGGTGAAGCCGTCGAAACGCAGCGGGAGATAGTCCGCTTCCCGCAGGAGCTGCGCCGCCTCCTTCAGCTCCTCGGTGCCCTTCAATTCTTCGGTGCCGATGTTGAGCAGTTTCACCCGGGGATTGGCGATTCCCAGGACACAGCGCGAATAAGCCGCGCCCATCACGGCGAACTGCACGAGGTTCTGGGCGTCGCACTCGGTGTTGGCGCCGAGATCGAGCATGACCAGGTCATTCTCGCCGAGCGTCGGAAGAAGGGCGGCGAGCGCGGGCCGGTCAATCCCCGGCATGGTGCGAAGCGCGAGCTTTGACATGGCCATCAAGGCGCCGGTGTTCCCACCCGACATGGCGGCGTCCGCCTTGCCTTCCTTCACGGCATTGATCGCCATGCCCATCGACGTCGTGCGCGCCCGGCGGATAGCCTGGCTCGGCTTTTCGCTGGCTTCGATCGCTTCGGGCGAATCGACGACGGTGACCGACGAGCGGATGTTGCCATGGTGCTGGAGCTCGGCGCCGACCAACTTCTCATCGCCATAAATGACGAATTCGAGCGACGGATCGCGCCGCGAAGCACGGGCCGCGCCGGCAATCATCGTCGCCGGGCCGCAATCGCCGCCCATTGCGTCTATGGCGATTCGAGGGCCCCCGGTCATGGTGAGGCCGCTAACGCTTAGGCCTCGGGCGATCTGATCTCGCGGCCTTTATAGTGGCCGCAGGCCGGGCACATATTGTGCGGAAGCTTGAGTTCGCCACAGTTGGGGCACTCCTGGAATTTCGGCGGCGTCAGCGCGTGGTGGCTGCGGCGCATGTTCCGCTTGGAGGGCGAGGTTTTTCTCTTAGGGACAGCCATTGCGGCACCTTTAATAGCAATAAAAATTGCGACGATCTGCGCCAATTCTCAGCGGGATAGACCCGCGGCGGCGGCCGGATCGTCGCGAACCGCCGCTCCTATAGCGATTGGAGCCGCTGTTGCAAGGGCGGGTATCGGGTGCGAAGGGACGTGACGGGGGAGGGTAAGCGATGACACCCGTACCGGTGACCTTGCTGACCGCCGCGGCGGCGGTGTTTCTCAACATATGGCTCGGCAGCCGCATCGCTGCGCACCGCCGCGACTTCAAGGTCAGCGTCGGCGATGGAGGCCATGAACCGCTGCTTCGGCGGATGCGGGCGCAGGCCAATTTCATCGAGCACGCGCCTTTCTTCCTGATCCTGCTTGGTGGGCTCGAATTGTCGGGCGCCAACCGCTGGGCCGTCTCCGCCATTGCACTCGTCTTCGTGCTGGCGCGGATCGCTCACGGTATCGGTATGGACGCAGACGCGGATCGGCGCTGGCGAGCGTACGGGATGATCTGCAGCGCCCTCGCCGGTGTCGTATTGGCATTGTGGGCGACCTTCTGTGCGGCGGAGGCGCTGCTAGGCGGCTAGAGCGGCGTCGCTGACGAAGGGATTGGTGCGTCGTTCGTGCCCGAAGGTCGACATCGGCCCGTGGCCCGGGACGAACGCCGTATCGTCGCCCATCGGCCATAGCTTTTCGGTGATCGACCTGATCAGCTGTTCCTGATTGCCACGCGGGAAATCCCAGCGCCCGACCGATCCCTGGAAGATCACGTCGCCGACGATCGCCAGCGAGGATTCGGAGTGGTGAAAGACGATGTGCCCGGGCGTGTGACCGGGGCAGTGGCGCACGTCGAAGGTCAGATCGCCGACTTCGACCTGGTCGCCGTCGACGAGCCAGCGGTCGGGAGTAAAGGGTCGGCCCGTTATTCCGTAGCGCTGGCCGTCCTCGTGCAGCCGCGCGATCCAGAACAGATCCCCCTCGTGCGGTCCCTCGATCGGAACGCCCAGTTCCTCGGCGAAGATGCCCGCTGATCCGCAATGGTCGATGTGGCCGTGGGTCAGGAGGATTTTCTCGATGGTGACGCCTGCCTGCTGAGCAGCCGCCTTGAGCCGCGGCAGGTCGCCTCCCGGGTCGACGAATGCTCCGCGCATCGTCTTTGTGCACCACAGCAGGCTGCAATTCTGCTGCAGCGGTGACGGGGATGATCGCTGCGCGCAAAGGTGGATCTTTGGGCGG
>Ga0207706_10003584_pt1 | contig 14827 bp, 11 predicted proteins | sample KBSC53metaG_FD_184318 | JGI IMG/M metagenome (GOLD analysis project Ga0207706, IMG submission 184318) | Corn rhizosphere microbial communities from Kellogg Biological Station, Michigan, USA - KBS C5-3 metaG (SPAdes) (version 2) | ecosystem: Host-associated > Plants > Roots > Rhizosphere > Soil ... | reverse complement strand
GCTGACGCATCTGCTGGACAAGGGCATCGGTTTCACGGCGGTGTTCGCGGCCAACGACCAGACGGCCTTCGGCGTGCGCCTGGCGCTGCACCGCCGCGGGTTGCGCGTGCCGGAGGATGTGTCGCTCGTCGGCTTCGACGACCTGCCGATCTCGGCCTTCGTGACGCCGCCGCTGACCACCGTGCACCAGCCGATGTTCGACATCGGCAAGGCCGCCGCCTCGGCGCTGCTGCGGCTGATCGCCGGCGAACCGGCGGCGCCGGAAGTGCCGGCGCTGAAGTTGGTGGTGCGCGAGACGACCGCCCGCGTGCGTTAGCCGGCCAGGCTCACGGCCAGCGCGATGACCATCATCGCCATCACGATCGCCGAGCCGAGCATCGCGAATCCATGTTGCTGGGCGCAGAGTCTCATGGGCTGTTCCTGGGGGCCGTTGCATCGCCGGGCAGGGTAGGCGGCCGACCGTTCAAATACCATCGGCCGATCTGAACCGCCACGGCGAATGCGATGGAGAAACCCGAGTCCTCCCAGCCCGCTTGGGCAGCGGCACCGGAGCTGGTGGTCACCGACCCGGCCGCGATCGAGGTGCTGTGGTACCCGACGAAGCGGGTGCACCTGAAGCCCTTTCTCGGCAAGACCTGCGATCTGGCCGGCGCCACGGCTGAGCTCGGCATCAAGAAAACGGCGATGAGCTATTGGATCAACCGGCTGCTCGAGGTCGGCCTGATCCGCCAGACCCATGTGGAAAAGCGCACCCGGCATCGCGTGCCGTTCTACCGCTGCGTGGCCGACCGCCTGCGGGTGGACCTGAAGGACGCGCCGCTGGCGAGCTACGAAGGCGTGTTCGACGACTTCCAGCAGCGCTGGGGGCCGAGCGCCAAGCAGGCGCTGGCCGAAGCGCTGGCGCACCAGGCGCCGCAGCTCGAGCTGTGCTTCTCGGCGCGGCCGCCGGCCGGCCCGGTCTCGACCATCATGCCCAAGAGCGGAGAGATCCCGCCCGACGACTTCATCTACTACTGGGCCCGCTTCTGGCTCAGCAAGGAAGAGAGCCGCGCGCTGCACCAGGAGCTCGATGCGCTGTGGGAGAAGTACGCCGCGCTGAGCGACGAGACGCGCAAGACTGAGCAGGTGCTGCTGCACCTGGTCCATGTGCAGGAGCGCGCGCGCACGCCGCGCAACCAGGCCGCGGGCGGCAGCGCTAGCTGAGCTTGGCAGCTCGCGTCGGGGCGCGCCGCTGCGGCGCCGGCCCATCGGAAGCGCCGGGCGCCAGCTTGGGCTGCCACAGCACCTGCAGCTGCTTCAGCGGCTTGCCGTCGACCACGCCCAGCATCAGCTCCGCGAGCTGCACGCCGGCGGCATGCGCCTCGGGCTGGGCGATCGCGGTGATCGCGATGCCGCCGAGCAGCGTGTCGGCCGGCATGCCGTCGTAGACGATCACCGAGATGTCGCGGCCCGGCGCGAGGCCGACATCGAGCAGCGCGCGCACCACGCCGACACCGCAGATGTTGTTGTCGACGATCACCGCGCTGGGCAGCGGCTGCTGCTTCAGCAGTGCCTGCATCGCCTCGTGGCCGCCGCGCCGGCTGAAGCCCGCAGCCACCACATGGCGGGCCACCGGCTTCAGGCCGGCCTCGCGCAGCCCGCGCAGAAAGCCCTGGTGGCGCTGGTGCGCGAAGGTCAAGTCCAGCGGGGCATGCACGTAGGCGATGTCTTTGTGCCCCAGGTCGGCGAGCCGGGCCACGGCCAGCGCGGTGCCGGCTTCGTTGTCGAAATCGAACCAGGCGTAGTCGTCGGGCCGGGCGGTGCGGCCATAGGCGACGAAGGGTGCGCCGCTGGCTTTCAGATGCTCGATGCGGGCATCGTCCATGCGCGTGTGCGGGACGATGAAGCCGTCGACCCGCCGCGCCTTCAGTAGGCGCTCGTAGGTCGCCAGTTCGTCGGCCGGCCGGGCCGAAGCAATGAGCACGTCGACGCCGGCCTGGGCGAAACGGTCGGTCATGCCCGCCACCACCTCGACGAAGCGCGGGTCGCCCAGGTCGCCCGAGCCGGTGGGGTAGACGATGCCCACCGCGTCGGCCTTGCCGGTGGCCAGGCGGCGCGCGGCACCGTTGGGCCGGTAGCCGTATTCCTGAGCGGCCTGCATCACGCGTTCGCGCGTGCGTTCGCTGACATCGGAATAGCCGTTCAGCGCGCGGCTGACGGTCGTCTGTGACAGGCCGAGCTTGGCGGAGAGTTCTTTGAGGTCCATCGCGATCGAAGGTCGGAACGGGCGTTTGTAGCGCATTGCGACAGGGGCAGGTGCGTCGTCTAAGGGTAAACGCTCAGAAAATTCCAAAGCGCTTTGGAGAAGAATATCCAAAGCGCTTTGGAAAGGCGCCAAAAACGACCACCTCCCTGGAGACAAGCAATGAAGATTTCGAGAATGACGCTGCTGGCGCTGGCTGCGGCGGCTGTGGCAAGCGGCGCTTCGGCCGCACAAGTGGAATTCGGCGGCTACTTCCGCAGCGGCGCCGGCAGCAGCGACCAGGGCGGCAAGGAGGTGTGCTTCCGCATGCCCGGCTCCATCGTCTGGTTCCGCCTCGGCAACGAGTGCGACACCTATGCGGCGTTGAGCTTCGGCGCCACGCTGGGCACGGTCGACGGCACCACCTTCAAGACCAAGTTCACCACGGCCTACGGCACCCAGCAGATGGCCAACTGGGAGCAGACGACGCCCGCCTTCCGCGAGGCCTTCGTCGAGGCCACCAACATCGGCGCCAGCTTAGGGCTGCCGGCGCTCAACGGCGCCACGCTGTGGGCCGGCAAGCGCTTCTACAAGAACCCCGACATCCACATGCTCGACTACACCTACTGGGAGGTCGGCATGGGCCCGGGCTTCGGCCTCGACAACGTGGATGCGGGCGCCGCGGGCAAGTTCTCGTATGCGCTGTTCCGCGTCGGTGATTTCACCGGCTACGGCATCAACACCTCGCTCGGCGGCTACAACCCCGACCTGATCGGCGGCGGCTCGCGCACCGCCACGGTCCACGACTTCCGGCTGCAGGACATCGCCGCCAACCCCGGCGGCAAGATCACGCTCGGCGCCGACATCGTGATGAAGAACAACCGCAGCGGCACCAGCACCTACACGCACGACGTGGTGCAGCCGATCACGGTGGACGGCACCACCTACGACGTGGTGGTGCGCAAGACCGAGACCATCGACAACGGCACCGGCCGCAACGGCCTGGGCCTGACGCTGAACCACCGGCAGGAGAACCTGCTGGGCCTGGGCGGCTTCAACGACGTGACGCTGCAGTACGCGCACGACGCCGCCGCGCTCAAGGGCTTCGGCTTCGCCGGCAGCAGCGACAAGCGCCGCGAGTGGCTGCTGTTCGACCACTGGGTGATGGAGCCCACCGGCATGCCGGTGACGATGAGCGCGACCATCGGCCTGCGCAACGCCACCGTCAACGACAGGAACGTCAAGGACTTCTGGGTCGGCGCGCGCCCGCAGTACCACTTGAACAACGTGTGGAGCCTGATGGCCGAGGCCGGCTACCAGCAGGTCAAGCCCGAGGGCGAGGCCACGCGCAAGCTGGCCAAGCTGACGCTGGGCACGCAGTTCTCGATGGGCAAGAGCCTGTGGTCGCGCCCCTCGATCCGCTTCTACGCCACGCACGCCAAGTGGAACAGCGCCGCAGCCGCCGCGGGGGCGGTGGCCTGCACCGGCCGCGACTGCAACACCGCGGCCGACGGCTATGCCGACAAGCGCAACGGCACCGGCTATGGCGTACAGGTGGAGGCCTGGTTCTGAAGTTGGGGAAAAGTTGGCGCCGATCGGGGGATCACGCCGGCGAGTGACAACGCGACGTTGTCTTGGGGTGGGGCCGGTTCTATAACGGCCCGGCGCCACCCGCTTCTTTTTTGGGAAACACACGAATGGAACGCTTCGACAACAGCCTGGGCCGCCTGGGCGCCGCCCTGATCGCCGGTGTGCTGGCCGCCACGGGCGCGCAGGCCGAGACGCTGGTCAGCATGTGGGTGCATGCCGGGCCCGGCCCCGAGCGCGATGTCTACATCGCCTCGGTGCGCGCCTTCAACGACGCCAGCCCCGACATCAAGATCAAGCTGCTGACCTTGCCCGAAGGCAAGTACAGCGACCAGGTCAATGCCGCGGCGCTGGCCAACAAGCTGCCGTGCATCCTCGATTTCGACGGCCCCAACGTCTACAACTACGCCTGGTCCAAGAAGATCGTGCCGCTGGACGAGCTGCCGATCGGCAAGCTGGCCAAAGCCGAGATGCTGCCGACGCTGGTGCGCCAGGGCAGCTACAACGGCAAGCTCTACAGCGTGGGCCAATACGACTCGGGCCTCGCGCTGTGGGGCAATGCCAAGACGCTGAAGGCCGCGGGCATCCGCATTCCCAAGGGCGTGGACGGCGCGTGGACCGGCGCCGAATTCGACGACGCGCTGAAGAAGCTCAAGGCCGCGGGCGTGGCGTTCCCGCTGGACATGAAGTTCAACTACGGCATCGGCGAATGGGTGACCTACGGCTTCTCGCCGCTGGTGCAGAGCTTCGGCGGCGACCTGATCGACCGCAAGGGCTACAAGACGGCCAAGGGCGCGCTCAACGGGCCGGAGGCCGTGAAGGCGATGACCACGCTGCAGGGCTGGGTCAAGCAGGGCTACGTGAACCCCGCCACCAAGAACGACGGCGACTTCGTGCAGGGCAAGTCGGCGCTGAGCTGGGTCGGCCACTGGGTCTACAACGACTACCACAAGGCCCTGGGCGATGACCTCGTGCTGATCCCGATGCCCAGGTTCGGCACCAAGGCCGTCACCGGCGCGGGGTCGTGGAACTTCGGCATCTCAAAGAGCTGCGAGACGCTGCCGGCCGCCTCCAAGGTGCTGGAACACCTGATGTCCAAGGCCGAGATCCTGCGCGTCACCGCGCAGAACGGCGCGGTGCCGGCCACCAAGGCGGCGCAGGCCGAGAGCGCCAACTACGGCCCCAACGGCGCGCTGAAGCTCTACATCGAGCAGGCCAACAAGGGCGTGGCGCGCGTGCGGCCCGAGACGCCGGCGTATCCGACGATCACCGCGGCCTTTGCCGAGGCGGTGAACAACATCGTCGGCGGTGGCGACGTGCAAAAGGAACTCGACAAGGCGGTCAGGAAGATCGACCAGGACATCGAGGACAACAAGGGCTATCCGGTCCACTGAAGGGTAGGAGCGCAGGCGATGAAGCGGCGATCGTTGGGGCGGCGGATGTTCGGCGCGGCGCTGGCCTGCGCCGGCGTGCCGGCCATGGCGGCACCCGCGGTGCTCTCGCTGTGGCTGCACGCCGGGCCCGGCCCCGAGCGCGAGGTCGTGGCCGAATCGCTGCGCCGCTTCAATGCCGCCAACCCTGACGTGCGGGTGGAGCTCGCCTCAGTGCCGGAGGGCAGCTACACCGAGCAGATCGAGGCCGCGGCGCGCCTGCGCAAGCTGCCCTGCGTGCTCGACATCGACGGGCCCACGGTGGCCTACTGGGCCGCTGGCGGCCACCTGATGCCGCTGGAGACGCTGCCCGGGCTCGACGGGCTGCGCCGCGGCCTGCTGCGCACGATCGCGCAGCAGGGCAGCTACCACGGCCGGCTCTACAGCCTGGGCCAGTACGACTCGGGCCTGGCGCTGTGGGGCAACCGCAAGCTGTTGCAGAAGGCCGGCGTGCGCATCCCCACCGGCACCCGCGCGCCGTGGACGCTCGAAGAGCTGGAGTCGGCGCTGCAGGCCCTCAAGAAGGCCGGCGTGCCGCATCCGATGGACATGAAGTTCAGCTACGGCATCGGCGAGTGGTTCACCTATGGCTTCTCGCCGATCGTGCAGAGCTTCGGCGGCGACCTGGTCGATCGGCGCAGCCAGCCGCCGCGCGCCACCGGCACGCTCAACGGCCCGCAGGCCGTGCGCGCGATGCAGGTGCTGCAGAACTGGGTGCGCCAGGGCTGGGTCGATGCCGGCGAGCGGGGCGGCGACGATTTCGTGAAGGGCCGCGCCGGGCTGAGCTACGTGGGCCACTGGGTCTACCGCGACTACCGCGAGGCCCTGGGCAACGACCTCGTGCTGATGCCGATGCCGCGCTTCGGCACGAGGCCGGTCACCGGTGCCGGCTCGTGGAGCTGGGCCGTGAGCGCGGGCTGCCCGCATCCTCGGGCGGCGGCACGGCTGCTGCAGCACCTGATGAGCCGCGAAGAAGTGCTGCGCGTCACGCGGGCCAACGGCGCGGTGCCGGCCACGCTGGATGCGGTGCTGGCCTCGCCCGACTACGGCATCGACGGCCCGCTGCGGCTGTACGTCGACCAGATCGTCGAAGGCACCGCGCGCGTGCGCCCCGAGACACCGGCCTATCCGGTGATCACCAAGGCCTTTGCTGCCGCGGTGCGCGCCGTGGTCGACGGTGCCGACCCCAAGACCGAGCTCGACCGCGCCGCAGCGCAGATCGATGCCGCCCTCGCCAAGAGCAGTTCCCCACCATGAGCAGTTTGCAGATGACTTCCTCTTCAGCGGCCGGTGCGCCGCCCGCCACCGTGCGCCGGCAGCGGCCGCGCGGCGACGGCGCCACCGCCTGGCTCTTTGCCGCGCCGGCCACCGCGCTGCTCGGCATCTTTCTCGTGCTGCCGTTCCTGATGGCGGTGGTGCTGTCGTTCACCAACAAGCGGCTGATCAGCGCCGAGGAGCTGGGCACCGACTTCGTCGGCTGGCGCAACTACGCGCGGCTGCTGCAGGACGACGCCTTCTGGGTCGCGCTGAAGAACAACTTCGTGTTCGTGGCCATCGTCGCGCCGCTGCAGTCGGCCTTCGCGCTGCTGCTGGCGGTGCTGGTCAACCAGCCGTTGGCGGGCAGCCGCTTCTTCCGCACCGTGTACTTCATGCCGGTGGCCACGACGATGGCGGTGGTGGCGGTGATCTGGTCGTTGATGTATGCGCCCGACGGCGGCGTGGTCAACCGATTCGTCGGTTTCGTGAGCTTCGGCCTGATCGCACCGCAGGACTGGCTGCGCGACCCAGCGCTGGTGCTGTATGCGGTGATGGTGCTGTCGATCTGGCAGGGCGTGGGCTTCCAGATGCTGGTGTTCCTGGCCGGGCTGCAGGCTATCCCGGTCGACCTGTACGAGGCCGCCAAGCTCGATGGGGCCACGCCGTGGCAGCAGTTCCGCCACATCACCGTGCCGATGCTGAAGAACACGACCATCTTCGTGCTGATCACGACGACGATCTACGCCTTCCAGCTCTACACCCAGGTACAGATCATCGCCAGCAGCGGCACGGCTGCGCCGGTCGATTCGTTCCGCACGGTGGTGATGCTGATGGTGCACGAGGGCTTCGGCAGCGGAAAAATCGGCCATGCCGCGGCGCTGTCGGTGCTGTTCTTCGTGCTGGTGCTCGCGATTTCGCTGATCCAGCGCCTGCTGCTGAAGGAAGAGAGGGCCGTGGCATGAGCGGTGATTCGCAACGCGGCGCCGAGCGGCGAGCCCGCTTGGCGCTCTATGTGGTGCATGGGCTGCTCGCGGCCTTCTTCCTGCTGCCGCTGGTGTTCATGTTCGTCTCGGCCTTCAAGACCGACGAGGCGCAGCTGCTGCGCGACATGAACAGCCTGGCCGCCTTCGCGCCGGTAGGGCAGCTCGGCTGGGGCAACTTTGCCGAGGTGATGCACAACACGCCGTTCGTGCGCGCCTTCGCCAATTCGCTGCTGGTGGTGGGCGTCACCGTCACGCTGGGCATCCTCGTCAACAGCATGCTGGCCTATGCGCTCGCGCGGCTGCGCTTCGCCGGGCGCAACCTGCTGCTCGCGGTGGTGATCGCGCTGATCATCGTGCCCTTCGAGGCGATCGCGGTGCCGCTGCTGCTGCTGGTCAACGAGCTGCCGTGGTTCGGCGCCCAGCGCGGCTGGCTCGATTCGTACCACGTGCAGGTGATCCCGTTCATCGGCCATGCGTTCTCGGTCTACCTGTTCTACCAGTTCTTCATCGCGCTGCCCAAAGACCTGGAAGAGGCCGCGCTGATGGACGGCGCCTCGCGCTGGCGCATCTACTGGAGCATCGTGATGCCGCTGTCCAAGCCGGTGATCGCGACCGTGGCGGTGCTGCAGTTCCTCGCGCGCTGGGGCGACCTGCTGTGGCCGGTGATGGTGGTGCGCGGCGACACCTTCGCCACGCTGCCGCTGGCGATGCAGACCTTCTTCGGCCAGTTCCCGCGCCAGTGGGGCCAGGTGATGGCGTTCGCCGCGATGGCCACGCTGCCGACGCTGGCGGTGTTTCTCGTGTTCCAGCGCTGGTTCGTCAAGAGCGCGATTTCCAGCGCGATCAAGGGGTAGTTCTTCTCATGGCAGCTGTTTCACTGCGGGGCATCCGCAAGAGCTACGACGGGGGCGTGCCCGTCATCAAGGGCGTGGACCTCGACATCGCCGAAGGCGAATTCATGGTCTTCGTCGGCCCGTCGGGCTGCGGCAAGAGCACGATGATGCGCATGATCGCCGGGCTGGAAGACATCAGCGAGGGCGAGCTGCGCATCGGCAGCCGGGTGGCCAACGACCTGCCGCCGGTGCAGCGCGACGTGGCGATGGTGTTCCAGAGCTATGCGCTGTATCCGCACATGACGGTGGCCGAGAACATGAGCTTCGGCCTGCGCATCGCCGGCCGGCCGAAGGCCGAGATCACCGAGATGGTAGGCCGCGCCGCCGAGATCCTGCAGATCAGCCACCTGCTCGACCGTCGGCCCAAGGCCTTGTCCGGCGGGCAGCGCCAGCGCGTGGCGATCGGCCGCGCGATCGTGCGCAAGCCCAAGGTCTTCCTGTTCGACGAGCCGTTGTCCAACCTCGACGCGGGCCTGCGGGTGCAGATGCGGGTGGAGCTGACGCGGCTGCACCGCGAGCTCGGCGCCACGATGATCTACGTGACCCACGACCAGACCGAGGCGATGACCATGGGCGACCGCATCGCCGTGTTCAACCAGGGCGTGGTGCAGCAGGTGGGGCCGCCGATGGCGCTCTACCAGCAGCCGGCCAACACCTTCGTCGCGCAGTTCCTCGGCTCGCCGCGCATGAACCTGCTGCCGGCCCGCCTGCTGCTGCAAGGCAGCGATGCGCTGCTGCGGGTCGACGGGCTGGGCGACGTGAGGTTGCCCGCGCCGCCCCAGCGCGGCATCGCGGACGAGGTCGTGCAGATCGGCGTGCGGCCCGAGGCGTTCGACCTCGGCGCCGAAGGCTGGCAACTCACGCTCAGCCTGATCGAGCGCCTGGGCGACACCACGCTGCTCTATGGCGCGCTGCCGGGCAGCGAGGCACCGCTGGCGGTCAAGCTCGCCGATGCCGGGTCGCCCTGGAACATCGGCGATCGCATCGGGCTGCGCCCGCGCGCCGGGCAGGTGCTGCTGTTCGATGCCAAGGGGCAGCGCATCGGCGCGATCTGACCACGCCTTCCTTCTTCCGTTTCCTCCGCCCCGCCGGCACGATGCGTGCGTCGGCAGGGCCTGCTGTTGCCTCTACCGCGATGAAGAACCAAGTCCAGCTGATCACCTACGCCGACCGCCTCGCCGGCGGCGGCCTGCCCGAACTCCATGCGCTGCTGCGCGGCCCGCTGGCCGGCGTGTTCGGCGGCGTGCACATCCTTCCGTTCTTCCACCCGATCGACGGGGCCGATGCCGGCTTCGACCCGATCGACCACACCCAGGTCGATGCGCAGCTCGGCGGCTGGCCCGATATCAAGGCGCTGACACAGGACATCGACGTGATGGCCGATGTGATCGTCAACCACATGTCGGCCGATTCGCCGCAGTTCCTCGACTGGTCGGCCAAGGGCGCGGCCTCGGAGTACGCCGGCCTCTTCCTCACCTATGACGCGGTGTTTCCGCAGGGCGCGACCGAGCGCGAGCTGCTGGACATCTACCGCCCGCGGCCCGGCCTGCCGTTCACCCATGCCACGCTGAAGAACGGCGAGCACCGCCTGCTGTGGACCACCTTCACGCCGAAGCAGGTCGACATCGACGTGCACAGCCGGGCGGGGCAGCAGTACCTGCAGGGCATCCTGCGCAGCTTCAGCGACAACGGCATCCGCATGGTCCGGCTCGATGCGGTGGGCTATGCGATCAAGCTCGCCGGCAGCTCGTGCTTCATGATGCCGGAGACCTTCGAGTTCATCGGCGCCTTCGCACAGCAGGCCAAGGCGCTGGGCATGGAGGTGCTGGTGGAGGTGCATTCGCACTACCGGCAGCAAGTGGAGATCGCGCAGCGCGTCGACTGGGTCTACGACTTCGCGTTGCCGCCGCTGGTGCTGCATGCCTTCGCGTTCAAGACCGCCGAGCGGCTGAAGCACTGGCTGAAGATCCGCCCGGCCAATGCGCTGACGGTGCTCGACACGCACGACGGCATCGGCATCATCGACATCGGTTCGGCTGCCTCGGACCGTGCCGCGAATCCCGGGCTGGTGCCCGACGAGGAGCTGAGCCGGCTGGTCGACTGGATCCACGACAACAGCCGAGGCCAGAGCCGCGAAGCGACCGGCGCGGCCGCCTCGAATCTGGATCTCTACCAGGTCAACTGCACCTTCTTCGATGCGCTGGGGGCCGACGAGCGCGCCTACCTGCTGTCGCGCGCAATCCAGTTCTTCGTGCCCGGCATTCCGCAGGTGTACTACGTCGGCCTGCTCGCCGGTGCCAACGACATGGCGCTGCTGCAGCGCACAAGGGTCGGCCGCGACATCAACCGGCACCGCTATGCCGCGGGCGAGGCCGCGCGCGAACTCGATCGGCCGGTGGCGAGCGCGCTGCTCGAGTTGATCCGTTGGCGCAACGCGCATCCGGCCTTCGGCGGCAGCTTCGCGCTGCTGCCGAGTGCCGCCCAGGTGCTCGCGATGCGCTGGCAACGTGGCGATGCGTTCGCCGAGCTGCAGGTGGATCTGGCGACGATGGCCTTCGAGCTGCGCTGCAGCGGCGAGTGCCCGGCGCCCGCGCTGGCTGTCTAGACGACCACCAAGCTGGGGAGGCGCGGCCGGCACTTCCGGATTAAGCTTGCGGGCTTTTGTCGCTCGCGGAGCTTTCCCGATGTCGTTGCGTCCCCGCCTTCTCGTCGTCCTGCTGCTGGCCGCGCTGGCTGCCTGCCATCCGGGAGGCAAGGAAGAGCCCTCCGGCAAGAAAGACCCGGGCCAGGCCCTGCTGCTCGCGCCGGAAGATCTGCGCACCGTCGGGGCCGCCGCGGCCGCCGCGCAGCCCCAGGGGCCGGTGATCACGGGATCGATTCAGCCCGAGCGCCGCGCAGACCTCCGCGCCGAGGTGTCGGCGGTGGTGCTGCAGGTGCTCAAGGAAAACGGCGATGCCGTGCGCAAGGGCGATCTGCTGATGCGGCTGGACGACACCGCGATCCGCGACAGCCTCGCTTCCGCCGAGGAATCAGCCCGCGCCGCGGGCCAGGCCTTCGAGCAGGCCGAGCGCCAGGTGCAGCGGCTCAAGACCTTGCAGAGCCAGGGCATGACCTCGATGCAGGCGCTGGAAGACGCCGAGGTGCGGCGCAACAACACGCAGAGCGAGCTCGCCGCGGCGCGCTCGCGCGTGGTGGCGGCGCGCCAGCAACTGCAGCGCACGGAGGTGCGCGCGCCTTTCGACGGCATCGTCAGCGAGCGCAAGGCCTCGGCTGGCGATACTGCACAGATCGGCAAGGAGCTGGTGAAGGTGATCGACCCCACCAGCATGCGTTTCGAGGGCCTGGTGTCGGCCGACCGCATGCACGAGATCCAGCCGGGGCAGGCGGTCGAGTTCCGCGTCAACGGGTTCCCGCAGGCAGCCTTTGCCGGCCGGGTCAAGCGCATCGATGCGTCGGCCAATGCGACGACGCGGCAGGTCGAGGTGCTGGTCGCCTTTGCGGACCCCGCCGCGGCGCCGCGCGTGGCCGGGCTCTATGCCGAGGGCCGCATCGCCACCGGCGCGAAGCAGGCGCTGTCGCTGCCCGAGGCCAGCATCGTGCGCGAGCAGAGCGCCGCCTACGTGTGGCGCGTGAAAGACAAGGCGCTGGCCAAGACGCCGGTGCAGCTCGGCGAGCGTGATGCACGCACCGGCGAGTACCCGGTGCGCGGTGGCCTGGCCGAGGGCGACCAGGTGGTCCGCAACCCGAATGCCGCGCTGCAAAACGGGCAGAAGGTCGAGTTCCATGCGAGCGCGGCGGCGGCCGGCGCTTCATCAGCCGCGGTGAGGTAAGCCATGTTCCTCTCCGATTTCAGCGTCAAGCGGCCGGTGGCCGCGATCGTCATCGTCATCGCGCTGATGTGCCTCGGGCTGCTGGCGCTCAACAAGCTGCGCGTCAACCAGATCCCCGATGTCGAGCAGCCGGTGCTGGTGGTCACCATCCCGTACCCGGGCGCCTCGCCCGAGACGGTGGAGCGCGAGGTGATCAACCGCATCGAGAAGGCGCTGCAGAGCATCTCGGGCGTCGACGAGGTGCGCTCCACCGCGAGCGAGAGCCAGGCCAAGATCGTGCTGCTCTTCAAGTTCAGCAAGAACATGATCGAGGCGGCCGACGAGGTGCGCAACGCGATCGGCACCGTGCGCTACAAGCTGCCGACCGAGATCCGCGAGCCGGTGCTGCAGCGGGTGGACCCGTCGGCCCAGCCGATCATGCAGCTCGCGCTCGCTTCCACCAAGCAGACGCACGCCGAGATCTCGCGCCTGGCCGAAGACCAGCTCGCCGACCGCTTCCGCGCGCTGCCCGGCGTGGCCACCGTCACCGTCAACGGCGCGCTGCTGCGCGAGCTCAGCGTGCTGCTGCGCGCCGAGAAGCTGCGTGAGTTCAACATCTCGGTCAGCGAGGTCGTCGGCGCGCTGCGCAGCCAGAACACCACCGCGCCGGTGGGCAAGGTGCGCGGCACGCTCGAAGACCAGAGCATCCGGCTGGTCGGCCGCATCGAATCGCCGGCGCAGTTCGAGCAGATCGTCGTGCGGCGCCGCGGCAACGAGGTGGTGCGGCTGGGCCAGCTCGGCACCGTGCAGGACGGCTATGCCGAGATGGCCAGCTTCAGCTCGCGCAACGGCCACCCGAACGTGGGCCTGTCGATCACCCGCGCGCGCGACGCGAGCACGGTGTCGGTGGCCGACGACGTGCGCAAGCTGGTCGCCGAGATCCACAAGACGCTGCCGCCGGGCACCACGCTCGAGGTCACGCAAGACGGCGGCAAGGATGCGCAGAACAGCCTGAACAACGTGGTGCACGCGCTGATCTTCGGCGCGGGGCTCACGATCTTCGTCGTCTACGTGTTCCTCAACAGCTGGCGCTCGACGCTGATCACCGCGTTGAGCCTGCCGACCTCGGTGATCGCGGCCTTCATCGCGGTGTGGCTGTGCGGCTTCACGCTCAATTTCATGACGCTGCTCGGCCTGTCGCTCGCGATCGGCGTGCTGATCGACGACGCGATCGTGGTGCGCGAGAACATCGTCCGCCACATGGAGATGGGCGAGGAGCGCCGCACCGCCGCGCTGCGCGGCACCGCCGAGATCGGCCTCGCCGTGGCGGCCACCACGTTCTCGATCGTCGCGGTGTTCGTGCCGGTGGCCTTCATGCCCGGCGTGTCGGGCGAATGGTTCCGCCCCTTCGCGCTGACGGTGGTGGCCTCGGTGATGGTGAGCCTGTTCATCAGCTTCACGCTCGATCCGATGCTGAGCGCGTACTGGGGCGATCCGCCGGGCTTCCATCACCAGCAGCGCCGCGGCTTCTCGCGCTGGCTGCAGCGCTTCAACACCTGGTTCGACCACCAGGCCGACCGCTACGGCAAGGTCATCGCGTGGGCGCTGCACCACCGGGGGTGGATGTTCCTGTTCTCGGTGCTGAGCCTGGTGGTGGCGGTGGCGCTGTTCGCCAAGTTCGGCGGCTCCAGCTTCCTGCCGGCGGGCGACTGGGGCACGATCGCGGTCGACATCCGCACGCCATCCAGCAGCAGCCTCGAATACAACCGCCTGAAGATCGAGGCCGCCGCGCAGCTCGCGCGCGCGATGCCCGAGGCCAAGGCGACCAACAGCTATGTCAACCCGGGCGGCGGCCGCATCTATGTCGATATCGGCAAGAGCACCGAGCGCAAGCGCTCCGCGGTCGACGTGGCGGCCGACCTGCGCTCGCGCGTGGGCCGGCTGGTCGGCGCCGAATACGTGGTGCTCGACGACCTGAACAACGGCGCGCAGAAGCCGGTGCAGATCCGCTTCCACGGCGCCGATTCGCGCAAGCTGCAGGCCATCACCAACGAGTTCATGGACAAGCTGCGCAAGGTGCCGGGTGCGGTGGATGTGGGCCTGTCGGAGCAGGAGCCGCAGGACGAGCTGAAGATCGAGATCGACCGCGGCCTGGCCAATGCGCTCGGCATCTCGGTGAACGACGCAGCGCAGACGCTGCGCGTGGCGTTTGCCGGCGTGGAGGCCGGCGACTGGGTCGACCCCACCGGCGAAACCCGCGACGTCGCGGTGCGGCTGCACCCGGCCGACCGTGTCGACGCCAGCAACATCGAGCGCCTGCCGATCGCGGTGAGCACCACCGGCGCGGTGGTGCCGCTGGACCAGATCGCCACGGTGAGCATGGGCAAGGGCCCTTCGCAGATCCAGCACTCCGACGGCAAGCGGATGATCGCGGTCAGCGCCAACGCGCAGGGCCGCTCTTCCGGCGAGGTGACGGCCGACGCGATGAGGATCGCCCAGGCGATGAGCTACCCGCCGGGCTACGGCCTGGAGCTGGGCGGCGCCTCGAAGGACCAGCAGGAGGTGTTCTCGCGCATGGGCATCGCGCTGATCTCAGGCATCGTGCTGATGTACCTGGTGCTGGTGATGCAGTTCGGCTCGTTCACCG